>OGKS01000248.1_pt1 | contig 30124 bp, 24 predicted proteins | sample 1572491 | NCBI WGS metagenome assembly OGKS01 (sample SAMEA2582153, study PRJEB24529) | metagenome | biome: Human gut stool | place: China | collected 2011
TAGAGAACTTCTGTCACAGCCATGACAATGTACGTGCCTGTGACAGAAGTTCTCTATGACATGTCGTTAAGCGGAGTGCGCCTTGAATTTTCATTTTATAATGGCTTTCATTTAAAAAAAAGTTTTCGTGCAGCAAATGGGGTAGGCAGTGATTTCTATGTAAGTCCACGCGAAACCCCGCAGACTGTGAAGGAATACCTCATAACTGCCGACATGAATATGTATGTAAAACGGAATAAAAAATGGATACCAATGCAGCTTCAGGAATTAGGCGTTGCCTTTACAGACTCGCCTGCGATAAAAGAAATGTTCATGTTTTTCATAAACCAGTTCATTAAGATGAAAAAGAACGCATGGAAAGATGTACTGCCAAGCCTTGACGATTATGCTGTGTCAGGTCTTCCGAAGCTTGCAGCGAATGAGCTTACTGCCGCAATGTCATATGATGAAGCGGTAAAGGCGCATTACCAGAAGGCGCGTTTTGCTGATTGGAATAAAAATGACAGAAGGTTGTGTTTTATCATAATGACTGCACTGCCAAAGGTTGAGGAAAAGTACAGGGACAGCCTTACTGCATTAAAAGACCTTACGCCGGATGACATGATTGACATGTATGGAATAGACATAACGGAGAATAAAAACAGAACATACAGCATCGTAGAGAGTGTGCTGACAGCGGTGACTTCATACAATGTGCGGATAAAAGGAATGGCAGATAAAAATGATACCATACGGAAGACAGACAATTGAAGAGGATGATATACAGGCAGTTGTAGATGTTTTAAGATCGGATTATCTTACAACAGGTCCAAAGATAGCAGAATTTGAAAAGATGGTTGCGGATTATGTCGGAGCAAAATATGCGGTGGCAATCTCAAACGGAACATCGGCACTTCATGCGGCATGTTTTGCAGCAGGGATTCAGCCGGGGGATGAAGTGATCACAACCCCATTAACGTTTGCTGCTTCATCAAACTGTGTGTTATATTGCGGAGGAACACCGGTATTTGCAGATGTTGATCCTAAAACTTATAATATTGATCCGGAAGATATCCGCAGAAAAATTACCGATAAAACAAAAGCAATCATTGCAGTTCATCTTGCAGGACAGCCTTGCGATATGGACGAGATTCATAAAATAGCAAAAGAGCATGATTTGATTGTCATCGAAGACGGAGCACATGCGCTTGGTTCTGTGTATAAGGGAAAAAAGGTAGGAACTTTATCTGATATGACAACCTTCAGTTTCCATCCGGTAAAACCGATCACAACGGGAGAAGGTGGAATGATCGTCACAGATAATGAAGAATTTTACCAGAAAATGATGCTATTCCGCAGTCATGGAATTACACGTGATGAAAATCTGATGACGCGCAATGACGGACCGTGGTTTTATCAGCAGTTAGATCTGGGATATAACTATCGTATTACAGATATTCAGTGTGCGTTAGGTTGCAGCCAGATGAAAAAACTGGATAGATTTTTAGCACGCAGAAAAGAAATTGTAGCACGTTATAATGAAGCGTTTGCTGATTGTGAAAATATTATCATACCATATCAGTTACCGGAAACAGAGAGCGGCTGGCATCTTTATATTGTACAGGTAAAGAACTGTGACAGAAGAAAAGTATTTGAGGCATTAAGGGAACAGGGAATTGCAGTGAATGTACATTATATTCCTGTTTATAAGCATCCTTATTATCAGGAGCATGGATATAAAGATGTTCATTGCAGGAATGCGGAAGAGGTTTATTCGCATATTATCAGTCTGCCGTTGTATCCGACATTGATGGTGGAAGAACAAGAATATGTGATTGAAACTTTAAAGCATGTTATAAATGGATAACAGAAGCCGTTTGCTTTATAAAATTAATATGGAGGAACAGAAGAATGCAAAGTACAAGAGAAGAACAGAAGGAAGCATTAGAGACATTAATAGAGTTTAATGAGAGATTGTTAAAAAACATGAAAATTATTGTTAAAGAATTATCTGGAAAACGTCTGGACGATACAGATAAATTCTTAAAGGCAATTGTGGATGCCATGAACTGGGAAATAGCTGTTGTAAATGGCACATCAGAATTATTAAATGAAGGAAAAGAACGAGTTAATAAGAATGCATTTAATGAAAAAATATCAGAATTTGCAGAAGCATTAAAAACAAATGACGATCAAAAAATGGCAGATACGATTCAAATGTTGATTCCTGAATTTGAAAATCTTAATGTTGCTGCAAAAGAGGTAATCGGACAAGCAAATTGACGGTATTCTTTCGGTTCATTTAATTTTTTTAAATAGAGTCATATAAGTTCAAACATACTTTGAACCCGATGATGAAAAGTGTGGGAAGCAGCTATTTTTTCGAATGCATTGTGGGCGATTTCCTGTCGTTCACGGCCATGTGAGAGAAAATAAGCTGCTTTTTCTATGGCGTCTGCCGGCGACTCATAGTACACAAAATCTTCTCCCGGAATGAAGAAATCACACAATTCCTGCTGGAAGTTGGTGAGAAGAAATCCACTGCAGCCAAGAATATCCCATGCACGCAGCGGAATACCGGTCTGGATTGTTTTGAGTGTAATATTCAGGTTGATTTTACTATGCTGAAATACAGTTGGCATTGTATCATAGTAGTCGATTTTTCCACCATAAATAGCAGTTGGAAGTATATCTTTACAGTCGGCATGTGTATAGACGGTGACATCAAAATTTTGAGATAATTTATTTAATAAATCAATTCGAGCAAGTGCAGTTGCACGTCTTCCTAAGAAGTACTGGGAATAAACATAAGCAGGGGTTTCTGCACCATCCTGATTTGGCGTTATAGGGCAGACTTTTTGCATAGCATCTAAAAGTGCTGGCGATAAAGATTCCTCCAGAAAGAAATATCCGTCAATGTGGGATTGTGCATCGACGAGGGCATCAATATATCCTTTGGAGTAAGAATCCATACCGGATAATTTATCATAGAGACGTTGTTTTGGTTCGGTGTATAAAGAACCGACAAAAGAAATATCATTCTGTGGAATGTCTGTATTCGTTGATTTACATAACCGCTTCGGATTTGCACATAAGGGAAGATAAAAAATAGTGGAAATTCCCTGGTTATAAAAGTATTCATAAGAATGGTAATCGAAAAGGAAAATACGGTTACAGGGGTTGATGACTGTACAGGAAAATAAAGCAATCAGTGGATTGTCATAAACCCAGGAGATATAAAGAATTTGAGCCTTGTCACAGTTCTTGGACACAATAGGAAAATAGTTAAATGTAAATACAGCATCATAGGATGACTCACTAAGTTTTTTCTCAAAAAAAATATCAAATTCTGTATTATATCGATCAGTCATTTCAGCGCATGTGGCAAGTGTGACATCATGTCCTGCCTCGGTAAATGCCTCTGCCATATCCGGTACACAATAACTTTTCCATTCTAAAAATAATATTTTCATAACGAACTCCATTTATCCTTGAATTTATAGCCATTATAGCCGAAAATAGAAAGAGAGACAATAGACCAGAGGATAATAAATATGAATGACATTTTCGAAAATAATAAGCAGAATTTACTGTTGATCAATGAAATCGTAGGTAATTATAGAAAACAGAATTTTTTTGTTGGTTCTTTGAAACTAAGTGCATTACTGAAAAACATTAATTCTGTTGTGGAAGTGGTTTATTCACGGGAAGATTGCAGGGATCTTGCAGGAGAGCTGGAGCAGATTTTGCCGGCACTGTTGCAGGCACAGGGTGATCAGGATTATATTTTACAGGCAGATATTCTGGAAGGAGATTTGCTTCCGTTGCTACAGAAAATACAAATAAAGTTGCAGGAAGACGACACACCGCAGGTTTCGGACTTTTTGGAAAACAATATGTTAATCCTGAAAGAAAAAAACGAGAGACTCTACAAAGTACTTCAGAATGTACAAGGTGACAATGCTAAATATGTCATTGCCAGCGCAATTAATGGGCAGCCAACCGTGCAGGCAAGGAACGGCAACCGATGTTTTTTTATGCATAGTACGATTAATCCAGAGTGGGAAGCACAGGTTTTGGTGGCGGGTTTGCCAGCCGCAAAGAACTATGTGGTATTTGGAATGGGGCTTGGATATCACGTGATAGAACTGTTAAAAAAATATCCGGAAAATAAAGTGACAGTTTTAGAAAGCGAAAAATATCTGCTATTGCAGGCTTTGCGGTATATGGACTGGACAACTTATTTCAAGGAAAATCGTATTGAAATTGTATATGAGCCGGATATAACGGAATTGATTGGATATCTAAAACAGATGAAAGATTATGAACTTTTCATGTATTATCCAACAGTTCGGGCAGTAGAAAATCCATCCATCAGGACATTATTGGAAGATTTTTTTGTTACGACAAGCAGTATGCGCGAGCAGGAAAGATTTCTTGATGCAAACTTCGAGAAACTCAGTGAACGTCATTTGCCGGAATGCAGTGAAATAAAAAGTTTATTTTACAAAAAAAATGTTGTAATTGTTGGTGCAGGACCATCTGTAAATCAGGAATTACCGTCATTGAAACAATATCGAAACAATATCACGATTTTTGCAACCGGTCATATTGCAGGTACACTTTTGAGGGAAGGCATTATCCCGGATGCTATCATCATAACAGATCCACAGCCGCATATGTATCAGCAGGTGAAGGGACTGGATACAAAAAAGATTCCATTGATACTTCTGTCGACAGCGTCCTCGTCTGTTCTGGATTATTATGAGGGACCTGTTTATATCGCATATCAGAATGGGTATCGAAAGGCAGAAGAAATAGCAGAAAAAATCGGGGCAAAAGCTTTCGAAACAGGAGGTTCTGTGACTACAACGGCGCTGGATATTGCATTGCAGTTCAAGGCAGAAAAAGTAATATTTGTAGGAGTTGACCTTGCATATACCGGTGGAAACTCCCATGCAGAAGGTGTGGGCAGAAGAATTACTGATACAAAGAGTTTGAGAAAAGTGATCAGTTGTTCAGGCGAAGAAATATATACAAGCAAAAATCTGGATATATACAGAAAATGGATTGAGCGAAGGATTGCAAATCTGACAGGTACAGTCATTTATAATACAGGGAATGGTGCAAGGATCGAAGGTGCACCATGCAGGACATGGGATGAGATGATGGGAGAATAAGGTTTAAAGCTACCTAGTGATAACAGGAAAAAAATATGTAAGGAGTATTTATTGATGAAATATTTAATATTAGATGATCTTAATTCATTCGAATGTATTGGAGCTAAATGTTCATATACTTGCTGTAAAGATTGGAAAATCAGTGTTGATTCAGCATCTGAAAGATTTTATCGCAATGTAAGTGGGAAATTTGGAGAAGAATTAAAGAATGGGATTATAGATAAGGAGGGCAATAGTTATTTTCAATTGAATGAGGGACGTTGTCCGTTTTTGAATGAAGATTCACTGTGTGATATTTATATCCATTTGGGCGCAGACCATTTATGCGACACTTGCAAGGTATATCCTAGACGAAATTGGGTTTATGGTGATCTTACATTTGTTGGGAAAGCTATTTCTTGTCCTGAGGTTGCACGTATCTTATTTGAATCAGCTGCTCCATTGCCTTTTGGCTTTAGTGAGGATGTATCTGTTTCGAATGAAGATGTAGATTGGACTGTGTTTAATTTATATGTGAAGGGAATGACTACGAGCATAGAGATATTACAAAATCATGAATTAGATTTTACAGTTCGAATGAGAGCAGTTCTGTTATTTAATTATTATTTTGAGAAGTATCTCAATTCTGACAATGATTGTACAGAATTATTTGATATGTTTTCTTCTACGGATTCTATTTTGGCGCTTACAGAAAAGCTAAATCATTTAAACACAAATTATGATTCGAGAATTGCGTTATTTCTTGCGGTGGCTCAGAATATTTCAGAGATTTTAGATAATAAGCCAATTATCGAATATATTTCTTTTGGAGTTAATTATTTGCAAAAACCAAAAGAAAATGCCGGGCTAAAGATAGAACAATTTTGGAGTGATAAAAATTGTCTGGAGAATAAGATTGACATGGATCATATTCATGAACAGTATGGAGTTTATTATATTTCGATGTATTACATGAATTCCTTCAAAGACAAGCAGCCATATAAATTTATGGTGCAGTTTTTTACTCTTTTCTATTTGCAGAATTGTTTTGAGGCGTTTGTGTACAATAAGAATATGGAGAACCTGGCGTTAAATGATTTGATAGAAATTTATACGAAAACCGCCCGCACTTATGAACATTCTTCTGAAAATAAAAATCTGGAAACTACGTTTTCTATTCTTGAAAAGAATGAGATGACATCATTGGCATTTTTGATGAGTTTGGTTTGAGTAAAATTTACTGATTATATTATAAAGTTTGTAGATGTAAAATGATGAGGATGACGATATAATATAAAATGTATAAGTCTAAAAATTTATTGAGGGTAAGATATGGACGAGTTACAGCAGATAGTTTTGCAAGAAATTATTAATTGCAAGGGAACAGTTGAGAAAATAGCAATAATGAAAAAAATAAAGATCTTTTTAAGAATGTAAAGATTGTGTTGTTTGATGAGGAAGCGTCCAATTTTGCTGGTTTTGAAGATAAAAGTTTTGGGAAATACCATTTATGTAGTGTTGGTGATTACTGTAAAATGTGGATTTTGGATAGCAATAATATTGAAAGCGTTCAACTTAAAGTGGCAAAGAGAGCATACTTTGATATAAATGTCATATCAAGAATTGATGATTATTTAAACGGAAAGATGATTGATGATGAACTAGATTTAGTTAATTATTTGAATTATATTAAGAGTGAAAAGTATGATCTTGAAATAGGAAATAGTATTATTGAACGACTTAGTAAGTCTTATGATGAAAGATTGTTTCGAAGATCTATGGAGTCGTTTTATAAATATTTATATGCGGATGGTTTAAGTAGAGAATTAGCTATACAATCTATAAATCAAGGAGAATTTGAACAATTTTATAATTACTATAAACGGATTGGCCAGATGTGTAGTGATGATATATTGAATAAACAGTATGACTTTATATTATGTATGGTGATGAAAGCAATAATAATTAAAGCGGATAAAAACTGTCGTAATAAAATTGATGAACTAGTGAAATTTTGTTTGAATGAGTTAAAGTGTATACTAGTAAATGAACTGTATTTATTATGTTTATATTTAAACAATAGTCAGGATGTTATAAAACATACTTTTGCTAAGTTTCATTCTAGTATAAAGAATGGTTTAGAAAATGCTGTCAGAAATAGCACATGGGACATATATCACGCAAGATTGATAGAACAAGAGATGATACTTTATGATGCAAATTCACAGACGGTTATTCTTCCATATTTTGCAACAAATGATAGAGGAATAAAGGATTATTGGAGTATTAATCCTAGAAAAATGGTAATTATTAATGAAAATGAAACTATAAATATATATAGCCATAATATTGGAGATATTGAAACATGGATTAATGATAAGAATTTGTATTACCAAATAATTAATCCCAGAAATCAGATGAAACGCCGTGAAGAGATTAATAATATCAATATTGATAAAGTAAAAACAACTTTGTTAGCCGAATTGAAATATGTAACAATTTAGTTGTTTAATTGTTGACATGGCTAATATCGATGAATTTGAATATTAAATGTGTGAAAAAAAGGAGTTCATTAGCGGGATGTGGTACTATAATAATGTTGGTTGCCCAATCACATTACAAAAAGAGGAAGTATCCAGATGGATATAAATAGTGTAGTACATAAGAATGGAATTATAAGTATCACAAACAAATAGCATCAATAATTTTCCAATCAAAAAACTTTAGATAATAATAAGTCTAAAGGCTTTCTTCAAAGATAGCAAAAAGGAGGCAGAATATGTCAGTGAATGTTGCAATTGGAGTGCAGGATTTTTCAACATTGATAGAAAACCATTATTTTTATGTGGATAAAACAGCCTTTTTAAAGGAATGGTGGGATAGTGGTGACAGTGTTACACTGATCACGAGACCAAGACGTTTTGGAAAGACGTTGACAATGAGCATGACGGAGCAGTTTTTCTCAATGGAATATGCGGGACGCTCGGATCTGTTTGAAAATCTGGAAATCTGGAATGACGAGAAATACCGCAATTTGCAGGGAACGTATCCGGTCATTAGTCTTTCATTTGCAAATATAAAAGAACCAACCTATGAATTGACACAAAAGAAAATCTGCGACCTTATTGCACAATTATATTTCAAATTTGATTTTATAACAGAGAGCAATGCTTTGATTAAGGAAGAAGTGAATCTGTATAAGAAAATCATGAATCATATGGACTATGTAGATGCTACGCTGTCATTAAACTATTTATCAGGATTTTTATATAAATATTATGGGAAAAAAGTGATCATTTTATTGGATGAATATGATACTCCAATGCAGGAAGCTTTTGTAGATGGTTACTGGGATGAACTGGTGACATTTACAAGAAGCCTTTTTAATTCAACTTTCAAGACAAATCCGGCATTGGAACGTGGCATTATGACAGGCATCACACGGGTGAGCAAGGAGTCTATTTTTTCCGATTTGAATAATCTGAAAGTAGTTACAACGACATCTGATGAATATGCCACAACATTTGGTTTCACAGAGCCAGAGGTCTTTGAAGCATTGGGAAAGTGCGGATTGGACAGTGAAAAGAGCGAAGTGAAAAGATGGTATGATGGTTTTATTTTCGGGGAATATAAAGATATTTATAATCCGTGGTCAATTTTAAATTATCTCGATTCACAGCAGTACACAACATATTGGGCAAATACAAGTGCAAACAGTCTGGTGGCAAAATTAGTCCGTGAGGGAAACCGCAATATCAAGAGTAAATTCGAAAAGCTGCTTTGCGGAGAGTGTATATGGTCAGAAATTGATGAACAGATTGTTTATGATCAGCTCAACGGTAGTGAACAGGCGGTGTGGAGTCTTCTGCTGGCAAGTGGTTACTTAAAAGTTCTTTCTTATGAAAAGTATAAGGATATCCCGGAGGGAACTGAGCCAAAGTATCAGCTGGCACTTACGAATCTGGAAGTGAAACTGATGTTCCATCGAATGATTCATGACTGGTTCGCAATGGCGAGACCGGATTACAATGACTTTATTAATGCAATGTTTGCCGGTGATGTGGATGCGATGAATGAATATATGAACCGGGTGGCCTTGCAGACATTCAGCTATTTTGATACCGGAGACAGAGCATCAGGAGCAGAACCGGAACGGTTTTATCATGGATTTGTGTTAGGATTGCTTGTTGATCTGCAGGACAGATATTATCTGAAATCGAACCGGGAAAGTGGTTTTGGAAGATATGATATCATGCTTGAACCAAAGAATCCGGGAAAGGATAACGCAGTGATTCTGGAATTTAAAGTGCGCAGCACAAGAAAAGAAAAAAGTCTGGAAGAGACAGCGCAGTCTGCGATCACACAGATCCGGGAAAGAAAATACAGCGAAGAACTGAGAATGAAAGGAATTACAGAAGATCAGATTAAAGAGTACGGATTTGCATTTGAAGGAAAGACAGTGTTGATCGTGGACTGATCGTCACAGCAAAGGAGTATGCAAATGCTACATCTATTGTTTGAAAAAGCATATTGTATCTTTAATTTCACAGTGCTATAATTGGGACATAAAAAGGGGCGAGACACATGATTTTAGTAGATAAGGATATAAAACAGTATGTAGACAGTCATCAGTTGATTGTTTCAGGCTTTAAAGAAGAAAATTTAAATGGAATCAGTTATGATTTAACGATGGATGTCATGTGTGATGAAGAAGGAAAAGAACATCGTGAGTACGATTTAAAACCGGGTGAGACAGTATTTGTAAAGACGCAGGAAAAAATAAGTATTCCGGAGAATATTGTTGGAAGAATAGCTGAAAAGAATTCAAGAATGCGTCAGGGTCTGGTAGTAGATGGTCCCCATTATCAGCCTGGACATGTGACATACGTTTTTTTGCGTGTTACGAATATTTCTGAAAATTTATTGGTTTTAACACATGATATGAAAATTGCACAAATTATGTTTGAGCAATTGACACAAGTGCCGGCTATGCCATATAGTGCACAGGTTGGAGCATCTTATCAGAATGAAGTCAGTTACAAAGGATTGGGTAATTACAAGGAAGAGTACGAGAAACAGACGAAACGGGAAATACAGCATGCAAAAGAAAGTATAGAGGATTTATCTCAAAAGATATATGCCAATGTGCTTACTTTGATGGGAGTATTAGTTGCAATATTTGCAATGATTTCTATTAATTATCAGGCATTTACAAATGCAAAGATAAGTATGGCTTATGTTTTGGTTATGAATTTATCAATGACACTTTGTATTGTTGTAATGCTTGGATTGATATTAATTTTTGTAAATAAAGCAAAGAATAAAAAGTTTTTATGGTTATACATATGTATACTGGCTGTTCTGGCGATTGCAACAATTGGAGTATGTATTGCTATGATATAAAAGAATTATTTTAGGCGTCTTGGACGGATAAGAAGTTCAAAGACGCCTTTTTTATAATTGGAAGGACAGGAGTTTCAGATATGGATGACGCACAGGCACAGCAGACCAATCCATTATTTGGTATTATTCCAAAAGAATTTTTCACACCGCTGGCATCGCCGAACAGACTTGTATATTGGGACTGTCTGTGCCGGTTGTTTCAGGCAATGAGTGCACAGCTTTCCTTTGGGATCGAGAGAGAAATCCTTGTGGATGAATTACAGTTTTATTTTGAACAGAATCAGGCAGCGGAATTTGAGGAAGATGACATAAATGGCATGGATTCCAGAAAAAAGGCAAATGAGATGCTGCGCTTATTGGAGAAGTACGGCTGGCTTGAGGTTGAGACAGATAAGAGTTATGTGCAGAGAGTCAATTTTTATGATTATGCCGTAAAAGTCATGAAAACGCTTCTTGAGATTTCAGACGGACGAAAGGTGGAATATCAGGGCTATATTTATACCATTTACAGCCTTGTGCGGACCAATACGGATCATCCGGCGGTTGTGTTACAGCAGATCCGGGATAATACGGATATGCTGATCACAGGATTAAAGAATCTCAATTCAAATATCAAACATTACATTGATGAACTGACAAAGCATAAGACCGTAGCGGAGATTATGAATGCACTGTTTAACGATTATATTACGAATATTGTAGATAAAGCGTATCACCGCCTGCTAACATCAGACAATGTCTCGAAGTTCCGGCCGGAGATCATAGAGCGGCTGGAAGCACATGGACATAGCTCACGTTATATCACAAAGACGTCGGAAGAGTTGGCAGCGATCCGGGAGATACCGGTCGGGCAGGCAGAAGAACTGGTATATCAGACATTGCATGAGATTGTGGAAGCATTCCGGAATATGGATGATATTCTGGCAGAGATCAACCGGAAAAACACACAATACCAGAGAGCAGCAGTAAACCGTGCAAAGTTTTTGCTGGCAGGAACGGAAGATGTCAGAGGACAGATGAAAGAGATTCTCTTATATATTGGAGAGCAGATGGAACAGAGCCAGCTGGATCTGAATGGAATCTATGAGATTGAGTATCTGGAGAATCTGGTACGGTTGTTTGGAAGCAGTTTTATTGATGAAAAATCGTTTTACAGCCCAATTGAGGGAAAGAAAGAGTTTCATCCGCAGGAATTGATAGAGACCATGCCGGATGTGGAATTCAGGCAGGAAAAACTGCGGAAGATGACCGAAAAGATGCAGCGTATTTTAAGCCCGGAACGGATAGAGCGGTTTGTAGAAGAACAATTAGGAGACAGGGCAAAAATCTATGCGTCTGAGCTTCCGATGGAAACAATGGATGATTTTATCAGGCTGATCTATGTCAGACTGTATGGCTCCAGAAAAAAGATGCGATATCGGATTGAAAAGGCAGAAGGTGCGAATAAAATCAGTGGAGAGTTTGATTTCCCGGATTTTGCGATCATAAAACGCTGACAGCGCATAGCAGAGGGAGAGCAGAATGGATTTATTAAATGGCATGCTGCAGAAGGATCAGGATGAATTCCGCAGAATATGTAATAAACTGATTAATGTATGTTTTATATGCAGACAGAATCAGGCAACAAAGAGTGATTACTATTTTATACAAAAGTACAAAGAAAAGTTTGAAGAATTACTGGGAGTGCTTGGTTACAGATTAGAAATGAATGAGGAATACGGCGTTGTGCAGCTGACCAACGCCCTGAACACAAACAGGCAGAATTTAAAATTATATGAGACCGTTATTTTGCTGATATTGCGCATTTTGTTTGATGAGAAAAAAAGAGAATTGTCTGTGAGTGATGAAGTCATTGTGAATCTGGGCGATATTCAGGACAAGTTTTTAAGCCTGAAGATCCGTGACAAAATGATCGACAAAACAACGATGGGAAATGCGCTTCGTCTTTTCCGGAGATATCAGCTGATCGAGCTGCTGGATTCGGATCTGAAAAATGAGGAGTCCAGAGTTTTGATCTATCATTCCATCCTGATGGCAGTGCGGGTTGAGGACATCAAAAGTGTCTATGAAAAAGTTGACAGTTATAGGAAAGGAAAATTAAAAGATGAAGAAGCTGACCAGACTGAAACTGATTAATTGGCATCGTTTCTCGGATGTTACGATAGATTTTGGGGACTCAACTCTGATTTCCGGCGAAAATGGAGCTGGAAAATCCACACTTTTAGATGCAATCCAATTTGTTGTGACCTGCTCTACAAATCATTTTAATAAGGCTGCACATGAGAACGGCAAGAGAAAGCTGACCGGTTATATCCGGTGTAAGACCGGACGTGAAAATCATCCTTATGAGAGAACCGGAGAGATCAGTGCGCATGTCGCATTGGAATTTTATGAGGAGAGCAAGGAAAAGTATTTTGTCATCGGAGCAGTGATCGATTCGGCAACTGAAGGGCAGGAGACAGTCGTGCGTTATCTCATGGACAATGTGATGTTAGAGGATGAGATGTTTAAGATCGGAAACAGACCACGGACCATCACAGAATTCAGGTCGTTTAACAATAAAAACATCAAATTATTTGCAAAGACGAATGCGGAAGGCAAAAAGATGATGAAACAGCGTTTTGGAAGAATCGAGGATAAGTTCTTCCAGCTGATTCCAAAGGCGCTGGCATTTAAACCAATTGATGATATCAAGGATTTTGTCTATTCCTATGTGCTGGATGAAAAAGAAGTCAATATTGATCATCTGCGCGAAAATGTAAGAAGCTATCAGGAGCTGGAAAAAACGCTGGAGGGTGTGAAAAACAGGATTGAAAAACTGTCAGAGATCGAATGTCACCACAAAGCAGTGGTGGATTGTATACAATCTGACCGGATGTACGAGTATTTTATGGCACAGTCGGATCTGGATATGACCAAAGACCGGATCAGTGCTCTGCAGGATGAGATCCGGCGCGAAAGTTACCGTCTGGAACAGCTGAACGCAAAGTGCAGCAGCATGAAAAAGGAGCTGGAGAATAAGGAGGAAGTCCGCACACTGCTTTTAGCGGAGCTGAACGCCAACTCAGATTTCCAGACGTTGGAAAAGCAGAAAAAATATTTGAAAGAATTACAGGAAAAAGCAGAAATACAATATCAGGAAAAGAAAAGACTGTTAGAGAGCGGGAAAAAAGCCGGACAGAAAGTAAGCCGACTGCTTGAAATACCGGATGTGGATGAATGCATGAAGCAGTATGATGAGCTGCTGCACCGGCTGAAGGATACGGAGGACGTTGTTAGTGCACAGGAACTGATTGACCGGGCGATCGCTTACAAGAAGCATATGAGTACAAAACTGCAGAGGAAAAATTTAGAGATCCAAAGCCGGCTGAATGAGATCACAGCAGACCTGCAGGAGACAGAGCAGCGGATCAGTAATCTGAAACAGCACCGGTTTTCCTATCCCTCGGCAGTCGAGCTTCTGATGTCGCGTGTGGAGCAGGAATTGCTCAAGATCGGAAGGACGGCAAAGCCGAGGATTTTGTGTGAAATGTTAGAAATCACGGATGAAACATGGAGAAATGCAGTGGAGGGCTATCTGAATACACAGCGATTTTATGTGTTGGTAGAGCCGGAACATTTTGACATTGCCCTTGGTATTTACGAAAAACTGAGAAGAGAAAAGAAAGCATACGGTGTGGGACTGATCAATTCCGGCAAACTCGAGGAATATGACATTGCTCCGGCAGGAAGTCTGGCAACAGTTGTGGAGTCGAAGAGTATTTATGCGAAGCGGTATGTGAATATGGTTCTTGGCAAGGTACATATGTGTAAGAGAGTGGATGAATTAAAACAGTATCCGGTTTCTATCACACCAAATTGCATGCGCTATCAGAATCATGTCGCATCTGCGATCAGACCGGAAATCTATACAACTCCATTTATCGGCAAGAATGCATTTAAAGTCCAGTATGAGCAGGCACTGCAGAAAAAGGAGGATTTAAACCGGCAGAAAATAGAATGCAAAGACCGTATGACACATATGGAAGCGACGCTGCAATGGCTCGAGTGGGATGATGATACAGATGTAAAGTATAGAATTACAATTGTATCAGAACTGAAAAGGACAGGACTTGAGATTGAAAAATGTGAGACGGAGATCCGGAATCTGCAGCAGAATACGACCATGATCGAAAAGCAGATCCGTGCGGATGAAATGCGGAAAGAGTGTGAGGAACTGAAAAGCCACATTTCAAAAAGTGACAGGGAAAGCGGAGCCTGCGAACTGAAAATAAGCAGTGCAAAAGACAGGCTTGTGGAGTGCGAGGATGAGTGCATACACAAGAATGAACTGATCACAGACATTGCCCAGAAAGCAGAAAACGAGATCGTGCTCTGGAAGAAAGAATACGAAAAACAGACCGGTGATAAGACATTAGAGCAGTTCCGGCAGAATTTTGACCGGAGACGTAAGGCGAATAATACAACAAAAGAGAATGCGGATAAGAAAATGACAAGTGCGATGTACGATTACAAAACGGCATTTGATTTTGGTGCAGCAGCTACGTTAGAAGCATATCCGGAGTATGCGGCAGTCCAGGAGAGACTGGTGAACTCCGAACTTCTGAATTATGAAGAAAAAGTAAGAAAAGCAAAATTATCGGCAGAGGAAGAATTCCGGGAACAGTTTTTATCCAAGCTTCAGGAAAATATGAAGCAGGCACAGGGAGAGTTTAAAGAACTCAATAAGGCATTGAAAGATATCACCTTCAGCAATGAAAGATATGAATTTTTATATTTGCCGAGCAAAAGCTATGGAAAATATTACGATATGATCATGGATGATTTTAATGTAGTGCAGGGAGAGTCCATTTTCAGCGGTCTGTTTCATGAGAATCATAAGGAAGTCATTGATGAACTATTTTCAAAGCTTGCACTGGATCAGGACAATGGGATCAAGGCATTAGATGAATTTACGGATTACCGCACCTATATGGATTATGATATTAAGATCACCCATGAGGATGGCAGCTATTCTCTTTACTCTAAGGTTTGTGAGGAAAAGAGCGGAGGCGAGACACAGACACCGTTCTATGTGACGGTAGCAGCCTCATTTGTCCAGTTATACAATAATAATATCGGTGGAGAGGCGATCGGGCTGGTGATGTTTGATGAGGCATTTAACAATATGGATGATGAGAGGATCGGAGCAGTTCTTGAGTTTATGAACAGACTTCCGCTTCAGATCGTGATTGCAGCGCCACCGGATAAAATCCAGTATATCGGTCCGAAAATGCAGGAGACATTATTAGTACTGACAGACGATAAAGTAAGCTTCGTGGAGGAGTATCGTTATGCATCCGGTCGAAAATAAGATATTGAATTATCTTCTGGACAAATACGAAAACAGTAAGCTTTCCAGAGGAGAAAACCAGAGAGCAATCCATATTGCATTTCCGTTCAATAAGAAGACGATGCCAAAGTATTTCGATGAGAGCTCGCTTGAGATAGAAACCATTCACGCAGCCGCAGAACAGATGGAGCGTGAGGGACTGGTCGCGATCGCATGGAAAAACCAGAAGCCCGGATATATTATCGAGAAGCTTGTACTCTGTGAGAATCATGTGGAAGAGGCATATGAGAAGCTTGGCAGGAAGCCGAAGAGGGAAGCCGAGGCACGTACAAAACAGATTTTGGAGCAGTTTTATCAGAAAACGCAGGGTGAGCTAACAAGAAGCTTTTTGTGCCACATGATAATGTGGCTGGAAAGAGAACAGTCAGTAAAAGAATATCTCGATATCATGGATCACAGGAAAACAGAACAACTGATCGACACCTTAGATAAAGTAGAGCAGAATAGGAAAGAATGTTATATCAGGGAATTTTCCATAGAACATTTTCATGACAGCAAAGTATTCGAGACACTGATCCCAAAAATCTGTAAAATATTCCGGGAGGAAAATGAAGAACTGACAGGATTTGAAAATGAAGAAATTCTTGCGGAGTATCAGATTTATAAAACACCGGGCTATGTGTATATGAAGGGAAACGTACAGATTTACAGCGCCGGAAAGCAGGCTGCAGATATCAGTGCTTTCCCGGAAGGGATTGCTGTTGCGGTGGGGAGTGAGGAGGATGTACCGGATATCTGTCCGGATCAGACGATTGATAAAGTATTCACAATTGAAAATCTGACTTCTTTTTACCGTTTTAAACAGGAACACAGTCTGGTGATCTATCTTGGCGGTTATCATAACCACAGCAGACGAAATCTGCTGATGCAGATTTATCAGAAATTGCCGGATGCACAATATTATCATTTTGGAGATCTGGATGCAGGCGGATTTTATATTTTAGAACACTTGAAAAGAAAAACAGGGATCCCATTTCAAATGTTTCAAATGGACATTGAAACATTGAAAAAGTATGAGGATTATGCGAAACCATTGACAGAGAATGACAAAAAGCGGTTGATGCAGTTAGAAAAAATGGAACTGCCGGACAAAGAGAGAAAACTCATCACTTATATGTTACAAAAAGGAATAAAGCTGGAACAGGAATGTATTTCCGAATCCCGGTAAGGAGCATAGATCATGTGGAAACTAAAACAGATTTTTGATGGAGAATACGGTTGCGAAGAGCGGCAGCCGGGAGAAAAAGAAAAATGTCTTGTGATTCTCGCAAATGAAGAGGGAGAAGAAAAGACATTTGAGGCGAATGAGGACTGGATTGCGGCAATCGAAAAACTGTCAGCGAATCCGCTCATGAAAATAATTATCAGTAAGCCGATGGTGAAAGACTGCCAGTACAAAAAGATCGTGGTGGAGAAGAAAGGCGATGGCTATCAGGCGGCAAAGTATACAGAGAAACAGGTGTTCCACGATAATTTTGGCGCAGACGATCTGCAGGGCTTTTTGATGGAAGCCATACATGATACATTCCTGCAGGTAAATGCATGGGATGAGAAAAGAGAATACAGTCTTCTGATCTCAAAGAAAGGTGCGGTGACACTCAGGGCGAAAGCTTCAAAAGAAGCACCAGACACAGTCACAGAGCATAACCGGAAGAAAAATTACATTTTGGAGGAGGGACAGGTGATCCCGCCGCTGGTGGACATGGGTATTTTTACCCAAGAGGGAAAAGTGGTAAAGTCCATGTATGATAAGTTCCGCCAGATCAACCGTTTTATCGAGATGATCGATGATGCGATCCGGGAATATAAAGGTGAGGAGATACACATCATTGATTTCGGATGCGGAAAGTCTTATCTGACTTTTATTATGTATTATTATTTTACAGAGATCCGGCACATGAAAGTGCAGATGCTTGGACTCGACCTGAAAAAAGATGTCATCGAAAAATGCAACCGGGCGGCGGAGAAATATGGCTATGACAATCTGCGCTTTGAGCTAGGTGACATCAATGGATTTCAGACGCCGTTTGACGTGGATATGGTCGTGACGCTCCATGCCTGCGATACTGCGACTGATTTTGCACTCTACAATGCAATCACATGGAATGCAAAAATGATTTTTTCCGTACCATGCTGCCAGCATGAGGTGAATAAGCAGATCCAGAGTGAGGAGTATTCCCTGCTCACAAGATACGGCATTATCAAAGAGCGTTTTTCTGCACTGGCAACAGATGCGATCCGGGCGAATCTTTTGGAGTGCTGCGGATACAAAACCCAGCTGCTGGAATTTATTGACTTTGAACACACACCGAAAAATATTTTGATCCGTGCGGTCCGCCGTCCGGTCTTACCGTCCTCTGCGAAGAAAAAATATTTAGCGGAAGTGGAAAACATGTGCAGGGAATTTCACTTAGAGCCAACCATGTATACATTATTGCGGAACGATTGCAAAGTATGATAGTATAAATGGAGCAGAAAACACAAAGGAGCGCAGGTATGGAAGATATTTTAGCAGCATTTCCGGATAGAGAAACATTTGACCGTTACTGGGAGGAAAATTATGTTCCGGTAACCTATGAGGATGTAAAAGAGGCATTTGAGGATTTCGTAACCTCCGCAGGCGGACACATCTTTTTGTCCGATTACGAGGAGGGTGGATGCATTTCCAAAGAAGATTTTAAGGACAATCTTTCCCAGGAGGCGCAGTTTGCCTTTCAGGATGGTCTGACAGAAGTATTTTATGACAAAAACCCGGATTTATATGAGACAGCCTTTGCTATTTTTGAGGAGGCACAGATGTCTGGAAATCAGGATGTAAATGTGGCAGTTACGTTTCACGAAACATTTAACCGCCTGTATGCAGAGTTTTTAGATCGTTTATTTGAAGAGAAAGGCAGTATATGGCAACGTTAGGAATTCCACAGAATACCATAGAGGTTTTACAGAAATATAATTTTAATTTTCAGAAGAAGTTCGGACAGAACTTTCTGATCGATACGCATGTGCTTGAGAAGATCATTGAGGAGTCCAGAATCACAAAGGATGATTTTGTTTTGGAGATCGGACCAGGAATCGGCACAATGACGCAGTATCTCTGCGAGAATGCAAGAGAAGTGGCAGCAGTGGAGATTGATAAAAATCTGATCCCGATTCTGGCAGACACACTCAGCGCATACGACAATGTGGAAGTCATCAATGATGATATTTTAAAAGTAGATATTAATAAGCTGGCAGAGGAAAAAAATGGAGGAAAGCCGATCAAAGTTGTGGCAAATCTTCCATATTATATCACGACACCGATCATTATGGGATTATTTGAAAGCCATGTGCCGATCGACAGCATTACGATCATGGTACAGAAAGAAGTGGCAGACCGTATGCAGGTGGGACCTGGAACCAAAGACTACGGAGCGCTCTCCCTTGCAGTGCAGTATTATGCGAAACCCGAGATTGTTGCGATCGTTCCACCAAACTGCTTTATGCCTCGCCCGAATGTCGGAAGCGCAGTGATCCGTCTCACAAGACATAAAGAAGTACCGGTGCAGGTGAATGACGAAAAATTAATGTTTAAGATCATCCGTGCATCCTTCAATCAGCGCAGAAAGACGCTTGCCAATGGCTTGAACAATGCGCCGGACATTCATCTTTCCAAAGAAGTGATCCAGGAAAGCATTGAGGAACTTGGTGTTCCGGTCACCATCCGTGGCGAAGCACTGACACTTCAGCAGTTCGCACAGCTCAGCAACATCATTGGCAGCAGAATATAATAGAAGTCTGGAGTTCCTGTGGAAAGTTTATGACTGACCTCAAAGATTCTGTTGTCTGCAAAAGGTTATGATACACCGATACGAATATGACAGGTACTTTCGAATGAAAATGTTCGGTTTGTTGATTTGTCTGATGTCATGTTTGGACTTTCTGATTATTTATGTTCATTCAGAGCTGGACACTTCACGCCAAATGTGCGCCCGGGACAAACTCATTGCGAAAGAATCGTGCAGGAGTTAATACAGCAATATCAGCAGTTGTCCAGTCAAAAATTATCTGAACAGCTTAATTTTTGACTGGTTATAAACAATGCTGATAGCTGTATTTACTCCTGCCAGATTCTTGAGTTGAGTTTGTCCCGGGCGCACATTTGACGCGGAGTGTTCAGCTATGAATGTACATAAACCGTCAGTCCAAACATGACATCGGACAAATTTACACAATCCTCACGAATTTTCATTCGAAAGCACCTGTCATATTCGTATTGGTGTATTTTTACGTTACGATCAGACAACAGAATCCCTGAGGTCAGTCATAAACTTTCCACAGGAACTCCGGATAAAATTTGATTCATAAAAGCTGACTCCGTCTCATATACTTGTATATGGGATGGAGATTTTTTATGCACAGAAAAAACTTGGCAAAAAGAATAAACACGATGCTGACCATACTTCTGCTCTTGCTGCTCATACCACTTTTCCTCACCATTTTTTGCCAGAAAATGCAGCTGGAAGAATTGCTGGGAAATGTAAACCGGACAGCGGAAACAGAGGAGGATGCGGACATGCTTTTTTGCATTGTCGCAAAGGAGATAAGCGCAGATGCACCGGAGGAATGTATCAAAGCCCAGTGTGTGATCGCCCGTACAAACCTTAAGGCAGCGGAGGAGATGGGGACAGAACTTCCGGGGAGTGTGACAATGGGCGAATTACAGGAGCTGTGGGACGACTATTTTTCCGAGGCGGAAGGGAAGATAAAGGAGGCGATACAGGAGACAGACGGAGAGACGCTGCAGTACCGGAACCATTACATATATGCTGCATACCATGCAGTGAGTGCGGGCAATACAAGAAATATGGAAGAATTATATCCGGATTCGGATATGCCATATCTTTCAGGTGTGGCATGTTATGAGGATGCACAGGCGCCGGATTATCTTTCGGTGTTGTATCTGGATCAGGAGATCACGATCGAAGAGAAGGATAGTGCCGGGTATGTCACAAAGGCGCAGATGAATGGGAAATCCTACACAGGAGAGGAACTGCGTGGGGAACTTGGGTTAAAATCCGCAAATTTCAACGTGACAGAACTGGAACCTGGCAAGATCAGGATCGTAACGAAGGGACATGGACACGGATTTGGCCTGAGCCAGTATACAGCACAGAAAATGGCTGAAAAAGGGGAGGATTACAGAAAAATTTTACAGTATTTTTTTCCCGGCGCAGAGGTGAAATCTGTGGAATGAAAAACGATTCCAATTACTGTGAATAAACCGTCTGAATGTGGCAACACTATTGTTAATAGCAGGAAATGTATTCTGCTAAATAAACAATGGACGGTGAAAAATATGAGAAAGAATCACGGGTGGGCAGCCTTCTGGCAGAAAAAACAGTATATCATCGCAGGCACGCTGGTAATCCTTGCAGCAGTCGGCATGACTGTTTTATATAGCAGAGGACAGGAACAGGAGAGAAAGCAGTTGGAACAGGAAATTGCAGCAGAGATGGACACGGAGAACCAGAATGTGGCAATGGAGGAAGAGACAGAGGCAGATCAGGTTGCTTCTATTTTAAAACCGCAGACACAGAGCACAGAGACAGCAGAGGTAGAAAAGGAGAGTGAGGAAGCAGACAGTGAACAGGAAGAGGTGGCACCGACAGGAAACACTTCCCAGGCACTCCATTTTGCTGCGGAAGATGGCATCTTATGGCCGATGAAAGGAAATGTGATCTTAGATTACAGCATGGACTCGACGGTGTATTTTGCGACGTTAGACCAGTACAAATACAATCCGGCGGTCATCATTGCCGGGGATGTCAACAGCAAAGTTTATGCGGTTGCAAAAGGAAAAATCCAGAGTATTGAGACAAATGAAGTGACAGGATGTACCGTGACAGAAGATTTGGGAGATGGGTATCTCGCAGTCTACGGACAGCTTAAGGAACCGGAGTTTGCAGTGGGAGACTATGTGGAGGCAGGTCATGTGATCGGTTATGTGACAGAACCGACAAAATATTATTCTGTTGAGGGCAGTAACCTGTATTTTGAACTTCGAAAAGATGGGGTACCGGTCGATCCGATCGAATTTTTTGAATAGCAAAAATTTCCTTTTTCTTGAACACACGGAATTTCTGGATTATAATAAATTTTATTGAAATACCGAAAACAGGCAGAAAGGAAGAGACTGCATGGGAGTTCATGGATCAAATGACGTGGTAAACGCATGGAAACAGGAAGTTTTGAACAGCAGAGGAAAGGACGCAGAGCATACACTAAAATGCTGTCTTGATATAGAACGGTATGCAAAGGAACATAAAGATGCGGCACTTCTTGGTTTTGCATATTTTTACAGTGGGGAAACTTACTATCTGCTGAATGATGTAGAGCACATGTTCCGCAACATTGCGCAGGCAATCCATCTGCTAGGACAGACCGGACAGTGGGAGCTGATCGCAAGGTCTTACAACCTGATGGCAATCTCTTCTGTCAACAAGGGAAATGTGTCTGCAGCGATGGATTACTATCTGACAGGATTGAATTACTGCCGTAAATATGGGATTACTAAGATGGAGATCAGCATCATGCAGAATCTTGGTAATCTGTACATGGAAAATGGTGTGTATCACGAGGCACAAAGTTATTTCGAAAAGGCTCATTCATACTGCAAAAGTAATCCGGATGTAAAAGAAAATTATGTCGGACTGATGGCCAGTTACGTGAATCTGGCACGCTGCTATATGCTGCAGGGGATGTTAGATAAGACACATGCTTATATAGAAAAACTGGATGCGGAATGTGCGTCTTATTATGAGGACATAGATATTTTATATGTGGACTGCCTGAAAGCAAGATATTATCATCTGATCCACAATTATGTGAGACGCGATGCACAGATCCAGGAGATTGTAGAAATAATCAATAAAAATGTGCCGATCATGGAGGTATTTGACGATCTTTGTGATTTTTGCGGGCTGCTGTTAGAGATCGGCCGGGATGATGTGCTGTGGATGATCGTTGAGAAGCTGGATCAGATCGTGAAGAATTCAGGTGTGATCAATCTGCAGCGCAGAGTCATCTCCATTAAGATCAAAGGTTACCGCAAGAATCAGGACAATGCAGGTTATCTGCAGGCGGCTGGTCTGTATTATGAGCTTTCCGAGATCATGGAGCGCGAGAACAAAGATATGATCGTCAACATGCTTTATGTCAGAAGTTCTCTCGAACGTGCAAATGAGAGCCGCAGGGAGATGGAAGCAGTCAATGTGAAGCTGCTGAAACAGTCGGAGACAGATCAGATGACCGGACTGGCAAACCGTTACCGCCTGAATGCTTACTCGGAAAAAGTATTAGATTACTGTTATGAGCACCGACTTCCACTTGCAATGGAGATTTTAGATATTGACTTTTTCAAGCAGTATAATGACAATTATGGACATCAGCAGGGCGACGAGTGCATTATTGCAATTGCAAATGAGCTGAAAAAGATGGAAGATGGGCAGACATTCTGCGCGAGATATGGCGGAGATGAATTTATTATCATTTATGCGGGTATAAGTGCGGAGGAAGTGTATGCGAAGGCAGGCGCGCTGCGGCAGAATATTATGAATCTCAAACTGGAGCATTTATATTCCAATGCATTGCCGATCGTGACGATCTCCCAGGGAATTTCGTATGGAATTCCGGAGAACGGAAACAGGAGCTGGGATTTTCTACATACTGCAGATATGCTGTTATATCAGGTAAAGAAGAAAAGCAGAAATGATATCTGTATTGCGGATATCCGCGGACAGGAGCTGGATTTATCCTTAAAACAGGAAAAAGTGGAACCTTAGAGGAAAAATGGCATAAGTTATAATGAGCAATCCGCAATCGAACTATTGCTACGGCAGCTTTTTTTAGAGGTGACGGCGCATATCACATTTTTACAGGGGAAAAACAGAAATACATGTGGAGTGTACGACGACTGGATTTTGCTTGGATATGGATGAAAAACAGGGAGTATTCGATTGCTTTTCATATTAACCCAGCTTTCTTTTTCATGGAAGCCGGGGTACATAGATCGTGCCGGATGTGATACGGGTATTCTGACAAAATAGTTGACAAAATGGCGACAATATGCTAACGTATACGACTGCGCATTCGCACGAAAGGAAAATATATGGAAACAGTAAGATTTGATGAATTAGATTTATATCCACAGGTACTCCGTGCTATCAAAGAGATGGGATTTGAAGAGGCGACTCCGATCCAGAGTCAGGCGATCCCGGTTGTGATGTCAGGAGTCGATGTGATCGGACAGGCACAGACAGGAACCGGAAAGACAGCATCTTTTGGTATCCCGGTGCTTCACAAAGTAGACCCAAATAATAAAAAGACACAGGTGATCATCCTTTCACCAACCAGAGAGCTTGCGATCCAGGTGTCCGAAGAAATCCGTAAATTAAGCAAATATATGCATGGTGTGAAAATCCTTCCGGTATACGGCGGACAGGATATCAACCGTCAGATCAAGGCATTAAAAGGCGGTGCACAGATCATTATCGGCACACCGGGACGTGTCATGGATCATCTCCGCAGAAAAACAATCCGCTGCGAGGCAGTCAATACGATTGTTTTAGACGAGGCGGACGAGATGCTGAACATGGGATTCCGTGAGGATATCGAGACGATTTTGGAATATATCCCGGAAGAGGGAAGACAGACGGTTCTGTTTTCTGCGACCATGCCAAAGCCGATTTTAGACATCACAAAGAAATATCAGCATGACGCAGTGACCATTAAGGTGGTAAAAAAAGAACTGACCGTGCCAAGCATCGAGCAGTATTATTATGATGTCAAACGCAAGGACAAGACCGAAGTCCTGACAAGACTGTTAGATTACTACAATCCAAAGCTTTCCCTCGTATTCTGTAATACCAAGAAAATGGTGGACGAGCTTTCCGAGGAGTTAAAGAGCCGCGGTTATATGGCAGAGGGGCTTCACGGCGATATGAAGCAGGCACAGCGTGACCGTGTCATGAAAGCATTCCGCTCCGGACGTGTGGAGATCCTGATCGCAACAGATGTTGCTGCGAGAGGAATTGACGTTGATGATGTGGAAGCAGTATTCAATTATGATATTCCACAGGATGACGAGTATTATGTACACCGTATCGGACGTACCGGGCGTGCAGGACGTACCGGACGTGCATTCACTTTTGTAAAAGGAAAAGAGGTTTACAAGTTAAAAGATATCATGCGTTACTGCAAGACCAAGATCCTTGCAATGCCAATCCCATCTTCGGATGATGTGGCACAGATCAAGGCAGAGAAAGTAATGCAGGGAATCGGTGAGATCATTGAGAATGAGGATTTAAAAGAGATGATCGAGATCATCGAAAAGCAGGTCAATGATTCCGATTATACCGCAATGGATATTGCAGCAGCTTTCTTAAAACAGGCACTCGGTCAGGTGAATCTGGAAAATGACAGAGATAATGGCGAGATTGACTGGGATAACACCGGAGCTGAGGAAGGTATGGTTCGTCTCTTCATTAACATCGGTAAAAAAGACCGCGTGAAACCGGGCGATATCTTAGGTGCCATCGCAGGAGAGTCAGGAATGCCTGGAAAACTCGTCGGTGCGATCGATATGTACGACAAATACACCTTCGTGGAAGTGCCGAGAGAGTACGGCAAAGAAGTATTAGAAGCCATGAAAAATGTGAAGATCAAAGGACGTTCCGTGAATATGGAACCGGCAAATCAGAAATAGATAATAAAAAGAGAGTCTCTTTTGTGAAGTTTTTTAGGAAAATTTCGAAAGAGACTCTTTTTTGGTGTATTGCGCTACTTGAATTCGATTACATTTAATAGTATAATTTTTCACGGTTGTATAAATAAAAAGCAAAACAAGGAGGATAACACCATGGATTGGAAGAATTTAGATACCCTTACTTCTTTTGAAGAATTGTCAAAGGTTGCAGAGGTTGACCTGACAAAAGTAATGTCCGGAGAAAACGGCGCAGAGCGTGTGAAGAAATACAGCACACCGATGGCAGAGGGACTTGCATATAATTATGCTGCAAAAAAAGTGGATGATAACACACTTGCAGCACTTGCAAAATTAGCTGAGGAAGCACAGCTTTCTGAAAAATTTGCAGCTCTTTATAATGGTGAAGTTGTGAATACAGGCGAGAAACGTCTTGTACTTCATCATATGACACGCGGACAGTTAGGGGATGCAGTCGAGGCAGATGGCGTTGACAAGCGTTCTTTTTATGTAGAACAGCAGAATAGAATTGCTGATTTTGCAAACAAGGTACATGCCGGAGAGATCACAAATGCATCAGGTGAAAAGTTTACAACTGTAGTTCAGATTGGTATTGGCGGAAGTGACCTTGGACCACGTGCAATGTATCTTGCACTGGAGAACTGGGCAAAGAAAAACAACACATTCAAGATGGAAGCAAAATTCATCAGCAATGTAGACCCGGATGATGCAGCCGCAGTATTAGCTTCTATTGATGTTGCACATTCCATTTTCGTACTTGTATCAAAATCAGGAACAACATTAGAGACATTGACGAATGAGTCTTTCGTAAAAGATGCATTGAACAATGCAGGACTGGATGCTTCTAAGCATATGATCGCTGTTACAAGTGAGACATCTCCTCTGGCAAAGAGTGATGATTATCTGGCAGCATTTTTCATGGATGATTATATCGGAGGACGTTTCTCTTCTACATCAGCAGTTGGTGGAGCTGTCTTATCCCTGGCATTCGGACCGGAAGTGTTTGCGCAGTTCTTAGACGGTGCAGCAGAAGAAGACAAACTTTCTTTAAATAAAAATATGTTAGAGAATCCGGAAATGCTCGACGCATTGATCGGAGTTTATGAGCGTAATGTACTCGGCTACCCGGCTACAGCCGTTTTACCATACTCCCAGGCTTTGAGTCGTTTCCCTGCACATTTACAGCAGTTAGACATGGAGTCTAACGGTAAATCTGTAAACCGTTTTGGCGAGTCTGTAAATTATGTGACAGGACCGGTGATCTTCGGTGAGCCTGGTACAAATGGACAGCATTCCTTCTATCAGTTATTACATCAGGGAACAGATATTGTTCCGCTTCAGTTCATCGGATTTAAGAACAGCCAGATCGGAACGGATGTTGTGATACAGGACAGCACAAGCCAGCAGAAACTCTGCGCAAACGTTGCAGCCCAGATCGTAGCATTTGCATGTGGTAAGGCAGACAACGACCACAACAAGAATTTTGAAGGTGGACGTCCATCTTCCATCATCATCGGTGAGGAATTAAATCCTGAGACACTTGGTGCTTTACTTGCTCATTTTGAGAACAAAGTTATGTTCCAGGGATTCTTATGGAATATCAACAGCTTCGATCAGGAAGGCGTTCAGCTTGGAAAAGTTCTTGCAAAACGTGTTCTTGCTCATGACACAGACGGAGCATTAAAAGTTTATAGTGATCTGTTAAATATCTAATATACAGAATATATTGCAATGAAAACACCTTTTCGTGAGACAGCAGAAAGTTGCAGCCGAAGCGGAAAGGTGTTTTTGACTGAAAGGGATTAGTTCATGAAAAGAGAATCTTTCAAATCACGTCTGGGATTTATTCTGGTAAGTGCCGGATGTGCCATTGGAATTGGAAATGTATGGAGGTTTCCTTATGTCGTAGGAGAAAACGGCGGAGGATTGTTTGTAATCCTTTATCTCGTGTTTCTGATTGCCATGGGACTGCCGGTTCTGACGATGGAACTTGCCGTGGGACGTGCAAGCCGTAAGAGTGCCGTGTTAGGTTACAAGGCGTTAGAAAAACCGGGAAGCAAGTGGCATCTTCACGGTTGGGCAGCGATATTTGGCTGCTATATGCTGATGATGTATTACACGACAGTTTCCGGGTGGATGGTAACTTATTTTTACAAATTTCTGATAGGTGAGTTTCAGGCTGGCATGGATGCGGAGGCTGCCGGAGCAGTATTTTCCAACCTGCTTGCAGACCCGTTGCAGATGAGCTTCTGGATGATACTCACGGTCATTCTGGGCTTTTTTGTGTGCAGCAGAGGATTGCAGAATGGTCTGGAAAAAATAAGCAAAGTCATGATGAGTGCCTTGCTTGGCCTGATCGTGATCCTTGCGGTACACAGTTTTACATTATCCGGTGCGGGCGAGGGTGTCCGTTTTTATCTGATTCCGAATATGGAAACGGTGAGGGAAGTGGGCATTGGAAATGTCGTTTCAGCGGCAATGAATCAGGCGTTCTTTACCTTAAGTCTCGGAGTTGCAGCCATGGAGATCTTTGGAAGCTATATGGGTCGTGATAACAGTCTTGCAGGAGAAGGTGCCAGAATCTGTGCACTGGATACATTTGTGGCGATCATGGCAGGACTGATCATTTTCCCGGCATGTTTCAGCTACGGCGTGGAAGTCGGGGCAGGACCAAAACTCATTTTCATCACGCTTCCAAACGTATTTGTAAATATGGAAGGCGGTCGTATCTGGGGAACACTGTTCTTTTTGTTTATGACTTTTGCAAGCTTTTCCACGATTATTGCGGTATTTGAAAACATCATGTCATTTTGTATGGATATGTTTGGCTGGGATCGGAAAAAAGCGGCACTGGTCAACTGTGTGATCATACTGATTGCCAGCATGCCATGTGTACTTGGATATAATGTGTGGAGTGATCTGCACCTGATCGGCGGCAGGGATGTGTTAGACAGTGAGGATTTCATTGTGAGCAATCTGTTGCTTCCGGGTGGTTCCCTTATTTACCTGTTATTCTGCGTCACAAAATGGGGATGGGGATTTGATAACTATCTGGAAGAAGCCAATACTGGAAAAGGTCTTAAAATCGCAAAGGGATTAAAACCATATTTCCAGTTTGTGCTTCCGGTATTGATTTTATTTATCCTAATCCAGGGATTAATCTGATTTTATTGATTCTCATCAGGGATTACTCTGATCAGGAGTTTACAACTTCGTACCAGTAGGAAGAACCATTTTCTATCATGTTACAGTAGGTGTTGACCATCACTTCGCGGAACGGAGCGAATTCGTCAGCAAGTTCGAGCTTTTGTGGGTAAGTTCTTGTGACGAAGTCGATCTCTTCTGCGATTTTTCTTGCAACGGATGCATCTTTGATCGGCACAATGCCAAAAAGAGTGGAGCAATAAGTTTTGCTTCCCGTGCAGGAGGCAAGCAGAACTTTCGCAAAATTTTCCCACTCTGTCAGAAGAACGGTCTGTTCTGTTTCATTCTCAGGTGCGTATTCGAGCAGACAGAGATCTTTCATATATTGTTTTAATTCTTTTTGCAGATGTCGCTTGTTGAAAAAAGAAATTCCGGCAGCACCGGATGCTTTGATCATCATCCATGCTTTCATGAAGGCATCGTTCTTGCCGTCTTTTCCATAACGTTTTTCCAACAATTTCATACGGTAATTATCATTTGGAAGATCCAGCCTCCGGCTGATCGCCTGAGCGAGAATCTCTTTTCTTTCTTTGGCATTTTCTATCTCATAATAATGTTCCGGCCAGTTTTCGAGGTAATCGATCTGGGCGGGTTTTTCTTTTTTCAAAAGCATAGGGAAGTCCTTTCTCTGGTTTTTGGGGGAATGCGAAACTCTGGCAAAGTTGCTTTAAATTGTTCAAAATTAACAAAATATTTGAAAACACGCTTCCGCTACGTGTCGCTGGTAGCGGTACTAAGAAGCCAGTCACGGCTTATGCCGCACCTGCCTTCTAAGTGCCGACCGCTCCCCAGTGTTTTCTCAAGCTTTTATTAATTTTTCACAATTAACTTTACATTATCTGAGTTTCGCAATTGTCTATAAACATCTTTCAGGACATAAAAAAGGAACCATCCTCCCTTAGTAGGGACGAATGATTCCGCGGTACCACCCTGATTCTTCTCTTCTTTATCCGAAGAAAAGCACTTTGTAGATACGTAACGTGTATCAGGCGTCATCTGCTATTTACAAGATCCCCTGTTTTCACAAATGCGGCTCCTGTGGGAAATTCGATTCCTATCTTACCTTAAGCAGGCTTTCAGCCGGTGACCTGCTCTCTCTTTAAAAAGTATAGTGCTCTACTGACACATTCATAGCCTTTTCTATTTCTGATGCCCATGATCAGCATCAAATTCAATTGCTGTATTTAATAATAAAGGTGGAGTTGGTAAGACAACCTTATTGTGTAA
>OGKS01000269.1_pt1 | contig 29407 bp, 28 predicted proteins | sample 1572491 | NCBI WGS metagenome assembly OGKS01 (sample SAMEA2582153, study PRJEB24529) | metagenome | biome: Human gut stool | place: China | collected 2011
GAATTACATATTGGTTATTTCTATTTCTGCCCCCATAACTAATATTGCCTTCATCGTCACAAAATGCACCGCTAACAATAGTTTTTTCTCCATACTTTTCAAATGGTTCAAACATCATTTCTAATGCATTTTCATATAAAACAGCATCATCATTAAACCATAAGTAATAATCATAGTCATGAGTTTTGGCAGCTACATCCCAAGCCTTACGCATTCCTCCACTCCAATAAAAATTACCATCACCATTTATAATATGCACATCAGGAAAGCAATTTTTCACTGCCTCTGGAGTACCATCCGTACAACCATCATTGGTCATATAAACATCGAAAGAATATTTATCCTCTACGGGCTTCATAGCAGCATATAATGTCGATAAGCCTTTAAGTGTTATATCCTTTCTATTAAATACTGTCAGTAAAACAGCTACAGTCTTTTTCATATTAATCTCTTCTAAAAATATCCCTTGTATAAACCTTATCCTTTACATCATCCAGACAAGCATCATAGCGGTTGGCAATGATGGCATGGCTCTGCTTCTTGAAGGCTTCGAGGTTGTTCTCAACTCGGCTACCAAAGAAGGTGCTGCCTTCTTCCAGAGTTGGCTCATATATGACTACCTCGGCACCCTTTGCCTTGATACGCTTCATGATGCCCTGGATGGCTGACTGGCGGAAGTTATCGCTGTTTGACTTCATGGTCAGGCGATAAACACCAATCACACAGTTGTGCTCCTTACTGGCATCATAGCTGTTATCATCAGCATAGCTATAGTAACCAGCTTTCTGAAGAACAGCATCAGCGATATAGTCCTTACGGGTGCGGTTGCTCTCTACGATTGCCTCTATCAGGTTTTCTGGAACATCGGCATAGTTTGCCAAGAGCTGCTTGGTATCCTTTGGCAAGCAATAACCACCATAACCGAAGCTTGGGTTGTTGTAATGGGTGCCGATTCGTGGATCGAGACCTACGCCATCGATGATAGCCTTGGTATCAAGTCCCTTTACCTCTGCGTATGTATCCAACTCATTGAAGTAGCTTACTCGGAGAGCCAGATAGGTATTGGCGAAGAGCTTGACAGCCTCAGCTTCCTTCATGCCCATGAAGAGGGTATCGATGTTTTCCTTGATGGCACCTTCCTGGAGCAAAGCGGCGAAGGTCATGGCAGCTTCCTTCAACATTTCGACATTGGTTACAGACTTGATTGCCTCATTCTCCTCCTCGAACTCTGGGCGCTCGATAATCTTTGGATAGCCTACGATGATGCGGCTTGGGTAAAGGTTATCATAGAGTGCCTTGCTCTCACGAAGGAACTCTGGAGAGAAGAGAAGGTTGAACTTCTTCACGCCTTTCTTGGCATACTTCAAGTAGAGGTTGCGGGTGTAACCTACCGGGATGGTGCTCTTGATGACCATCACTGCATCTGGGTTTACCTCCAGAACCAGGTCGATGACTTCTTCTACATGGGTTGTATCGAAGTAGTTCTTTACTGGGTCGTAGTTGGTTGGTGCTGCAATCACCACGAAGTCTGCATCCTTATAGGCTTCCTTGCCGTCAAGGGTTGCCACAAGGTTCAATGGCTTTTCAGCTAAATACTTTTCGATGTAATCGTCCTGGATTGGAGAAATCTTATTGTTGAGTTTCTCCACCTTCTCTGGGATTACATCTACTGCTGTTACATGATGGTGCTGAGATAACAGGGTTGCTATACTCAGACCTACGTAGCCAGTACCGGCTACTGCTATTTTTATATCTTTAAAATCTTTATTCATAATCAAATATTTTAAGAATATAAATCTACATTAAATTAAAAAAACTTCCCCTGTTGCTTTAATTTTTCAAATTGTTCAATATTTCTATATTTAAGAACTTTAGCTGGGTTGCCTGCAACGACTGCATATTTAGGAACATCTTTAACAACTACACTTCCTGCGCCAACAATAGCACCTTCACCAATTTTAACACCAGGCAATATAGTTACATTAGCTCCACACCAAACGAAATCTTCAATAACCACTGGTTTCAATATGCTTTTACTACCATACGGAATAGATTCTGAACTTTCATAATCATGATTGCCAGAGAATATTGTTAATCCTCTTCCTACATGAAAATATCTTCCGATAGTAACACCCCCTTGAGCTTCAATAAATGTTCCAGACTTTAGATGACTAGTTTCATCAATTTTAAAATTTTGAGCATTACCTATTTCCGCCCCCCCCATATCCTTGACCTACGAAGTTAATTTTACAGCCAGACAATCTTTCAGCATCTCTTAAAGATGTTTTTTGAGATAGAAAAACTATCTTATGACATATTTTATATATTAATTCTTTGAGCATAATTTTATTTTATTATATAATTCTATTATCACAGATTTATTTAGATAGCAGAATAAAGCTACAAGAATAGTAAATATTACCCATGACAATAATATTTGTTTATTAATAACCAATACAGCAAGTATAATATTCATCAAAAAATAGAACGTAATAATCCCAATTTTATCATTTTTTATAAACTTTGAAGAATAATAAACTCTTACCAAGCAGATAGCAAAATGAGATAACGAAAAACTAACGGCAGCTCCCCATAATCCAAAATTTGGAATCAATAATATATTAAACACTAGTGTAGCTACACCTCCAAATATACTAGAATATAAATAATACTTACTCTTTTTAACTGCAGCGAAAATACCACCAACAAAGCCTCCAAGTCCCATTCCAACTATGGCCAATGAGATTATTGGTACATACTTCCATGCTTCATAAAACTTTTCATCAATAAAAGACATTATAAGCCATTCGCTTATTAATGCTAATAAGCATGAAACCAACACTAACAATGGTATATATATCAAGCTAATTCTAGAATAAAACTCTTTAAATGTTTTGTTCCCATACTCTTGTAGCACTGAAATTTGCCAAGAATTACTAAAAATACCAAGAACAGCACTAACCACAGTAGGAAATTTATTGGCAACAGCAAAAATACCAATAGCCGACAATCCAAGATATTTTTCCATAAATGGTCTATTTAAAGAAGAAATTATCCACCAAATTGTTGCATTGGGAATTAATGGTATTGCATATTTTGCCATTTCCATCCATCGTATAACTAATACAGCTCTAACACTAATATATTTATATACCTTTACACCAAATGCAGAATATAAAAATGCAACTATATTAGATAAACCAACAGACCAAATAAAACCAAATAATCCAAAATAAGGAATCAATAATAGAGCAAAAATAGCTGTACATGCAGCATATAACAGTGATGAAAGACAAAAAACTTTCATCCTATCTATTGCTCGACAAAACTGTTGAGATAGAGTTTGCAAATATGAAGTTGAGAACAAGAATGCGATACTCCAGATATTATCAAAAAATGCACCTTTCCAAGCAAGATAGCCTCCTATAAGTGATAAAAGAAAGAAGACTAACAATGTTATAATTATTGATCCAACACTTGAAGCTAATGCTGTTGAAAAATATTCTTTTTGTTTTTGAAATTTTTGATTTAACGGAAACACAAAAATCGCTTCATGCATTGACAAAGTAACAGCACTAGTTAGCAAAGAAGCATAAACAGTTATCAAATCTGTTGTTCCATAATCTGATGGCGATAGCCATTTAGTATAAAACGGAAGCATAAGGAAACCTATCATTTTGGTTCCAAATGCTCCGATAAATGAGTATAATGTATTCTGACCTAACGTTTTGTATTTACCCATTTTACATATTATATTTACCCATTAAGTAATATTTTATAATTCTTCTTATTTCATTTTTTAAATATCTCAACAAGAAAGTCTTTCGTGTTTTCTTTTGCCAGACATTTTTTATAATCCCATCAACATAAGCTTCTACATCCTTGTTAATATGTGTATTTCGATACTCTAATATTGGCTGATAGTCAAAAGAATTCTCTGCATATAATTCTAATATAGATTTTGGTGTGAAGAAGCATAAATCCATCTGCTTTTTCAACTCATCAAATTTCTGAGGCATTTCATCCTTTAAATCATGTTCCTCTTCTTTGTCATTAATATAATCGAAAAGTTCATAAACATAATCTTTTTTAAAGCCCTTTTTAACTTCATATTTAACAAGTTTATACTGTTCATCCTTTGCCATCCATGCACCTGCAGTAAATGGATGTGTAACCGACCAGCCTGTCATTGAAAAAGCATACTTTTCGTTAACAGATTCCTCATTCATCAATGGAATAAGAGAAATACCATTAGTATTTGGGCACTCAAATCCAAGGAGATTTATCAAAGTAGGCATTATATCAACAGATCGACATAAATTATTTATCTTTTGTGGTTTAACATTACCTTTCCAAACGATATTAAAAGAACTATGCGTTGTTTTCTCTGTTAGATATCGACCAGTTGTATTCTCCTCAGCATACTTTGGTCCTTTGAAATCATCATAACATCTCATTCCATGATCAGAAGTAATAAGAATAAGATCATTTCCTGTCTTCATCTTTTCATAGTACTCCTTAACGTAATGAGCTGTTGCTACTACATTCTGTTTAAAATCCTCACTTCCAAAATGATCACTATTTACACAACAAGAGTCATGAATTACATCAAAACATACAAAAGCAAATTTGGGTCCCTTGTGATTGATATAAGAATCTATAGGAAAATTCTTACAGCCCTCTTGGGTGTGATATACATCAAAGCTGTCACCTGGTAAATATATGCCATAAGGAGAATCCGTGTACAAACAATTATAATAGCCATTATACTTTAAAATGTCTATCATTGTTATACAATTTTGATCAATCGCTTTCATTGGGTCTTTTTTCAACCACCCATCAAGTCCTGTTGTTGCAGGATAGCAACCAGTCAATTTGGCTCCCATTGACACAATTGTGAAAGGAGCCATTGATTGACAATTTGTAAATGAAACACCTTGAGCTATCAACTCATCTAAAAATGTTCGCTCATTGTCACTTCCAAACTCATTAAGAAACTCATTTCTCATTGAGTCTATCATAAACCAGATAATATTCGGTTTATTTTGATTATTCTTATTCATTTATAACACTTTACATTTTTTTGATACAAAAAAATTACTTGCTTAATTTGACATTAAACTTCTCCAAAGCTCCTTTCATTACCACAAAGAAATCCCTTATATCAGAAACGTCAATTGCACCCAAAGAGCATAGACGGAAAGTATTGGTTGTACTAATCTTGCCAGGATAGATAGTAAAGCCACGCTCATAGCAATAATCATGCACCTTTTCAAAACTCCAGTTAGAATCAGTTGGGTAAAGCACACTCACTACGAGACCTGATTCTATCTCTCTTGGAATAATAGTCTTGAAGCCTAACTCATCTAAACCATTATGAATAGCTTCATAGACTCTACGATGGCGAGCAAACTTAGCCTCTTCTCCCTCTGTAAAATACTCCTTTAATGCCTGAATAGTGGCATAGATAGTTTGAACAGGAGGAGTGAAGTGCATTTCGCCAGTCTTCTCGAAATACTCATACTGCAAATAAAGATTGCAATAATAAGAACGTGTAGGATAATTCTTTGATGCCTCGATGATGCTCTTCTTTCCTATGATGAAAGACAGACCAGACATAGCCATCAAACCCTTCTGTGCAGATGCCATACAGAAATCCACATTGTCCTTTACTACATCAAGAGGAATCATACCCAATGTAGAGGTCGTGTCACTCACAAAAATAGCACCATATTTGTGGGCAAGTGCACCAATTTTCCTAATAGGGTTTAATACCCCAGTACCTGTTTCATGATGACAACAATAAACAACAGCTACATCTGGATTGTTTTTAAGCGTTGTTTCAATATCATCAAGCTTTGGTTGCTCATAAACAGAGGATTTCAAATTGATATGAGGGATATGGTACATCTCACAAACCTCAACAGCTCGAGAATTATATGCCCCATTGTTTACTACAAGAATCTTTTTACCTTCTGGTACTAATGAATTAATACATACATCTATATTAATTGTACCTGAACCACAAAATAGAACCGAAGTATATTCGTCTTCTGGAGCATGAACGACCTTTAATAAATCTGAACGCAGTCCCTTCATAAGACCTGCAAATTCTTTCTCACGTGGACAAATATCAGGCACGACCTGTGCCATTTTAACGGTATCTGTTGTAGTTGCTGGACCAGGATTCAACAACACATTTCTTTTAATTTTTTCCATAATCTCTTATTTTTTATATGTCTAAAACCTACTTAAAATTTTTTCTTCAGCATAAGCCAAATCATTAACATCATCGATTTCATACCAGAGTAAACCAGGCACATTGAGTACAAAGACTGGTGATATATTTAATGACATTGAGAGTAATTCATACTCGTATCCAAGCTTAGGTTTGTCTTCTACAATTTTAGCATAGTCCTCACACATTTTCTTATAAAAGCTATTGGATAATTTATGAATACCAACTAACTCTCCTTTAGCATTTAACTCATCTTTGTTAACAGAACAATAAGTGAGAATATTATTATTGTTAGACTCCACATAATACTGATCCTGAAACTTTGTAACAGGAGTAATAAGCATCACATCTTGAGCTTCACAATTAATAAGCGATGTAATAGCCTTTTTCTCGAAGACCAAATCTGACTCTAATAGTAAAAAGTCATCATCGCCTATTGCTTCACGACAATTCCAAAGTGTATACATGCTATTAGTATCTGCATACCGAGAGCTAAAGACACACTCTATTCCTTCTGTCTTTGCTGCAAGATCTTCATAATGTTCCTTGTGATAGCCTGTACCTATAATGATACGTTCTATGCCACACGCTTTAAGAGTGTCTATTGAACGTATCACCATAGGAATACCACCAGCAGGAACAAAACCCTTAGGTATAAGTTCAGTTCTATTTCCGAAACGAGTTCCCATACCTGCGGCCATAATAACTGCTGTCTTAACCATATCAATTATTCGCTTAAGAATTTCATTAAAGCCTCTTTATTCTGAATAGGAGTTGTTGTTGGACGACCAAGGTCTTTACGATTACCTTTCTTAACACAAACTTGTAGAAGTATTGGACCTTCCACATTTTTGATATCCTCAAGAATCTTAATAAGAGACTCTGCCGTATCTACAGAATAAGTAGCTGCATAGCCAACAGACTTAGCAACTCCACACAAATCAATCTTCAAACCGACTGTAGGTTGACCACCTACAGAGTCATGAGCTCCATTATTAAAGACTACATGAACATAATTCTTGCACTTCATGCTGGCAGTAATAGCCATATTACCCATATGCATAATACTTGCACCATCACCATCAAAGCAATAAACTCGACGATTAGGCTTTTGAAGAGCAATACCAAGTGCAATCTGAGAAGCATGTCCCATTGAGCCAACAGTTAGGAAATCGCGCTCATGACCTTGATTCCATGCAGTACGTGCCTCAAATAGTTCACGAGATATCATGCCTGTTGTTGATACTATACAAGCATTAGGCTCTATACTTGCAGCAACTTTCTGAATTGCTTCTTCACGAGACATTGTGAGATTATTTACTTCTACATTTTGAAGTTTATATGTGTCAAATGTTTCTTTTTCTATGACAAGAGCATAACACTCATTAGTATTTTTCATATAATCTGCAGCTATCTTAATTTGTTTAGCTGCACCTTCTTCATCTTTAGGAAGAATAGCATAGTTGATGCCCATAGTATTAAGCAAGCCAGTAGTTACCTTGCCTTGCTTAACATGTTGTGGCTCATCATGTACACCAGGACGACCACGCCAACCTATAACAAGAAGCACAGGGATATTATATACTTCCTTATCTGTTAATGAAGCTAGAGGATTAATAATGTTACCCTCGCCAGAGTTCTGCATATATACAACAGGTATTTTGCCAGTTGCAAGATGATAACCCGCAGCTATACCCATTGCACCGCCCTCGTTGGCTGCGATAATGTTATGATCGGCAGGAAGATTATCTGTGATATAAGCACAGATATTTTTAAGCAAGGAATCAGGAACGCCTGCATAGAAATCTATGCCATTATCCTTCAATGTATTTACAAAAAAATCAGGTCTAACCATAATTATTACTTTTTCTTTGTTCCAGGAATAAGATTAAGAATCTGCTTAATTGGCATACAATACTGCTCAGAAGCCTCTAGCGAACGACTTGTACGGAGTATTGTTTCTGCACACTTCACCATAGCAGGATAAGCAGAACGCAACATATGGTTAGCATAAATGACTACATTAATACCCCATTGAGCCAACTCTTCTTCTGTAAATTGATTATAAGTCGTTGGAACAACAACGATTGGAGTATGTGCATCCTTTTCACGGAATCGTAAACAGAACTCCTTGATATCTTCTCCTGACTTTTCCTTAGAATGAATCATGATACCATCTGTTCCTGCTTCTACATAAGCATGACAACGCTCAAGTGCATCTTCAATACTCTTACCAGCAATAAGCGACTCACAACGAGATACTATCATGAAGTCACGAGTAATCTGTGCTTCCTTACCAGCACGAATCTTAGCTTGGAATCCTTCTATGGTATCTTGTGTCTGTACAGCATCTGTTCCAAAAAGGGAATTCTGCTTCAAACCAACTTTATCTTCAATGATTACACAAGAAATACCCAAACGTTCGAGTGTACGTACCGTGAATCCGAAATGTTCCACCTTACCTCCTGTATCACCATCAAAAATAACAGGCTTTGTTGTTACTTCCAATGTGTCGTTCAAATCGTGAAGACGTGTCGTCAAATCGACAGCTTCGATATCCGGTTTACCCTTAGAAGTTGAGTCTGTAAGCGAAGATGCCCACATACCATCAAATTCACGCTCTTGACCATTTACTTCAACCTTAGTATGTTCTGCAATAAGACCTGTTAAGCCATTGTGTGATTCAAGGATACGCACAATAGGTTTTGCAGCTATAAGACGACGGAGAGAAGAAAGGCGCATTTGTGGTGTAACACCAAGTGCATCAATTTCCTGCTTGATACCTGAGGCAGAAATGTTCTGTGTATATGGAATTTCAATTACCTCACCTCCAAGTTTCTCCATTGTTTTATATACCTCATCACGAAGGTACTTCTCTGGACCACTCTGCCAGTCGTCACCATGAATAATATAGTCAGGCTTGTATTCACAAAGATTAGGAATGTAGCTCCAATCATCCTGTGGTACGACTCTTGAAACATTCTTGATGTTCTCAACAACATTTTTTCTCTGCTCCCAAGTAAGGTATGGGAGACGGCGATGATTAGCAATCGCCTTGTCTGTGAACAAACCTACCATCACTTCACCGTATTCTGCGGCTTTATTGATGATGTTAATGTAACCTGGATGCATGATATCACCAATCATGCCTAAATAAACTGTTTTTGCCATATCTAATTGCTTATTTTGACGAATTGTTTTTATATTCTGTTAATAACTTAAATAATTCTTGCAAGTTCTTTGGAAAATAAATAATGCCTTTACCCTCTAGCTTATCTAACAAAACCTTTCTTTCGACCTCTATTCTACCTTTTTGCAACTGAGGCATTATATCTAATGTAGAAATAACCACTTTACCTTTCTTTGCTGCTTCTACTAAACCTGTAGACCAGTATCCAATAAATACATCAAAACTATCCAAGATAAGACTAATTGGTATATATGAAGGTATAAACTTAATAGTTTTTTCTAAACCATACAAATCATCAAATCTTGGATGACATTTTGTATATATGTTTTCAGCCCCTACGAAGTTAATTATTTGATCTGTTATTGTTTCATACTCTTTTTCTTCTATTCCTGCAGCTCGTATTGCCCCATTTAATAAGACAAAGGAAGTATTATTCGAATTAGAGAAACCATATATATTTTTTACGTAATCTGATATTACATTTTCATTTATATGAGATTCTAAAACCTTAACTTTGTTTTTGGCATAGAATTTTGGAGCCATTGAAAAGTATTTTTTCTCTCCAACATTTAGCACATATACCTCAGTATTAAATAAAATATATTCTTTAACAATATGCAAGAGATCTCTCAAACTATAAGAATGTTTTAATTCCCAACTTCTGTATGGAGGTTGAAAATAAATATGCACATGTGAAGAATATTTTCCTATGAGCCAATTTGCCAATTCTCCATACTCTGTATGATAAAAAGTAATACTTTCTATAGTATATGGCTTTAATTGATTCAACATATCTCTCTTTATTTTAAATAACTTAATTTTAGAATAAAAGGAAGGAAACTTCAATACTAAAGTATTTGGTATCTTTAGCTCATTAAATAATCTAAACATACCATCTTGGTCTGTATAGATTATATAATTATTATTTACGTTTTCTAATACCGTTGACAACACTTGCGGCACAAACATATTAGAATTACAAATCAATATATTGTATTTCATTTTCTTATCAAACCATTATCTAACAATTTCTTTATTATGGGAAGAAGACGATCAATTGGAACATTTATTCTATTTGATATATCTACCAAATCATGCTTTCCATCTGCATAAGCAATAAAAGCAGTCATACTACGTGTCTCATTTATTGAACCTCGTCGACTCAACGTAGGGTACAAGCCTCGTTTACCTAATTGGGGTTCACACGGTGTGGTAACAATATACATATAGTTGTTTTCCAACAAATCAATACATTTGCGATAAACTTCGAAAGCACCATATAACCCATTTGGCGATACCAAATTGAGATTATCTGCTGATGTGTGATATTCAGGATACTCCTCATATTTTGACCGACATATGGCACATAATGGTAAATGAACCAAAGGAGAACAATATTGTCGTTCGTCAGAACCTCTATGCAAAAAGGAATAACGTTTATATTCAGGATAATGAAAGTTTAGTACATTCTGTGCTACTCGATCGGCTAACGTATCAGCATAAGGTGACTCTACATAAGAATACGTTCTATCATCTCCTACACATGATATATTATAACCTGCAATTACATGCTTTTGCAAATAATCTAAGTTCTTGCTGAGATATGTAATAGATCCAATTGTCTCTGGTATAAAAATTATACGATATGAATATCTTCTATCTTTATTTGCCAATATATATTTTGCCAATTCAACGGTAACAGCAGGACCGGATAACTCATTATTAGCCATTGAAGGATGACAGACATAAGTAGATAAAAATATCTCGTCTTTAGAATTACCAGGAATTAGGAGTTCGCCATAAGTTAATGAACCATTTTCCAATGTACTATCAATTACTACATGATAAGTATCTTCTGTAAGAGCTTGTTTCTGCTTTTCTGATAAACAAAATCCGCTACGTTCTTTATAATATGATGTTACATACGGAATATAGTCAGGCTGTTCAGGTATCGTATAACACATCTCAAGCAGTTCTTCTCTTGAAACAATTTTATCTATCGGAAGAGAATAGCCCATTACATGCAGATTGGTATCTGCAAAATCTATAACTTTTTTTCCTTCAAGAGTTTCAATATATCCACCTTTAATGTTCCATTCTTTTGGAACAATCCAATCAAAAACTTTCGTACCTGTAGGAACCTCAAAAATTTTGAGTTCAGGGATTTCTCGTTGTATTATACGCAAAGTTTTGCGCACTCCATCTCCTGTAATACTTCTACAAATAGGGAATAGTTCTTTAACTAAAGAATACATATTATTTGAAATATCCATATCTATCTATTTTTATATTAGTGCCCTTAAAAAAAGAATAAAGAGTATAAAATACCTCTTGATTATACCTACATTAACTCCAACTACTGGTTAATAAGAATAATATCAGCCAAGATATCTGTAATCATATCCTTACCCAAGATTGATTCAACAAATTCTCGAAACACACCTTCTCCTCCCTTTTTTAACAAGGAGACATTAGCAAGTTCTTTTATATATTCAGGAGCAGAAGAAGGCACCCCCTTCCATCCAACCAGTTTAAGAAGCTTTATATCATTGATATCATCTCCGATGTAAGCAACATCTTCTAACTGGATATGCAGTTGAGAACATAAACCTTTTGCTATAAAAACTTTATCTTTTGCGCCAAGATAACAATAGTCAAGTTTTAACTTATTTGCTCTCCGCTTAACAATTTCCGTATTTTCTCCTGTTATGATTCCTACAGGAATACCCAAATGGTGAGCAAACAATACGCCAGCACTATCGTAGGTATTGAATTTCTTCAACTCTACGTTAGTGCCATCGTAATACATTCCACCATCTGTCCAAACTCCATCAATGTCTGTCAAGATGAGCTTAGGAAGTTTCTTATTCATTAATCTATATATTTCGAATAGATGATTTCATTTGCAGGAATATCCTGCACAGCCTTATGCCCAACAACCATGTCCTTCTGTGCCCATTTAAAGCCATCTCCAGGACTTAACATATGGATTTTGTCTTCGGTAATAACCTCGCCAGCCTTAATATCACACAAAGAAGCGATAGAACGTTCCAACTTAACTTTAGAACCAGCAACACTCTTATCTATGTAAAGATCTTCCTTACCTAACCAACGTTCAACCATTCGAATATCACGTACCATACGATTTACACCATCAGGACCTAAAGAACCAGGTTGATCAGTTCCCTTCATATGTCTATCGATGGTAATATGCTTTTCGATAATCTCAGCACCCATACCTACAGCGATTGCAGGCGCAGAAATACCAATGGTATGATCAGAGAATCCGATATGATACTGTCCATAATGCTTCTTCAAATAGGTTATAGTACGTAAATTCAAATTGTCTGGATGAGTTGGATATTGAGATACACAATGCAATATAGAAATATCGCTATGATAACGTGTAATTGTTTCCAAAGCATCATCAAGTTCCTTTTTACCAGCCATACCCGTAGAAAGGATGATAGGTATCTTGGTTTCTGCCATGGCTGCAAGAAGAGGAAGATTGGTTAAATCGCGGCTAGCCACCTTCAAATAATCAGGAGTAAAGAGTTTCAGCATTGAAAGACAGCCCTTTGCACAAAGTGTCTCAACAAAATCAAGTCCCTTTTCTTTCGCATACTTATACACCTCAAAGTGAGCTTGATCATCTAACTCCAAAAAAGCTCGATGCTCACCATAGGTGCGACCGAAAGAATTTGGAGTATCATAAATACGATTCATCTGAGTTGCAGTAAGCTCTTCATTCAAATCACGACGAGTCATTTTAACCGCATTCATTGGTTTGAGGTCTAAATTAAAATCGTCCTCATGAACAGGTCGTGCAATCAACTCAACGATCAACTTTGCAATGTCAACAGAACCATTATGGTTCTGCCCAATTTCACCTATAATATAGGTTTCTCCCTTTTTAATCATAATCGTATAAATTAAATATTACTTTTTATTTTGTGAGATGCTATTTAACATTGACTGCTTAATTTCAGCATGTGCATCTAAATATGAAACAACATCTTTAAGAGTAAAATTAGAATCTTTACCCTTTAAATCAGCAAATACTTTTTGAGCATTTACTAAATCTTCTGGGGTGTCTATAGTCAGTCTTATATCATTTCTACCCTGTAAGAACACAGGACACATAATCCATTCGCACTTGTACTCATCAGGATGATTGTATATATGCCATGTTACATGTTCATGAGCAGGGGAATCAACAGGTGTTGTAGAAGCTACTCGCTTAAGTGCAGAAAGGGTAACAAATTCACCCCAAAAACCAAAATGTGTAAGAATTGAAGGTTTATCATTAATGCGGAAACCGATATAATCAGCATCACTCGTCTTTGCCTTCTCTACCAATTGCGAAACCCCACGCCAATCCAAAAAAGGATTATCAGAACAGATTCTCACAATACCATCGACATGGTTTGTTTCTGCAGCTTGAATAAATCTATCAAGTACATCACTCTCCGAGCCACGATAAACAAGTTCACCTTTCTCCAAAAGAAAATTCTCCAACTGGTCATTGTTTGCATTTACAGAAGTAGCTACAATAACTTTAACTCCACTAACCTTATGAAGGTTTTCAAGAAGAGTCTCCAGAAGAGTTTTCTCTCCATCAAACTTCTTCAAAATTTTACCAGGCAAGCGGGTTGAACCCATTCTTGCCTGAATTATAATTCCTATATTCATTTTTGTAAAGATATTAATTTCTATAATCTATATACAATTCAATAACCCTTAAGAATTATATACTTATAAACTATGTTTATAAAGTTCCATCAACCATATTCATATTGCTATTTTTACTTCGCACATATTCTCGACAGGACAGATTGGCTTCAATCTATCTACTGTCAATTGAATGAGAGAGCGGCCCACACCCATCACGTCAATGAATTGCTTTGGGTAATCGGGGGTTGACATTGGCCAAAAGCGGCTGCCAACGCCGCCGGCCATGATTATAACCTGAATATCGTTGTGAATTTGATTTATCATAGAATACATTTTTTATAACTAACAATTAGTTATTCAAGAAAATAGCAGTTTGGCATTTGCCATTCAGCTGTATCTAACAGTTGTATGCTATCATTTAAACAACTCCTTAATTCTTTCTTCCATTACCTGAAATGGAATCTTAAAATCATTGTTTATTTCATTGTTTTTATCCACAAGAAGGATTTTTCTAGCTTCCTCTACATTATTCAATGGCAAGAATGTTGCATTATTATCAAATGTTTCATGGAAGATTTCTATATCACTTAATATGATATGTTTGCATCCACAAGCAACTGCCTCAAAAGGGGTTCTTCCAAAGCCTTCATCAAGTGATAACAAGGCAAAGGCGTAAGCGTAATGATAAAGGGAAATGAGTTCGTCATCTGATACGTAATTAGTAAATATCAAATAATCCTTCATCTGTCCTATCAGTGCCTTTAATTCTTCATCGCCCCCCCATCCTTCTCTTCCTACGAGTACTAGCTTCATATTCCGGTCTTTCAGAATTGGAGCTATCACCTTGAGAAGATATTTGAAATTCTTACGGGGCTCTATAGTAGAAACCGATATATAATATGATTCAGGACGCAGATTCCATTTTTCAAGCAATTGAAGATTCGCCTTTTCAGAAGCACCTTTAAATCCGATAGCAATATTCTCACCTAGATTATATATAGGCTTTTTAGTGTAAACAGAAAGTTGTTTTTTCTCCGTCTCAGAAATGGTAATAATACCATCTACCCACTTAAATGCCCATAACATCTTTGGCGTAAGATAATACTTTGCTGCAAAATTCAAGGTATCTCGGAATTTCAAAAATGCACAATCATGCTGAGTTGGCATTACTTTACCGTTGAATCCAAGACAAAGATCAATTGGTGGAGGAAAAACAGGAAACAAAGCCACATCTGGATTGATTTTTCTTACCGCTAATGATAATCTAATGTTTTCCAGAATAATTCTATTACTCTCACCTATTATAAACGCATTAGGATTATTATCTAACTCATTTTTTACGTGAAAGATCGGAATAATCTCATGAGAAGTTGAAAGTAATGCTCGATATAAATCAATAGCATACATCTCAATACCTGTACGTTTACGTGCATATAAAGCTGTTAAATCTATTGCAATTCTCATACGTGTCTTTATTTAAAAAAGAAAAATTACTTAAGCTTCAGCCAATCAATAGTCTTTTTATTTTCCTTATCACGAAGTAACTTTGAAATATAGCTGAAAGAAGAATTACCTTGCCAGAAAAGTATTTTGGTCATAGACAGCATCCACATTTCTGTAATACTATCCTCAAACATTCTTTGTTTTACCTCGTCTGTGGCATGCTGTGCTGCCCAAATATGAATACCTCCATCCTCTACCTTCGGAATAAACTTTTCATAAAGTAACACCTTACCAGGATATATACGTTTGAAATCTTCTACCACATCAGGATTATCAGAACACAAGAAGATCTTTAAACAAGAATCAGCTTCAATCATACTTTTTAGCTGATGATGTAAAATATCCAATTGCCCTTTTGGTTTCTTATCCGTATATCTAACATGAACACCAACCGCATTCTGTACCCCCAACTCTGAAGCTTTAGAAGCAATCTTATCATACATATTTTTTTTCAAAGAAACATAGTTAAAGAAATTCTTCATTGATACCAAAGGTCTGAAATCTGCAAAAAGCACTATCCGTGCATGAAGCCATGGCCAAATATTAGAGCCTAGAGGAAGATTATCACCATCAAGCATATGTTTAACCACATACTTCCATGATAATTTATCTTTTACTTCAACTCTTTGGAAAGACTGCAAGCCCAAAATATAAACCAATTTATGGAGAGGAACTACAGATAAAGCGACCTTATAGATGGTCTTTCGCGCAATCTTAGGCAAATAAACAACAAACTGCCCCTTTACATCACGTTCTTCGCAGATAGGGTTAGTCAAATCATCTTTACGCATTTTGGAAGGATAGCATGTTGCTCCAGTTTCATAAGCACTCATTACATCCTCGAGATTACAACACTTGATACCTTTAATATCAAAATACTCTGAAAAGGCATTTTTACCTAACGCAGCAAACATACCATCACTCCAATCTACATATAATGTACGGTCAGACAATTTGGCATAATTGATAGCCTTCATCAGAGTAATAAATCTATTACCCAAACCTGCACATCCTTTCAGTACAAGGTACTTAGTTTTATTATCGCTCATCTTTTATAAATTTGTTTCAACGTAATCATTATCCTTTTATGAATCAAGTAAAAATACTAGAAAAGCCCCTCTATAAAGGACTGTATAGCCTTTTCAAATTGTTCTTTTACTAAATCAAATTTCCTTATTATTCAACAAAATTCTTTTCTTAATAACCTTTGCCGGATTACCTCCAACAATAGTCAAAGTTTCTACATTCTTATATACAGAAGCCGTGGCTCCAATTACAGCTTTTTCTCCAATTTCTACACCCATACCAACAAATGCACGGCTACCAATCCATGCACCTCTATGCAGGACTATCGGAGAGGTGATGAGACCGTTGTCTGCAGTATTAGCATAATCAACATCATGACTTGCTGTACATAGGTACGAATACTGCGATACGATGGCATCATCCTCTAGAACCACCCAGTCTTGATTATAACAAATCACTTCAGGTCCCAAACAAGCACGATGCCCCATTTGCAGCATCCACGGAGCCCAGATCTTTACAGAAGCATAAACATTTGCATCCCATTCCACCTTAGCTCCGAACAAACGCAACAAGGCTATGCGCCACTTACGAAACACAGGAGTAATAAAAGGACGGAATAGAAATGCAGCAGCGATGTTCCACACTACTCGCTTTATTTTGATACTCTTAGACACATGTCCAGGAGCATGTCGTTCTATTTTAACCATTTAAATTCTTTTTCCATTACATTTGCCACAATTCTCTGCCCTTTAGCATTGATGTGGATACCATCACGATAATCATCTTTGGTTAAAAGATGAAGATCTTCTACCAACCTTACCTGATTCTTTTTGCACCAAGCAATGATTTCATCACCTTGCTCATTATATTTCATACCGGCATTCTCTTTCTGATCTGCATGAAGATATACTACGAATGGTATCTTGGCACTATCTGCCATAGCCTTTAACTGATCAAAACCAGGATTGAAAGCCTTACCATTCTTATGAATATTTACACCAGCCAATACCTTTTGGTCTGGATCAAGTTCATTATTACCTTTATCAAAAAGAGGCTTAATGTATCGAGGATAAATATATCTACAAAGAACCTCAGCCATAGCACAAAAATACTGCTTGTCAGGATAAGAAGGATGAACTCCGACAATAGGCGTGAAATCCATGTTGTCATGAGCATCATGGCTGCTTACCAATAAGAAGATACCCTTAGCTTTAAACATACCCTTCTCCTTGAGATAAGCTGCACAGTTATCAGGCCCCCAACTTCCTGCAGAGATATTCAACATCTGCATACCTGTTTCAGCAGAGAAAAGTGAAGTAGCAAGACTATCTTGGTCTGTTTGTACACCACCATAAATCACAGAGTCGCCCAAGCCCAAGATATGTTTCACATTAGGATTTACTTCATCACTTCGCATGCTAAATGCATTGTAATAATATCGATTGCCTAATCGTACTCCACTTTGATTTGGCAAAGCCATGTACTCATATTTATCACTAGCCGCATATAACGGCATTTTACCAAATCCCCAAACCAATCTTAGGGTTACCTCTGCTACGATTAGAAGGACAGCCAAACTGCCCCCCTGAATATCAAAATCTTATGTTTCTTGTTCATTGTATATTAAATTTTTATTCATAGAAAGAACTTGTATCTACTTTTATTCTATCTTCCGAATCGACAATTTTCCAATCTTTTGTATCAATCCGAATGTCAAATGTCATAGGAAAATTTGCATTAAAATCACAATCCCCCTCATTGTCAAATTCTATGCACATATCACACACTGCTTCCCCTTTTAGAAGAATCGCCTCTTCATCTATGTCTATATCATTATATGATACATCTGTAATGTCATCAACGTATGAGTTATGTCCGAGGTCTTCATAAAGACTATGCTCATTCATGTAATCAACCAGTAATTTTTCTATCCCCTCTATATTGATAGAAGGCTTGAGAGAACGAAAATCAGCAATAGCCAATTGGAATTTGATATTATGTTCTGTTGCAAATTTGTGCAGTTTGATAAAATTCTCTCTTGACAGAGCCTTATTTTTTATTTCAATAATCCTTTTGTCTTCACCTTTTTCGGCATACAAATCTGCAGTAAAACCATCTACAGAATAATTATCAAAGACTTGAAAACCCTCTTCCTTGAGTTCATCAGTGATTTGATCACGCACAATTTCATGCCAATACTTCTTGATATATTCTTCTTTTACTTCCATATTGTTTCAAGACCTATTTTATAAAATTTATCATTTATTTCTCCACACTCAATATATGTAACCGAAGGATGCTCCTTGTTATATTCGCTACCATAAAATTCATAGATATCCGCAGCAATATCTGAATCAAGATGAGTCATATCAAGCTTCGAAATATTAAAAGAATCACAAGGAATACCTTCTGAAAGGCAAAAATACACTTGGGAATCATCCTTAAACAGCTTTTTGGAGAAAGCATCTTGTATGTACTTAACGATATTATCTACATCTCGCTGCTTACGCCCCTTAAAAATATAAGCCACAAGTATATAACACCTTTTACTTCTGTCATAAGGAGCCTTCTGTCCCCCTAAGCTATATTTCTTGTCAAGAATACCATGTATGGAATTCTTGAAATCCTCTTTCTTCCCATTTCTTGCATTATTAAGAGAAATAGGTTCTTCTTTCAACAACAATTGATACATTTGAAATCAAAATTCGTCTATTATCGGCAATATCAATTTTACAATAGTTCGTTAATAATTCAATAATGTGCCAAACAGCTACACGCTGTAAGCATGAGAGATCTTTGAAAAATAAGTTATTGATTTACAGACGGTTAAATATTAATTTAACGCCGTATTGTTCTTATGCTTCCTCTTTATTTTAACCAAGAAAGACTCATTCACCTCCTTCAATGTACCCCAACCCTCGGTATTGACAAATTGATTTAGTTCTACATTTGCATAATTACGAGGCATGGTTACAGGAACTGATAGATTTCCTTTGGGATGCTGATATATACAATTTACTAATCCATGAATATGCTCACTATAAACATAAGCATTATTTAATCCCACGTAAGTAGAAATATCCTGCAGGAAATGAATATACTCATGAGTGAAAATTGAAATCCACTTCTCGTCAAAAGGCGCTTTCAAATTCTCTGAAGAAAAAGGAAATGAAACTCCCATCCGAAAGAAAGATGGCATATAACTACCCAGTATTGTATTAAGTTTGTTCATAGCTAAAAAAGAAAGATTAAACTATTGATTGATACACCTCCATCATTTCTTCTGCCATTACCTTAGCAGAGTATTTGGTTTCTATGAGTTTGCGACCATTCTTTCCCATAGCCTCCAAATCCTCATCTGATAAAGAGAGGAATCTTCTCAAAGTATCAACCAATGGTTGAGTACCAATCTCTATCCAAGCACCGGAATTTGATGAATTGAGATCATTCCATGGAGTACCAACAGTTGTTATAACTGGCGTACCTGAAGCTAGAGATTCTGCAATGGCTAAACCAAAATTCTCTGAATGGGTTGGCAGGACAAAGAAATCAGATGTCTGGAACAGCTCCCATTTCTTGTCACCATAAACGCCACCTATCAGTTGAATTATATCTTGAAGCCCTTTATCCATAATCTGCAGCTTAAGAGAGGCTACATAATCCGCATCCCCTTCTCCTGCAACAAGAATCTTATATCCCTGCAAATCATCACGTAGGATGTCGGCAGCTTCAATCAGATAATTGATGCCCTTCTTTACATGCACTCTTGACAAGAACAGCAGTTGTTTGTTCTTCTTCCAGGAAGTTTTCATGGCGATACTTTCTGCATCAATACCGAGTTTTACTATCTTAATATTGGAGTTATAACCAAGCTTCAAGAGATTTTCTTTTTCGCTTTCTGCAGTAGCCTGCAAGCAATCTGCATTTTGGATAGCTGCTTTCTGATACAGTAACAACGCTGGCAATTTACGAGTCCAGTAATGACGCTTGATAATCCAAGGTTCCAACATTCCATGAGGAGTGAGAACTACTTTTATATTGCGCTTCTGAGCCATTTGTTGTACGAAAGCACAAGCCGGCATCCAGCAGCAATTTACATGAACTAAGTCTGGTTTTATTACATCTAAAAGTTTACTAACCTCATTTTTGAATCTACCATTGATAGGATTGTAAACAGACACATTATGAATCTCACAATTACTAATAGGCAATGGATTTTCAGAAGCATGAGTGATGATATGCACTTCTGCCAATTTACCTAATTCTTTGCCAAGAACCTGCATATAAGTAGAAGTTCCTCCAGCTATACGGTCAATACTTGGTATATAATGAATGATTTTCATTATTCAATTCTTATTTATATTCCACAAGTGCATACATGATACACTTTAGGAAGGAATTTCATTTTTAACCTATAATTTAACGTTTCATCATCGCTTTGGAATATTGCTGATATATTAGAACAAAGCGAAAGTTTATATAGTAATTCAGCACTGATATTTAGCCAAATACATCTTCCATTTTTTTAAAAGCATATTTTTTTATATACATCCATATATTTCTTTGCAATTACGTCTGCTTTGAAACGTTCACAATTTTTTTGCCCTCTATCAATTAGGTCTTGACGTTCTTCTTTAGACATTCCAAGAATCTTTTCATATCCCATACGTATGCTGGTTACGTCAAACGGATCAACCAATACAGCTCCATCTGTAGCCACATCTTTCATAGGTGATATGTTGGAAGTCAACACAATACGTCCTACCTTTTGACCCTCTATGATTGGCATTCCAAAGCCTTCGAATGTAGAAGGGAAATTCACAATATCGCATTTTTCATATTCTTTACGCACCTCATCATTAGAGATGTTTACAGCGTTAGAATAATCAATATGGTTTTCCTCTAACAGTCTTTTATTCTTTTCTGAAATTTCACCAATAATTCTTAAATGACATTTCAAACCTTTCAACGCAACAATACTTCTTGACAAGTTTTTTCTATCAACTGTTCCTATATGCATGATAATAGGCTTGTCGTGATTAAATGGTTTAGGAGTATATTTAAAACCACCCAGCAGAGGATTCTCTATGATGCAATAGTTTTTAAGATGAACCTCCTTTAATGTTTGCATCTTGGCAAACTCTGAGATGAAAACCACTTTTGCAGCTCGCTTTAGGGGATAAATATAAAGTAACTTCCAAATAAACTTCTTTATACCACGCAACTCAAAATAATGCATGATATCATGAACTGTAACTATAGTTCGCTTACAATCAAGGAATAAAAGAAGAAAATGATCGGCACCAGTAATATGATTAATAAAACCTTTTTTTTGTTGGCGTCTAGCACTCATACCATTTTGAATAATATCTTTTATTCCCGCATTATTTGTAGGCATCTCTTCTTCAACAACATAGCAAGTCTTGTTTATCTCCCTAATAATCGGAATGAATACATTCTTTATTGAATGCCCACCATTAGGCTTAAAATAAAATATTTTCATATCATCTTTCTTTAAAATACAAATCCCCGCACGCGGTTAAAATACTTAGCCTCTTTATTAATTTCTTTTATTGGTACTGCAGGTATTCCTCCATAAATAATCCATTCTCTATCATAGCTTTTTGTTAATACGGCACCTGCAGCCAATACAGAGTATGAAGGCAGTATTGAGCCGCCAAGAACAATAACACCTGTAGAAACAAAACAATAATCTCCAATTGTAATTGGATGACTATCCTGCCGTGATTCGTAAATATCAATAGAATGCGTCAATAATTGCGAATTATATCCTGCTATAGTTACATAATCACCTATATGAATAGAATTGGTACAATCAATATGATGTTTTTTAGTTATAGCAGATTCGATACCAATAATCAACTCTGATTTTCTATTTGAGTCATGAGAAAAATGTAGAGACTCTGTATTTGTAGGAAATCCAGTAATCCAGTTCTGACGTCCTATACTACTATTTTTTCCTAACACCATTTTATCTAAATGGATTGCCACATTCAGGTGATCGATTGTTGCGCCTTCCCCCATCTCTAAATATTTAGGATATATATAGGATAGCCCAATATGAGCAGAAGGATGGATTTTATATCCATAGAACAATTCCAACATTTTTCGCCTCATCTTCCAAGGCAAAAAAATTAATAAAAAATTAAAAATTTTTTTCATTGTCTACTATAAATATATTATATCTTGTTTTTACAATTGTTTAAGAGAACGGCCGTGACCATACATCTCGAACTCACGAATAAGGGCTACATAATCAACTTTTACTTTCCCTACCGAGAATCCCATAGAGTGATTTCTATATATGAATAAAAACTCTCATTAATTATTTTTCTTTTTAACACCAAAACACAAATAATCTAGTATGGTGGATTGTTTAACAACCTTAGCGACAATCATACAAACAGCAATAATGAAGACACTAACTAACAAACAAACCATAGCTGTCAGAATAATATTTTTGTTAAAACTTGCTTGACCTAAGATGTATTTACCCCAATCCTGCATTTTCGGCAAGAAGAACCAATGAAGTACATATATCTCCAAACTATATTTTCCAACCACGGATAACCATTTCGGCAACACATCAGAATGAGTTGCGAAAAGATTTAGTAAAATAACAATTGCAAATATACCTGTAAGACTGACAAAATGGAAATTAGTTTTTATGGAAACAGCCATTGTCAAAATATAAAGCAAGATAGCAACAGTCTGCACCCATTGTTTTTTCAAACACTCATTACTCAACAGGTGATATTGTGCAAAATAATGTCCTGCCATGAAATAAGGATACATCTTTAATGCTGCGAGCAAATAGGGTACTGGTATTTTTGCTTTCCACACCAAAGAGGCAAATCCCCATACTAAGATGAAATATATCAGTTCCTTGATTCTGCCCCCCCATCTTACGGCAAGACATCTTTGGAACAAACCAAGCACCATGCAATAGAACAATGCTGGCAAAAACCAATAGCCACCAGACTCACCAGTCAACACTGCTGTAAAACTATGTTCTACTAAAATACTATAGAAACCTCCCACCACAATAAATGGTAATAGTATTCTAGCAGCCTTCTTCTGCAAAAAATGCCAAATATATTTCCAAGAAATTCTATCCATCCCCTTATAGGCAAATAAACCCGAGAGGAATATAAACAGTGGCATATGGAAACTACCATACATCCAATTGAAAGGCATATTTTCTATACCCATACTTTTTTCTGCTATATGCCCCCAAACTACAAAGATAATAGCTAACCCTTTAAGGGCGTCAATATAATTTATGCGATAATTCATTAAAATTTAAAATATATGGAAATTATTGAGATATTATAAGATTCTCACTATTTTATATACTAAACAAAGCCAAATTATTACCCACCAAAAATTCCATAGGACAAAGGTAGTTTGTGTAATAATACCGTTTGCTACCTGAAACATTAGAAAATAAGTAAAATATACCGATATAAGTGTAAAGATTGAAAAGCGAAGTCTATTTTTAAAAAACATCACTAATCCATCTAACATATAAAATACTAAGAAATATATAAGAAAGCATAATGGAAAATAAAAATAACCAAATGTTACCAATCCTAAACCAATATCGCCACCAACTTTATATGCACCAACTCCACCTCTAGTGGACAAAAAATATAATTTATCCATAGAAGAAAAGCTTAGTTTTGACTTATCAACATTAGGAAAGAAGTTTTCTACTATAGGACCTGGAAACATCGTCATAAGTTGATTACAAAATAGCTCCAACATTTCCTTATTACCATAACCAACTCTTTGTGCATGATAGATTGTTGCATCTGCAACACGATAATTACAAAATCTATCGAGGAAAGGACTAGAAACATAACTTTCCTGCCATTCAGCACCGACATTAGACTTATCTTCATTCGAAACCAACTGTCTATATAACTTTAATTGATCTTTATCTTGATAAACTTCAATACTTTTTTCCAATAATTCTGTAAATGACATAGAAGAGCGTTCCCCTCTTACAACAACCATAGCAATTGCCATATCTGAAGCAGGTCCAGATATAATAAATATAGAAATGACAAGAAGGAACATCTTCTTATAAGAAAGCCATAATGTTTCCCTATATATATATATCTGCTTTAATAAATAACAACATGCAAATACAACCAATGGGGATAACATCTGAGATCTTGAATTCGTTGCAATGAGAAGAATAACAAGAAAAGCTATATAACAATATATAATATACTGCGTTTTTTTACTACAATTATCCTTACCTAACAAGGGATTAAATAATATACATATTGGGCAATATAATAATAAAGAAAACATGTTTAATGTTCCTGCTCCTGCTAATTGCGCATCTCCATTACCCTGTTGGGTCATCAAAAATAATCGAAAGCATAAACCAACAAAACCTAGTATCCATAATTGCTTATTTGTTGGTTGTGCGAAATATCCCCATTTTTTCAACCATACAAATACTTTATTTTTCTTATGTTTAATTCCAGACAAATTGAATGCAAAGATACAAATACAAAAATAAAGAAATTGCAACAAATACGTTTGAATAGGAATAAACAAATCATGACTCATCTCATTGCCATCTAGCAAAGTAATTGGCAAAGGAAGAAACATAAAAAAAAACAATTGAAGAAAAGCTATAAAACCAACAGGTCTATTACGTATTATATCTATTTTAAAAACATATGTAAAAAACAATAAAGAACTCAAACAAGTTACAATACAGCCTATCAAATTATTGAAACTAGGAAAAAAAACAAGTTCAATTATGATACACGTTGCCAAAATCGTCCACAACGAACCTTTTATAACATATATATTTGAAATATTTTTCATATTTTTTTACCTATTTTCATAACTAATACTAACATTTCTTTTATTCCTCTTTCATTAGAGTACCCAGAAGTTTCACATCTTTTATGACCAGCTTCAGCTATAGCTATACGCTCATTATCATGAGATAAATAATAACGGCATTTTTCTAATAATTCATCATTTGAAGAAAAGAATACAGCTTCTTTATCTTCTTCAAACAGAGCCTTATGTTCATCAGTTCTTTCTGCCATCATGAAGCCACCACATCCAGGTATTTCCATGGTTCGGGAAGTCTGTTGATCAAAATTCATCTTACGTAAGAAACAAAGAGATATTTTGAAAGCCTGCAAAGCTTTAGAATAGTCTGCTGAATATACAGCTGGACATATCGTCAAATTTGGAATATCCTTATAACGGTTCCACTTTCCGCCACCAAAAACCTTAACTTTAATTCCATTTTTTGCCAAATATAGAATGCTATCACAACGCTCCTTTTCCCACATACCAATAAACCCAACATCCCCACCTAATCTTTCCTTTTCATCAACAGTCAGAGTCATTGGATGATGGTAAGTTGATTCATAGAGTTGGTTAGTGAAAACGATTTTTTGTGCTCCCAAATGCTTCATATCATCCAATATATATGATTTAGTTGTAAAATGGATATCATACAACGGAATACATTCCAGAAATTGTTGGCTTTGATTGTGACGAAGAGCCATATTGTCTGGAGAATAACTTACTATTCGTGTATCTGGATTTTTTTTCTTTATAAACTTTAATGTTTCAGGAGCAACAGTTACCCCTTTATCAATCCATATAACATCATATGTTTTACTACTAACATAATTTCGAATCTTTTCATTAACATGAGATTCGTCTGGAAGCCTAATAGGCAATCCCCATAAGAATAAGTGGTAACATATTTTATACCACAAACTAAGTTTCGGCGCATCCGAATCTATCATATCTACATCGCTTGCATTTTTTCTAAGCGCCCAAGTTCTATGCAGACTTGTATTAGATACTTTAGAAAAAGCACCTATCGATAATATTTTCATTTCCTAACAATTTTATTAATAAATTCACTATATCTTTCACCATAAGCCTTCCAGGTAAGTTGGCTTATAGCGTCACCGGCATATACTTTTCCTTTCAGAGTTTCATAAGTTACCAATGACTCATCTATTGCTTTCTTGATTGCTTGTGGAGTATATTCATCTATCAACTTAATATATTCAGGTAATTCCACCATCTCTTTCAAGTCTGGTGCACCGCAATCCTTGCTTCCCACGAGAGGCAAATTACATGCCACAGCTTGAGACAACACCATACCAAAGCCATCTTCCCTCGAAGGAAAAACAAAGAGCTTGGACTTATTATAATAATTAATCAACTGCTTTTGGTCAACAGCATCAATATGGGTAAATCTCTCATCTCCCTGAGGAAATTCCATATCAACGATAGAACCAACATGAAGGAAACGATAGTTGGATTGCTTAATCGCATCTACTATCAAATCACAACCTTTGCGATAGCTCCAACCACCAACCATTATTACATCATATTCCTTTTTTACCTTATCATCTGGATAGAACATCGACAAGTCAACACCATAAGGATTAACAAACAGCTTCTCCATGGGATAGCCAAACTTCAACATACTTCTCACCACATGCTGCGATGCCACAGCAACATAATCCGCCATATCATAGCATTCTATCTCACGTGGTATATGCCAATAAGGAACAGTAACCTTTCCTTTGTTACTCGGTATTGAATCCAAAATGCGTTTCTGCTCCATAATATGCTTAGAACCACGCTCTATAATAACTACAGCTCCCTGTTTCTTTGCTTTTCGAGGAGCAGCAACAAAGCTTCCACTCATAGCAATGCAGACATCACATTTACGCATGACAACAGATGTAAGCCAATCCTGAAAAAGAATCATTAACTTGGCAGCCCATTGGCTCTTTGGGAAGAGCTTTTTAGACAACACCAAGAATGGACTCATCGGCCAGAACAAAGAAGCAGAACATTCTTTAGGCAGTCCAAACTTCATTGCACGCTTTGTTGGGACAAATGAATAGAACTTTACATCATGTCCATTACGGGCTAACTCACGTGCGAGATCGCAGACATGAAAGCGACCTGGAGATAATATATTAATCTTCATTGCTTTTATATTTTATATCTTTTGTTATTTTTTCTTTTATCTTACAAGCAAACATCATACATATATTTCGCTCAGCTTTGTTCAATCCAGTCAATACAATTATCAGAACTAATGCTATACTATTAATTATTAACAGTAAAACTAGATCCAATATATTTGATTCTAACCATCTACATAGACCATAACAAATAAGGCTATCAAAAATAGCGACTAAAATTGAAGGCATAAGAACCTCTTTCAAAATTTCTTTTGATTTTAACGGACTAACTTTAACTGCATAATAAGTTCGCAAGCCACAAGTCAACATATCCATACCAACAATAATTGCAATAAGAATCGCAGGATTATTATAGGTTTTACTCACTGCATAACCAACAGGTAGCACCAAAAGATAAAAGATTTCCGGTATAATCAAAAATCTAGTTATACGATTTGTTGCAAAAACTGATGCTCTAATAGGTTCAAACAATGCGTATGTGAGACTTATAAACACGGTACATTGAGCAAACTGTACAGCATAGGGAGGTACATTACCTAACCACAAATGCATGATGTAATCTGTTCTGAACAAAAATGGTATCATAATAAAGTAAATGAGATAAACTTCTAACTTACTTCCACTATATACCAACTTTTTATGTGTTTCAATCTCACCATTAGCATACGTTTTTGTTATTTGCGGCGATATTGCCTTGAAGAGATTAAGAGCAAAGGAAAGTATTGAATTCTTAAGTTGTAAGGAAATGCTATAAACAGCATTGATTGCTACACCAAAAGTCCAGTTTATAACAAATATGATTCCTTCTGATGAAACTACCTGAAGAGCCCCTGATAAGGTAGAGACACCTGTAAACTTACCAAGTTGCTTAAGTTGTTCCTTATCGATAATTAGATGATAACGAGCTTCATCGAACTTATAATGACAGTAAATCTGATAGATAACACGTATAACAACGCTCACTACAGCCATCATTATACCATATACTAACAGTCGGTTATCATACCATGTCAATGTATATACAGCACCAAAAGTGAATACTACTTGCAATATTGAAATGACCGCAAAGGCATCCATCTTTTCATGGGCAATAATCAATGCATTATATGGTATACTAATCAAATTTACAATGCATGTAAGAATAGAGAACTGTAATACCCAAAACGCAGCATTCATACTATGAGCAGGAATATTAACACTATAGTAGAGCATATAAACTCCTACAGCTTCTAGTAGTATGAAAACAATTACAGACAGGAGGAATATGATATTCAGTGATGAACAAAACACCAAATTAGGCTTACCATCGGGCTTGCCTGCTTCAAATGTAATAAAACGTTGTACTGCATTTGTTACGCCCCCCGTAAAGACACTCACTAATCCAACAATACTTCCAACAACACCATATACACCCATATCCTCAACACCAAGGTTAGCCAGCACCAATCTTGTGATCCAAAGATTGAGCCACATGGTAAAGAGCATACGGACATACAACAGTAAACTGTTCTTTATGATTCTATTTTTATTATAATTGTTTGACATTGTCTAATTGACTTTATCTGATGTCTATTTTTCTGTTTTCTTATATGTAAAATAGTCGCTACTGAGTAATGACACTACAATAAGAATCATTTTACTTTATTTCTTTCAAAACTTACTTTCCGAACTCTTTAATTCTCTGTTCCTCTTTCAATGAGCAAACAAGCAGTTGTCCATTCTTCTCGGCTACGATATAGCCATCCAAGCCTT
>OGKS01000287.1_pt1 | contig 28810 bp, 26 predicted proteins | sample 1572491 | NCBI WGS metagenome assembly OGKS01 (sample SAMEA2582153, study PRJEB24529) | metagenome | biome: Human gut stool | place: China | collected 2011
TGTCGGATATTATCCTTTCAGGTAATCCGGGCGATGTAGAATACTTTAGCGGTGCAAAAACTTCAGTTAAAGAAGTTGTTTCAACCTATGGCAGTCTCAAGCCTTGCATCATTGGTTCTGATGCTCATTCCTTGGATAAGGTGGGTGTTTTCCCGAATGATAGAATCACTTGGATTAAGGCAGACCCGACTTTTGAAGGTCTCAAGCAAATCTTGTTTGAGCCTAAAGAACGAGTGCGCATATCCGATGCCATGCCTGATTTTAAATACGACTATAACATTATCGATCATGTAGTGTTGAATACTGCTGGTGTTTGGAATCAAACGATATTATTGAATCAGAATCTAAATACAATCATAGGAGGACGCTCTACGGGCAAGTCAACCTTGTTGGCATCCATGGCTGCAAAATTCCAAAAAATAAAGGATGACGAAAACTACGACTTTATCAAAGGTCTGAGTGATAACGTGCACGTCTTTTGGAGAGATGGACAGGAAGCAGACAACAAGGAGATAGAATATTTCACACAGAATGAGATAGCAAACATCATTTCAAGGGGAGATTCCGATAAGCTCTTTCTCGAAATCCTTACAAGTTTGCCAGAAATGAGGGAAGCCTACGAAAAATATAAGTCTGATGAAGCAGCTAAGTTTGCTTCCATTCAGGCAAAAGTTTCTCTCTATTTTGAAAAGCGCAGACAATATAAGGAAAAGAATGCTTATGTTAAGACTTTGGGAGATAAGGAAGGTATAAAACGAGAAATAGAAAAGCTTTCCAAAGAGCGTAATTCTATTCAATGTAGATTGACTGATAAAAAAGAACTTCTTGAAAAATACCAAGTAGTGGGTAAGGAATTGGCTGATTTACGTACAAAAGAAGCTTTGATGCGGCATGATTTAGAATTGTTAAACTTGCTCGGCACTTCAGAATTCCTATCTGTTAATCCAGCTGTTTCATGTATAGGATTGACGGAGGAAATTTCACGAAACATTTCAGAAGAAGTTCAAAGAACTTTAGCGCAATCTAATGCACACATTCAGGAATTCATCAAGACTCTTGTAGCTAAGGTGGATAATGAATGTAAGACATTAGCTAGAAAAATTGCAGAAACACAAAATGATGCAGACTATCAAGAAGGAAAGAAAATATTTGATGAGAACAAATATTTGTCCCATGTCATGGAGCAAATATCCTCTCTTTCAAAGCAAATGCTCTTAATAGACAAGGAGTCTCAAATACTTGAAAAGTTGAACAAAGAATGTAAAGCTATAGCTTCGGGACTGCTCGATGAACATTTGTCATATTTGGATATGATGAATTCTATAGCCTCTGTGCTGCGAATACAACATGATAATATCACATTGTCTGCAGGGTATGAATTAAAGAAGAATTTAGAGGAAAAATTGAATGAATGCATTTCGCTTCGTTCAACGGCAATGAATGCGTTGATAGTAAATGTGGCTTTCCAATATCAGAAAAAGACCAAAGATAGCATAAAAGGGTGCTTGGTGGATTTATTAAACAAGGCATTAAAGAGAGATATTGTATTCAAAAATGGATATGATGTCCAGTCGTTTATTTCTATGATTTTGTCAAACAACTGGTTCACGCTTCAATATAGCGTTGACTATGAAAGTGATAGTCTGTTCGACATGTCACCAGGAAAGCGTTCATTCGTCGTATTGAAACTACTTTTGGACTTTAGTGACAAGAAATGCCCAATATTGATAGATCAGCCAGAAGATAATTTGGACAACAGAGCTATATATAACGAATTGGTAAAATATATACGGGAAAAGAAGAAAGAACGACAAATTATATTGGTTACACATAATCCTAATATTGTTGTTGGTGCTGATTCTGAGGAAGTGATTGTTGCCAATCAGAATGGAAAGAATGCTCCAAATGATAAGGGGATAAAATTCCAATATGTTTATGGAAGTTTAGAGCATAGTATGCATCGTAATAGTGATGAGAGTTTACCTATATTATATAGGTGTGGTATACGAGAACATGTGTGTGATATTTTGGAAGGAGGAGAAAATGCCTTTAGAGATAGAGAAAATAAATATGGATTCTTTAAAATTTAATATTTTTCAAGTTTCTTGTTTGAGGATTAGTCTCATAAATAGTTGAAATAAATCACATGAATAAATCATATTTAGAAAAATATATTATGGATGATATTGATAACGGTATAAGAAAACACCATTATCGTATAAGTTCTTTTGTAGAACAACGGATTAAGAATCGTGTCCATCAGTATGTCATGAACTTAAATGATAAGGATTTTGAGTCACCCTCTTATGTTTCAGAGATGATTGAAAGGAAAAATGAGTTTGTTGCAAAGTTGATGCGTAATGCAGAAAATAGTTATATAACAACTCGTTCTTTCAACGTAACAGTATCTAGTTATTGTAAAACCTATCCTTGCAAAAATGATTGATGAGAAAACTGCTTTTGTAAAGGCTGTAGATTTGGCGATTGATACCACCAAGCTGATAATAACATTATCGACAACGATTATTACGTTGAGTGTAACAGTTCTTAAACTGTTCATAAGTAAAATCTGTTTTTGTAGTATGTTGTTTTTAAGTTTGTCTTGGTTATGTTTCCTTGCGTCAATAATCTTGGGGTTCTTTTATATACTTGGAATTACCGGGCGATATGCGCTTATTGGACAAGGAAAAATGTTTTCTGCTTTTAACCGTCTTGGAATCAATGAAACGGCAAGTAGGCAGAAATTTGGATGGATGTTAGGCTCTTTTGTTCTAGGAATAGTCTTTCTTTTGATATTTGGAGTGAACATTACCACCATTGGTTTGGAAGAGAAAAAGGCTCCAAGGTTCATTAAGGAACAGAAGATGCAAACTTCCAAATCAAATAATAAAACAGTTAAATCTTTGCCGCATTAGCAGTTATCGTTGACTCAAGGCGGTCCCATCCCGCATAATATGGCGAAGACCTTTGATGGTCCGCCAACCTTATAGCGTAGCGGTTCCGAGCACCGGAGGGCGGTTTTCCTCTTCTTCCCTGAGGGGAGAAGACCGAGATGAGAGGTGGAGCCTTCCTTAAGGGTAAGGAAGGACGGGTAGGTTTTCGAAACTCTTTATTATTTAAAGAACAAGATTAATGCACGACATACATATTATAATCATGGCCGGCGGCGTAGGTAGCCGCTTCTGGCCTATGTCAACCCCCGATTATCCAAAGCAGTTCATAGATGTGATGGGAGTCGGCCGTTCCCTCATTCAATTGACAGTAGATAGATTGAAGCCAATCTGTCCTGTCGAGAACATGTGGGTAGTGACAAACGAGAAATACATTCGCATTGTCAAGGAGCAAATCCCTGACATGCCAGTAGATAACATATTAGCAGAGCCGGAGGCTCGCAATACCGCTCCATGTATTGCTTATGCCTGCTGGAAGATCCAGAAGAAGCATCCTGATGCCAACATCGTGGTGACACCATCCGATGCCCTGGTCATTAATACCTCGGAGTATCAGCGAGTGCTCAGCAAGGCTTTGAGCTATACTTCCGATAAGAACGCCATCGTTACGATCGGTATTAAGCCAAGCCGCCCAGAAACAGGCTATGGCTATATAGCCTCAGCAGAGCCAACATCCGTAGATGAAATCTATAAGGTTGAGGCATTCAAAGAAAAGCCAAACCTGGAGACAGCCGAGCAATACCTTGCTGCTGGCAATTACTATTGGAATGCCGGAATCTTCGTATGGAACATTGATACCATCAGCAAGGCAATCCGCACCTTCCAGCCTCAGCTTGCCAACATCATGGACGAGATGGCACCTTCTTTCTATACCGAACAGGAGAAAGAGGTAGTTGGCAGACTCTTCCCAACTTGCGAGAAGATAAGCATTGACTATGCCGTAATGGAGAAGTCGAAGGAAATCTATACCTTGCCAGCCGAGTTCGGCTGGAGCGACTTAGGCAGTTGGGGCAGTCTCCGTACTTTGCTTCCGCAAGATGAGGATGGCAATGCCAAGGTAGGTAAGGACATCCGCTTGTATGAATGCAAGAACTGCGTGGTTCATGCTGCCGATGAAAGCAAGGTGGTAGTTCAAGGCTTGGATGGGTATATTGTAGCCGAGAAACACGGACAGCTGCTTGTTTGCTCTTTGAAAGAAGAACAAAGAATTAAGGAATTTGGAAAATAAAAAAAATGAATATAGTAAAAACAGTAATAGATGGCGTTCTCATTATAGAGCCACGCCTCTTCCGTGATGCTCGAGGCTACTTCTTCGAGAGCTTCAGCGAGCGAGAGTTTGAAGAAAAGGTTGCCCCAATCCTGGGACACAGTGTTCACTTCTGCCAGGACAATGAGTCAATGAGCAGCTATGGTGTAATGCGAGGTCTGCACTTCCAGCGCCCACCATATACCCAGAGCAAGCTGGTACGCTGCGTAAAAGGTAGAGTGCTTGATGTAGCTGTAGATATTCGCAAAGGCTCACCAACCTATGGTAAGCATGTAGCTGTAGAACTGACAGAAGACAATCATCGCCAGTTCTTCATACCAAAGGGTTTTGCTCATGGTTTCGCCGTTCTCTCAGAAACAGCAGTTTTCCAATACAAGTGTGATAACTTCTATCATCCAGAGGCGGATGGAGGTATTTCTATTCTCGATGATACCCTCGGTATCGATTGGCGCATTCCTACGGAACATGCTAATCTCTCTGAGAAAGATACAAAACATGCTATGCTGAAAGACTTTGATAGTCCATTCGACATCAATGTAGATTTATACAAGTAAACAAGATACTAATCATTTAACATTAAGACAATGAAGGGAATAGTATTAGCAGGTGGAAGCGGTACACGCTTGTACCCCATCACAAAAGGTATCAGCAAGCAGCTGATTCCTATCTTTGATAAACCGATGATATATTATCCTATATCGGTTTTGATGTTGGCGGGTATCCGTGAGATACTCATAATCTCAACCCCATTTGACTTGCCAGGCTTCAAACGCCTTTTAGGCGATGGAAGCCAGTTAGGTGTGAAGTTCGAGTATGCAGACCAGCCATCACCAGATGGCTTGGCACAGGCATTCATAATCGGTGAGAAGTTCATCGGTAATGATTCTGCTTGCCTCGTATTGGGCGACAATATCTTCTATGGTGCAGGATTGAACCAAATGCTTCATCAGGCAGTAGTAGATGCAGAGCAGAACAATAAGGCAACCGTCTTCGGTTATCGAGTAAGCGATCCAGAGCGATATGGTGTCGCAGAGTTTGATGAGCAAGGCAATTGCCTGAGTATCGAAGAGAAGCCTGAGCATCCAAAGAGCAATTATGCTGTAGTGGGTTTATACTTCTATCCTAATAAGGTGGTGGAAGTGGCTAAGCATATCAAACCATCTGCTCGTGGTGAGTTGGAAATCACCACTGTTAACCAGGAGTTCTTGAAGGATAAGGAGCTGAAGGTACAGACTATGGCAAGAGGATTTGCCTGGCTTGATACCGGAACCCATGATTCTCTTTCTGAAGCATCCACCTTTATTGAGGTCCTGGAGAAGCGCCAGGGCTTAAAGGTAGCTTGTTTGGAAGGAATCGCATACCGTCAGGGTTGGATTACAGCAGGGCAATTGAGAGAGAATGCGCAACCCATGTTGAAGAATGACTATGGCAAGTATCTGCTTTCAATACTTGATGAAGCAGATGGAACATTAAAAAAGAATTTAGAATTTTAAACAAAAAATATGGCAGGCAAAGTGCCTAGAGCTTATTTTATTAAGCTACTTTTCTGCTCTTGGCATGAAGCCTGCCTCTTTTAAAATTTATGTCAGATAATTTAAAATCCAAGACACAGAAAGGATTGGTTTGGAGTTTTGTTGAACGATTTGCAACGCAAGGAGTGCAATTCTTGTTTGGTATTATTTTGGCTCGCTTGTTGTCACCAGAAGATTATGGAACTATAGCGATGCCATTGGTGTTTTTGGCCATAGCTCAATGTTTTATAGATAGTGGCTTTTCTACGGCTCTTATAAGAAAACCGGATTTAACGGAGGAAGACCTTTCTACAGCTTTCTATTTTAATATAGGCGTTGGTGTAATATGTTATTTTGCACTGTTTCTCACTTCTCCATTAATTGCTGATTTCTATAATACTCCTATATTATCAGATTTGTTGAAAGTTACAGCATTAGCGACTTTGTTTAATCCGTTATGTGCTGTTCAACAAGCAATTCTTACTAGAAAGATAGATTTTAAAAAACAGGCAATAGTATCGCTATCTGGTGCAATAGTTAGTGGTTCTGTAGGTCTAGTGATGGCATATAGTGGTTATGGAATTTGGTCATTGGTATTTCAGCAAGTCGGTGGATATGTAATCAGAACGATACTTCTTTGGATATTAGGACGATGGAAACCTAAAAGAAAATGGTCTTGGGAATCATTTCGTTATTTATGGGGATTCGGTAGCAAAATGTTGGGCTCGGCATTGCTTGATACCACATATAATAATATATATCCTATAGTTATCGGTAAATTTTTTAGTGCTAATGATTTAGGTAATTATACTAGGGCGCAACAATTTTCAAATCTCCCTTCTAATAATGTGACAGGAGTCCTTCAGAGAGTAACATTCCCAGTATTGAGTAGTATCCAGAATGAAGATGAACGATTGGCAAAAGATTATCGTAAGATTCTTAAAATGTCTGCATTCTTAATATTTCCAATGATGTTGATGTTATCTGCTGTTGCTGATCCATTAATTAGAGTCCTCTTAACGGATAAATGGGAAGGATGTATAATCTTGTTACAGATTATCTGTTTTCAGATGATGTGGTATCCTATTCATGCCATCAACTTAAATCTTTTAACTGTCAAAGGACGTTCGGATTTATTTTTTCGTTTGGAAATAATTAAGAAGATAGTTGGTGTAGGTATTATGTGTGTAACAATACCTCATGGTATAATTTGGATGGTTAGTGGTGGTATTGTCAGTTCAATGTTTTCATTGGTTATAAATACTTATTATACAGGAAAGTTGATTAATGTAGGCTATCTCAAGCAAATGGGAGATTTACTACCTATATTTGGTGTCTCATTTGTTATGTGGTTGATTATTCATGCTTCATTACTCATGACATCAAATTATTATATTCAATTGGTATTTGGCATTTGTTTTGGTGTCGTTTTCTATCTTATTGCTGCTAAATTTCTATTGAAATCAGAATGGAATGATACGATAGATATGATACCTCATAGATTTAAACAAAAATAAAACAATTTAAAATCATATATATTATGGATAAGAAATTTATAACAGTAACATCTCCGTTACTGCCAAGTTTGGATGATTTTCATGCTGAACTCCAGAAAATCTGGGACAGCAAGTGGATAACAAATAATGGTGATTATCATAAGAAACTGGAGGCTGCTCTTGCCGAGTACCTCAAAGTTCCATACGTGAGTCTCTTTACCAATGGTACTTTGCCATTGCTTACTGCATTGCAGGCACTTCGTATTACTGGCGAAGTTATTACTACACCTTATAGCTTCGTAGCTACTACTCATAGTATTTGGTGGAATGGTTGCAAGCCTGTATTCGTTGATATTGACCCTGCAACAGGTAATCTTGATCCAGACAAGATAGAAGCTGCTATTACTCCAAGAACTACCGCCATTATGCCAGTACATGTTTATGGAAAGCCTTGTGATACCAAGGCTATTCAGGATATTGCCGATAAATATGGCTTGAAGGTTATTTATGATGCTGCTCATGCTTTTGGTGTAGAAGTAAATGGAGAGAGCATCTTGAATGCTGGTGATATGAGTACTTTGAGTTTCCATGCAACTAAGGTATATAACACTATCGAAGGTGGTGCAATGATTATGCACGATGAGAAGACCAAGAAACGTATTGATTACTTGAAGAACTTCGGCTTTGCAGGAGAAACTGAGGTTGTTGGTCCAGGTATCAATAGTAAGATGGATGAGATGCGTAGTGCGTATGGATTGTTGAACTTGAAGCAGGTGGATGCTGCTATTGAGGCTCGTCATCAGGTTGCTATCAAGTATCGTGAGGCTTTGCGCAATGTTGAAGGCATTACCTTCTTCGATGACATGCCTGGTGTTCGTCATAACTATAGTTACTTCCCAATCTTCATTGATGCACAGAAGTATGGTATGACTCGTGATGAACTTTATGCAAAGATGAAGTCACAGAATGTTTTGGGTCGTCGCTACTTCTATCCATTGATTAGTGAGTTCTCTACCTATCGTGGTTTGGAGAGTGCTGATCCAACTAATTTACCAAATGCTCATAAGATGGCAGATAGTGTAATTTGTTTGCCAATGCATCACGCATTGAGTGAAGAGGATATTCAGAGAACATTGGATTGTATCTTAAAATAAATAGAAACAATGTCACAAAAGAAAATACTCTTATTGGGTGGTTCTGCCCAACAAGTCATTGCCATCAAGACTGCTAAAGAACTTGGTTATTATACTGTCTTGTGTGATTATCTGTCAGATAATCCGGGACAGTTTGTTGCTGATAAATATTATAATGCCAGTACTACAGATGTTGAGGCTGTTTATCAAATAGCGAAGGACGAACAGGTTGATGGTATTCTTTCCTATGCTTCAGATCCAGCTGCTCTTCCAGCAGCAATTGTTGCAGAGCGTTTAGGTCTTCCTACTAATCCAGCCAAGAGTGTAGAGGTTTTAGGATTGAAATATCCTTGGCGTCAGTTCTTGCAGAGCCATGGTTTTGCTTGTCCTAAGGTTTATTCTTTTCATCCTGAAACCTCATTGGATGAGATTAAGGAAAATGCGAAGAATTTTACTTTCCCTGTAGTAGTTAAACCAACAGATTCATCTGGTAGTAAAGGTGTAACTATGTTGGAAAACTGGGATGGCTTGGAGAAGGCAATAGCTTGGGCTGATTCATATTCTCGAAACAAGGTTTTGCTTGTAGAGGAATATATACAGAGAGGTTTCCCTTCAGTTGTTGGTGGAGACATTTTTGTTTGGGATGGCAAGGTCGTGCTCTACGGGGAAATGGAGTGCCTTAGAGATACCAAGAGAAGTCCACTAATTCCAATTGGAAAGAAAAAACCTTTGTGTACATCAGAAAAGCAGACTTCTAATATTCATAGAGAATTACAGCGTATAGTTACTGCACTTGACGTTCGTTTTGGAGAGTTAAATATCGAGGTTATTCTTGATAAGAATGATAACGTTCATTTCTTGGAGTTAGGTCCTCGTGCTGGTGGTAATATGATTCCAATTCAGTTGAGTGATGCATATGGTATTGATTTAGTGAAGGCCAATGTTCAAGCAGCAATGGGTGAAAAGCCTGAGTTCTTGGACCAGCCAGTAAAATCTTTGCCTGGTTGCTATATGCACTATGTTCTCCATAGCTACGATGCTGGAACTTTCAAGGGTATTGAAATCGATGAAAGTATTGCCAAGAATGTTTATCGTCAGGTAATCTATAAAAAAGAAGGTGATTCTGTAGAAGTATTCGATGGTGCTGGAAAAGCATTAGGAATTATCTTCCTTCACTTCGATTCCGTAGAGCAGATGGAGGATTTCTGCAAGAACTACAATACATTAATAAAAGTGGTACTTAAATGAACGAAAGTTCAATAGCTTTCTTAGGAGCTTTCTAATTAAAGTAACATTATTAATATCTTAAAGGAATGAATTTAGCACCAGTAATAATACCAACATTAAATCGATATTCGCATTTCAAGCAATGTTTGGATTCTTTGGAACTTTGCACGTTAGCAGATAAAACGATTGTATATGTAGCATTGGATTTTCCTCCTTCTGAAAAATATATTGATGGTTGGAGAAAAATCGATAATTATTTGAGAGATAAAGAATCTCATAATAACTTTCGGAAACTTATTGTTTACAGAAGAAAAACAAATTGTGGGGTAGGTAACATACAATCAAATTCTAATTTGTTACAGGCTGAAATGCGTGATAAATATGAGAGCTATATCTTTACCGAAGATGACAATGTTTTCTCTCCAAACTTTTTGGTTTATATGAATACATGTCTTGAAAAATATAAAGATAATGATAAAATTTTCGCTATTTGTGGTTATAAACAACCATATCCATTTAAGGTTTGTAGTGGAAATTATTTCTTTCATCGAACAGATTTGTCATGTTGGGGCTATGGCGTTTGGACACAAAAGGTTTTGGCAGCTACGAATGAAATTCGAAATGGTTTTTTTGAGAAAAATTTCTCTTTATGTAATATTCTGAAAGTAAAACAGCATGGGCTTAATCGTTTGTACCAGTATCTGAGTTACGTTTTTCGAGACAAATCAAAATATTTTTGGATAATTGATTGTGTAATGACATGTTATGTAATATTACGTGAAAAATATGTTGTGGTTCCTGCAGTTAGTAAAGTTCGCAATATTGGATGGGATGAAAGTGGCAATAGTTTTAAAAATTCTAAAGTGTTAAAGGCTTATGGAAATATACCAGAAATACATATGAAGCAAAAAATAGATGAAGCTTCTGATTTTATTTTAGAGGGTGATCCAATGTCTAATCTTGAGGAAAATGATGTTATTGCAGCTAAATATAGTGAAGCAAAAATGTCAGTGTGGCGATTTACAAAGGCGGTAATTAAACTTGTTATAAGAAAAGTCATAAAGAAATGATACAAGAAGTACTAAATAGTAAATTAAGTTTGCGTGACGAAAGATTGGATTCTTTGAAGTTTATTCTAATCTTGCTAGTATGTTTTGGACATGTATTTCAAATTAACTTGTCAAATTTTAATGAATATTCATTAGCATTTTACAAATTAATATATACGATACACGTTCCTTTATTTGCCTTTTTATCTGGCTATTTTACGAATTCCGATAAGAATTATAGAAAATCTTTTGTCTCTTTAGTGGGAATAATCATATGGGGTAATATATTATGGTTTATATGTAGTGGCGAGAAGTTTACTTTAAGGTCGTTTTTTACTCCACAATATCATTTATGGTATATAATGGCTCTTATCTGGTGGCGTTCTGTAATTTATATTATATCAAAAGGAATGGATAAGAAGATGATTTTGTTCCTTTCCTTTGTTGCGTCATTAGCTATTGCAGGATTACCAAATTTGGGATTGTTAAGTATTGCAATAACAATTACTTTTTTCCCATTTTTTGTGCTTGGTAATATTTGTAGAGATAGTGCTCGGTTTATAGATAAATGGGGGGGGCAAAATGTATTATTGGGTATAGTACCTTTTATTATAGTATTTGCTGTCTACTATATCTTTCCCATGTTTGGAGACGTTAATCATAGGGGGTATGAGGCAGGCTTTTTATATCAGTATGTAGATAGAGCCTTATTCTTAATATTTGCTACATGTTTATGTTTCGCATTTTTAGTTTTATATCTTAAAGTCAAAATGCCCAAAGTAATAGCAAGTATGGGACAAAACTCTTTATTTTACTATTTTTGGCATGCATATTTGAGATTTATTTGTGTTTATGCTTATCATTGTAAATGGGTTGAATTAAATATGTTAACAGTTTGGATAATGACATTGTTAATCCTATCTGTTATTTATCTATGTTCAAAATTCCGATTAGCGTACATACTAATGAATCCATTAGATCGAATAAGAAAATAATTTTTTTATGAAGAATATAGAATTAAGTATCAAAGAAATGATAGAATCTATAAAAGACTATCAATACGTTTCTTTTGATGTGTTTGATACTTTGATATTTAGAACGGTAAGTTCTCCTGATAAAATATTTGATTTAGCGATTCTCGAATATCAAGATAAGTATGGAGATTATATTGAAACTTTCAAGATTAAGCGTCAATATGCAGAACACCTTTCTAGAAAATATTATTCTCGTGAAGTGAGTATTGATGAAATATACGAATTCCTAGAATTTAATGATGAAGTAACAAATCGGTTCAAGCAAATAGAAAAATCGATAGAAGTAAAGAACTGTGTTCCAAATCCTCCAATGATCTCTGTTTTAAATGAATGTAAGAAGCGAGGTCAGAAAATTGTTATTACTTCTGATATGTATCTTACTTCAGATGTCTTTAAGGACATTTTTTTTAAAATAGGAATTGCATATGATTATTTATTTATTTCAGGTGAGATAAGAAAAACGAAATGGCAGGGTACGATTTTTCCATATTTATTAAATCAACTGAATATAGATTGTTCTCAAATTGTTCATGTAGGGGATAATACACATAGTGATATATTGATGCCTCGGAAATATGATATTCATTCCATGGTTAGATTGCAAAAGGAAACTATTAAATGTGAGTCATATTGTCTTAAATCTAGCGTAGTTTCAGATCAATTAGTTCAACTTTATAGAAATGCAATTCTTGGTTTAGGAGAAGTTACGCCTGAATTTAGAGTCGGATACAATGTTATAGGTCCTTTTCTTTTCTCTTTTTGTAAGTGGATTCATAGTAAAAAAGAAGAAAATAAGATAGATATATTGTTTTTTGTTGCAAGAGAAGGTTTCTTGATAAAGAAAATATATGATGTACTTTATCCTAAAGATAAAACTAAATATGTTAGATTAAATAAGAATTTATTAAGACTACCTTCTTTAGATAATGGTGATGTTGTAGAAAACTATATTTTAAGTTTACCGCCACGTAAGTCTTATAAACTAGATGATCTTTGTACTATGTTGGGTGTCGAAAATAAAGATGGCATTATTACCTTCTTAAAAAATAATGGCTTTGAAGTTGATAATGGATTATCGATAAAATGCGAAGATTTACATGGGGATAAATATGAGCTTATTGCAGCAATGGTTGAATATCAAAAAACTTATATTGTCGAGCAGAAGAAGTGCTTATTTGATTATTTAGCATCAATGGAGGCAATTGGGAAAAAGGTAGGCTTAGTAAATAATAGCATGCAAGGAAGTGGGCAGTATTTACTAGAAAATATATGCTTAGCAAATAAATTTGATATAGATATTGTTGGTCTGCAGTTTGCTTCGACTAAAGTCTGTAAGAACAGATTGGGCGATAGATTTTTTGCATTTTTTGATGATGTAAAGTATTATTCCATATATAATTATATCTTTTGTAACTTTTGCTTGCTGATAGAACATTTGCTGTTTGAGCCCAATGGTACTGCTATTCGTTTTACCATGGAAGATGGAGGTGTTCAAGTTATCTGCGATGAGTCTGGTTCAGAAAAGAATGATTTCCCTATTATAGAAAAAGTTCAATTAGCATCTGTAAAATTTGCAAAGCAGGCTAAAGATTTGTTAAATGTAGATATTAGTGAAAGTAGCGTGTCTGCGATAATTAATTTGTTCTTATCGCCAATTAAGGAAGATGCTTGTTTTATAGGCAATTTGTGGGATAAGGATATAGATAGAGTGAGAAAAATTAATGAACCTACGAGTAATTATTCTTTAATTGAACTTCTTCTAAAACATAAACCTAATTCGCTGGATTGGGTTGAAGGTTATGTGTCCGAAAAGGAAGCATTACGAAATTGGATGAAAATATTTAGAATAAAAAAAATAGTTCTTAATTATAATAAGCATAAGTCTCTAGTGCTTGAGGATCTTTTACATTTGATAGATAATAGAATTAACTATGTTCTGAATTATTTTTCAATAGTCGTTATAAAGATTAAGTATGTGTTATTGTTGCATTTGTTTAATGTAAAACCGAAAAGAAGATGATAACTTTTATATATGTAGCATTACATGTTTCTCTATTGATAATCTTGTTACTATCCTGCAGGAAGATAGTTACGCATAGAAAGTGTTATTGGAGATATGCCATATTCCCTATTTCTTTTTATGGACTAGAGGAAGGTCTTAGATGGGGGCGTGAAACGGATTGGAACTTGTACTATTATGTTTATGAAGACTATCTTCATGGTATTAGTTCTAATCATGAATGGCTTTTCCAATTATTATGGCGTTCGTTTGCTTCATTTGGATTGCCTTATCCATGTGTTATTATGGCTTGCTCTCTGTTCTTTATTTTTGCGTTGTTCTTTTTCTTTAAACCATATGCAAGCAGAAAAGAGTTTATGTATATTATTCCGTTATGTGTAGCTTGCCATATCATAACATCATCCAACTTGATACGTTGGTATATGGCAATCTCATTTATGTTGATAGGGTGTCGACTTTTCTCGGAAAGAAAATTTCGGATGGCTATCTTGTGTTTTGTGGCGGCAATATCTACACATTTCTTTTCTATAGTTATAGTTCTATTCTTGTTATGCCTATTTTATTATAAAAAAATAATTATGCGTCCTGCTTGGGCATGTCTAGTGTGCGTATTATTGTTGCTCCTTTTTGATAGGTCCATGCTTGCTAAATTCGGTTTTATTTACGACTATTTAGGTATGTTTAATCGTTTTTCAGGCTATCTTGATAACGGTTACTCTTGGATTATTGGAGCGGATGAAGGCTATAGCGGAACCAAATCTGTATTGATGTCTTTTGTTACTTTTATGCCATATTTCGCTTTTATTATTAGTGGCTATCATCTAATGCAAAAAGGTGCTCTTCAGGTTGCTTATTATAATTTAGTTGTTGTAGCATCTATACTCAAAATTATATCGTCAGGTTTGGAGTTGTTTAGTCGTGTTTATTATTTCTTCGATTTCTTTATTTGTTTTAGTTGTATAATGTCGGTTGGATATATAAGAAAAACATCGGGAAAATTTATCTATAAGCTTTTGCTTGTATTCTGTGTTTTTTATATACTAAGAAAATTTTTATATATGTGTGAACCTATGCAATATGATGAATTGATGCTTTATGTATGGGATAAGCAAATTGAGCCGTCATCATTATTAGAGTTTAAAAGACTAGTATCACAATAAAAAAGATGATTATATGACACAACAAGAATCTAAGGCAATTAATATTGCACGTTTTATATTTGTAGTGGGAGTGCTTTTCATTCATTTTCCAATTAGTTATGTTGCAGCAGATGGCATCAATTTGACAGTAAGTGATACACCGATTTATAATTTGCTATCTTCACGTTTCTTTTTAAGCGAAACATGCCTATCTGGCCTCTTTCTGTTGTCAGGGTATTTGTTCTTTAAAAATATTCGGGGGGGGGTATTCTGAGGAGTTGTATTTTAAGAAGATAAATGGTAGATTATTTAGTATAGGGGTGCCTTATTTATTTTGGAATATCTTTTGGCTTGTATATAATCTACTAAAGACATATAAATTGCAAGGATCTGCTGACTCAGAACTCTTGGAGATAACAAGTGTTAGTGACTTTTTTGCTTGCTTTTGGCAGCGTGGTTTTGGGGGTAATCCTACTTTCCCAATAGCTGGATACACTTGGTATTTGAGAGATTTATTTATCTTTGCCTTACTGTCTCCGATTTATAACTATTGCTATAAAAATAGAAGATTAGTTTTTCTACTTTTAGTAGTTTTAATTATTTGTGAGTTTGTTAAAGGGTGGCATATACCAGGGATGAACACCTGGATATATATTGGTGGATTCATAGCATGCAAAGGGATTACTTTTGAACAGATATGTAATAGAATATCTTGGCTTGAGAGTATAATTGCATTTAGTATAGTGAATTATATCTATTATTTTATATTTCATGATAGAACAGTATATACAGCATTGGCAATAGTATCTTTTGTACTCATTTTAAAGGTTTCATTTTTATTATGGAATAGTAAGACTTTACTGTCACTTTCTGCTTCAAGCACATTTTTGTATCTTACTCACATATTTATACTTAATGTATCACGACATAGTTTGGCTAAGATATTGGTAATAGATAGTGATGCGGATATGTGTATTTACTATTTGCTCAATTCTACTCTTTGTGTCATCATTTGTTTAGGCTCCTTCTTCTTGTTAAAGAAGATTAAAAGCGAATTTGTTGTTGAAAGTTCTGACGGGAGGAAGAGCGTAGCTGTGTTTATCGTATAATTATGTTTTTTAAAATATTAATAATAATTTATGAAAATAGCAATTTATAAACCGACAGTTTCTGTTTCTCCTGTTTGTGGAGTTAAGGTACAGGGTAAAATGTGGCGTGATGGGCTTGTAGCCTTGGGCCATCAGGTTGATTTAGTAAACATTTGGGATGATTATGATTGGGATTCTTACGATTGGTTGATTATGATGGGGTTTGGAGGAAACTTTAGAGATTCTTCTAAAGCCTTTAGTCAATTGGTTAAAAGAATTGCAGTAGCTCCGATTATTGATCCTCATTGGGGACATGCCAAATACAAGTTTTATGCAAAATATTGGGGAAATCAAAAGCATTTAGGATTATCTTCAAGATTCCATGATTTGTATTTGAATAAAGATTTGTATGATTTGTGGTTAGTAAGATCTGATTATGAAGCATCTTATGTAACAAAGTGCTTGGATATTGAAGATTCTAAGATCGAATTAGTACCGCTTCAATATAGAGTTCCATCTTGTGACAAAATACCAAACAAGGAAGAATTCTGTTTCCATGCTAGTAGATTAGGTGCACCAAATAAGAATGTACCTCGCTTGATAGAAGCTGCAAAAAAATATCAATTTAAACTTGTATTGGCTGGCTTGTTGACTTCTGCTGATGAAAAGCAGTGGCTTCACAATATGATAGATGGATATGAAAATATTAGTTATGTTGGGGAGTTAACTGACGAACACTTATTGGATTACTATCGTCGATGCAAGGTTTTTGCATTGCCAAGCTTAACTGAAGGTGTTGGTATGGTTGCGTTGGAAGCAGCTGCTAATGGAGCAGAAATTGTTATAACAAACGATGGAGGTCCAAAATATTATCTGAAAGATTATGCTGAAATTATTAATCCCTATTCGATTGATGAAATTGGTAACGCTATAGTTAAGCTCTTACATAATAATGTATATCAACCAAAGTTGCTTGGATATATGAAAGATAATTTTTCTCCAGAAGCATGTTCTGAAAAATTGGAAAAATGTTTAATGGATCGCCTTTAAAAAATAGTGTAATGGCAAAGATTAGTATTATTGTCCCATGTTATAAAGTTACCGATTTCCTTCCTCAATGTGTTGAGAGTCTGATGAATCAAACCTATAAGGATATTGAAATTATCCTTGTGGATGATGGATCACCAGATGCTACCGGTAAACTTTGTGACGATTATGCAAAGAAAGATAATCGCATCAAGGTTGTACATAAGCAGAATGGAGGCTTGGTTTCTGCTCGTAATGCTGGTTATGATGTTGCTACTGGTGATTGGATGATGTATGTTGATGGTGATGATTGGCTGGATTCTGATTGTTGCCAGGTTATGCTTGATGCCGTAGCAGACAAGCCTGATGTTGACATCGTCTTTTGGAAGTGTATCCAAGAACTGGGAGAACATTCTATAAAGGGGAAATGGGAGTGGCCTTGTCAAGGTGCACAGAGACTCTATTGTGGTGACGAATGTAAAGAATTGGCACGCAATACCTTGGTGTATAAGTCTGGAATTGCAACAGCTTATTGCAAGATGATTCGTGCAGATTATGCACGGAAGAACCATATCAAGCATGATGATAGATTGCGTCAGGGAGCTGAGGGCTTGGAATTTTCTTTGCGTGCTTTCTATCATGCCAATAAAGTTCTTTATGTCAACAACTATTCTTATCACTATCTTTTCAATCCTAATTCTATCTCAAAGAAAGTGGATGAAAAGAATACGAAATATTTGTTGGATTGCTTGAATGTAATCCAAGAAGATATAGAGCATTTTAACCATAAGAATAAGTTTGTTCAGACTCTTTATCAGCGTGTTGCTTATATTGTTATAGCCATTGCAATGAGTACTTATTTTCATCCTTCTAATAAGGATGCCTTGTGGACTAAGGTAACTAAATATGCAGCAGTTATAAAGAATAACAAATTGCTGAAAGATTCTGTTTATAAATGCAGTACAGAAGGAATGGATAAGCAACGTAAGCTTACATTATTCTTTATTAGAAAGAAAATGTATTTCATGCTTGCTCTTGTGGGTTGGGCAAAACAGTTTATGCTGAAAAGAGGTAAATATAATTATTGATAATTTTGTATGACGAATAAAATAGCACTTGTAACTTGCTACTTCCAGCCTAATTATGGAAGTCAGCTCCAGGCTTTTGCCACTCAGAAGTTCTTTGATGATATTCATGTTCCTAATGAAACCATCATGATTGATGGCCTGAAGGGTGAAATCAACAAGGCAAAATATAAGTACTTTTTGAGCAAGATATTTGATGCCAATACCATCAAGGATAAATGGGCCACGGTAAAGAAGGTGATAGCTAAGAAAAGTAATCATACCTATGCTTCACATCTTATGGAGCGATATAATATGTTTGATACCTTCGCTCAGCATGAATTTCATCTATCGAAGCGTTATGGTTCTTTTGCTGAACTGGGCAAGGCTGCCAATGATTATCGGATGTTTGTCGTTGGTAGTGACCAGCTTTGGTTGCCTTCTAATATAGCAGCCAACTATTATACCTTGAACTTTGTGCCAAGAGAGGTGCCAAAGATGGCGCTTGCAACAAGTTTTGGTATATCTCAGTTGCCTTCAGCACAAGCAAAGTTGGCTAAAGAGTTCTTGCCTCGTATCGACTATTGCTCTGTTCGTGAAGTAAGTGGTCAAAAGCTTATCAAGAATTTGACAGGAAGAGATGTACCTGTGGTATGTGATCCTACGATTTTATTTACTGCAGAGGAATGGGGGAAAGGCATCAGTAAGGAACGATTCATAAAGGAAAAATATCTGCTCTGCTACTTCTTAGGAAATAATCCTATCCAGCGTGAGTTTGTTAAGAAGGTAAAGGCTTTGACGGGGTATAAGATAGTACAGTTGCAGCATTGTGATGAGTTTATCGCCAGTGATGAGAATTTCCCAGATGAGGCTCCATACAATGTTGGTCCAAAGGAGTTTATCCGATTGATTCGTGATGCTGAGTATGTATTTACCGACTCTTTCCATTGCTCTGTATTCTCTATGCTTCATGCCAAGAAGTTCTTCACATTCCGCAGATATAACAACGATAGTATTGTTTCTACAAATGGTCGCATCTATTCACTGCTCTCATTGGTAGGAGAGGAGAACCGCCTGCTGAAGGGGTATGAAGAGCCAAAGGATATGCTGGCTATGGATATAGACTACAAGAAAGTTCATGAGAAATTGGCGGAATTGCGCCAGTTTACCAAGAACTTTGTTTTTGATGCATTAGAAAAATCTGGTATCAAATATGATAGAGATTAAAGATAAGAAAGATTGCTGTGGCTGTTGGGCTTGTGAAAACGCATGCCCAAAACATTGCATCTCAATGGTCGAAGATAAGGAAGGATTCCGTTATCCTCAGGTGGATAAGGATACCTGCATCGATTGCCATCTGTGTGAGAAGGTGTGTCCTGTAATTAATGCCAAGGCGGATGTAGCCAAGGAGCAAAAGGCTTTCCTATTGCAGCACAAGGATGAAAAAGTGTTGCATGAGAGTGCTTCGGGTGGTGCTTTTACAGCAATTGCTTCATACGTGATAGAACGTGGAGGTGTGGTCTTTGGTGCCGCTTATGACAAGGATTTCCAGGTAACTCATCAATATGTTGAGACATACGTGGATTTGAAAATCTTCAGAAACAGCAAGTATGTACAGAGCCTGATGGGCAACGCTTATCAGCAGGCTAAGGATTTTTTGAAACAGGGAAGAATGGTATGTTTCAGTGGAACACCTTGCCAGTTGGAAGGCTTGTTGAACTATCTTCGAAAGCCATACGAAAATCTTGTAACTGTTGATGTGATGTGTCATTCTATCACTTCTCCTAAAATTTTCCGTATGTATGTGGAGATGCAAAAGGAAAAGTATGGAGATGATATAGAGAACATCATGTTCCGTGATAAAAAGCCATACGGATATAAGTATTCTTCTATGAGTGTGTATCGTGGTGGAAAGCAGGTGTATAAGGAAGGCGTGGAAACCGATGTTTATCTGCGTTCTTTCTTCTGCGATATGAATGTACGCCCTAGTTGCTTCGACTGCAAATTCAAAAAGCAACATCATCTGACAGACTTTACTATATGGGATTGCTTTGATGTACGCAAGTTTAGTAAGGAGATGGATAATGACAAGGGCGTTACTCGTATTTTGGCTAACACCGACAAGGCAAATCATATTTTATTGGATATGAATAAGGTTGCAAGAATCATAGAGATTCCTGTAGGAGATGCTGTATCTGGCGTTAAAGAAATGTTGCATTCTGTCAAGATGAATCCTCGAAGAAATGCATTCTATCAGGAGTGTTCTGAAGGAATTGGGGGGGGGTAAAATTTTGCAAAAATATTTCCCTGTATCTGCAAGAGCTATATTGGAAAAGAATATCCGTGTAGCGTTGTGTAGGTTAGGTATTTATTCGTTCATTAAACGGTTTGCAAAATCCATCATTAAAGATTTGAAGCGTTCATAGGTTCTTATTCTTTATCATCTAATTTTGATTTTGCATACCGCAAAAAATCAAAAGATAGATGATAAAGATTAAAGATAAGAAAGATTGCTGTGGCTGTTGGGCATGTGAAAATGCATGTTCAAAACATTGTATCTCAATGGTCGAGGATAAGGAAGGCTTCCGTTATCCTCAGGTGGATATGGATTCCTGCATAGACTGCCATCTGTGCGAAAAGGTGTGTCCAATTATAAATGTTAAATCCGAGGAGGAAAAGCCTCAGAAAGGTTATCTGCTTCAAAACAAAGATGCTAAGGTTCTTGCGGAAAGTACATCTGGAGGGGCATATACTGCTATAGCCAAGTATGTATTAAAACAAGGTGGCGTAGTTTTCGGAGCTGCTCTCAATGAACATAATGAGGCAAGACATATCTATATAGAAAGCGAGGATGAACTTTGGAAGTTCCGAAATAGTAAGTATGTACAGAGTCTGATAGGTGATACTTATCAACAGGCTAAGGAGCTTTTGAAGCAAGGTCGTTTGGTATGTTTCAGTGGTACTCCGTGCCAGATGGAAGGTTTGGTATCATATCTTAGAAAGCCATACGATAATTTGATTATCGTTGATGTGGTTTGTAGAGCGGTTCCATCACCTAAGGTGCTTCGTAAATATATAGAATATCAAGGCTTGACATACGGAGATGACTTAAAGAATCTGAAGTTTAGAGATAAGAAATTCTATGGATATAAGTACTCGAATATGAGTTTCGACTCCGAGAATGGTTCTTATCATGCAGGTATTGATACCGATCCTTGGCTTCGCTCGTTCTTCTCTGGTATCAATGTTCGACCAAGCTGTTATGCTTGTAGATTCAAGAAGCAGTATCGTGTGACAGACTTCACAATATGGGATTGCTTCGAGGTGTACCAGTATAGTAAGGAATTGGATAATGATAAAGGTGTAACTAAAGTCCTTGTTCATTCAGCCAAGGCTGGAGAAATCATGAAAGCCATTGAGGCTGATGCCTATATAAAAGAGGTAGGTGTTGATAAGCTAATAGCTGGTGTTCATGAGTTGACTGCTCAGCCAAAGAATAATCCAAAACGCCAGGCATTCTTTGAAGATTTAGACAACCTTTCGCCAAAAGAGTGTTTCGATAAATATTTTCCTGTTACTTTCAGAAACAAGATGGAAAAGCATATTAGAATCTTAATGTTACAGTTGGGTATCTATAAGCAATTCCGTATGCTGGTGAAGAAGATGGTGGGGGAAGTGAAAAGGTGAATATGCCATGGCAATTTAATGCCATGGCAATCCTAAAAGAAATTTGTGACACCTTAGCCCTGTCACAATAGGCTCTTCGTTAAATCGAAAAGAAATACTAGGCTAATTAGCCTCTTGGTGGAAATGGATCGTTTCCATAAGAATTACGGTCGCGAAATTTTCCATCTCTTCCTTGAATTAATAATTCTGATTTTTGATTTATTGCAATTTGCCGAGCTGCCTTTATTGCATCAGACTGCTTGTCATATAGTGCTGTCAATCGAGAATTACCTTCACCTCTAACACCCCATTTACCGTTGCTTGTAACAACGTATTGGTTCTTACCCATTATTATACACCTCCTTCCTGTGTTAAGATTAAACATAAAAGTTTGAACACGCTTATGGAAGCAACAACAATAATGCCATATTGGCGGTTTGTGTGTTGATATGACAGATTGTCATGGCTCTTTTTGCAGAGTGCCAATTCTGCTAAGTGAGAATGATATTAAAACGTAGAGAATATAATGATAGCAATGCAGCATGCCCGCATCATTTTTTATGAGACAAGTTAAATTTTAAAATGCAACATTTATAATAAAAAGCAAAAGAGATGAGAAATCGTATCTTTATTTGAAATATTAAAAATTAAAACAGTGAATAACTATATTTTTTATTTTTATTTCTAAAATAAATAGTTAGTTTTCCTTGTTTTTGAGTTTTTATTCTGAAATATCAAAATAACATTATGGAAATAAGAAAGTTATTATTGGTGTCTGTGGCTGAAATTTATACGGAAAAGCAGTTTGCTAAGTTTATTTTTGAAAATCCGGATAAAGGATCTTTGCCATATATTCAAGTTACCGACAATTTAAAACGGGGAGAGAAGTGCGCTTTTGAAATTAATGGCATATTGCCACCAAGGAGCATTGCAGTATTGCCTAATGAAAAAGAAGTTGAAATAGGATATGTGTTATTCTTGTTAAATTCTTATTCTACTCAATATGACTTGTTTGATCATAAAATGAATGTACTCACTCATGTTTTATTGAATAAAAAGAAGTTATCATCATTGACTATACCAGTAGTAGACAAGAAGGAACAAAGGTATTATGATATAGCTCGTATATTCAAAGATAATGCGGAAGAACTATTGAAAGACCCGAGTAAAGATATTCATAAGGCTGAATTATATTATGGGTTATTCGCTAATTTATGTGATAGTTTAGCTATTGAATTGTACTTTGACGAATATCTGTATGAGAATGGGGTTGAAATCTTTAAGTATTGGAAAGAAAATGTAGATAAATACTTGGATACTGATAATATGGAAAAGTTCTTCAGAAGTTTATTTGATCAATCGAGTGAATTGAGAAACCAACTGATGAAACTCCGTATGATACCGGCTGATCAGGTGAAAGATTAGTAAATTTTTAAAAAAATAAGTGTATGGCATGGAAAATAGATACTATTCGCATTGAGAACTTTAAGTTCTTCTTAAAGCCATTTGACCTTTCTCCTAACGGAAAGCATGTCTTGATGTATGGTGAGAATGGTAGTGGTAAAAGTTCTATATATTGGGCATTATATACACATCTACAAAGTAGTTTGAAGAAACCAACTACTTCTGATGCTGGTAAATACTTTGTGCCAACTCATCCAGACAATTTACGTAATCTGTATAGTAATGAGGATGAACCTTCAGAAATAAAAGTTACCTTTGTGGATTCAAATGGTAGGACTAAAAGCTATAAAGACGGAAGTCGATGTATTAATACTTCGGGAACAGATCTATTTATGAAATTCACTGCGTTTGCCAGTGATTTTATGAATTATAAGTTTTTGTCTGCAATATTCGATTTCAAGAATAGTCAACCTGTAGATTTGTTCAAGATATTCTTAGATGAAATATTCCCCTTCTTAAGTTTGAATGCTCAATGTTTTGATTTGCAAGGAAATAGTTTAGGTCAATCTGGAGTTGATTCTTGGTGGAAGTATATTTGTTCTTGCTATAATACACCTGGAATGTTGCATACTAGGTCTGAAGGTAGTAAAGTGTATATCCATGATGAAACATATACTGCATATCAGAATTTGATAAAAGACTTTAATTATAATTTGCAGTTGCTTCTCACAGAAATAGCTAATGCTGCTAATTTGCAATTACGATCTTTTAAAATGCCTGTGCAAGTGAAACTTACATTAAGCAAGTTGAGATTTGATGACAAAGTACCAGGTACCACTCGCTCTTATGATGGTGAGTTCCACGAACCGAAAATCATTTTAACTGCACAAATGTTGGATTCTAATGGTAATCCATTGGCTGCATCTGAGATAGAACATCCTCGTTCTTTTTTTAATGAAGCGAAGTTAACAAGAATGGCTTTGGCCTTAAGATTAGCAGTATTTGATAGAAAATATAAGTCTGAGGAATGTGCGCAGATAATCTGTGTAGATGACTTGTTGATAAGCCTTGATATGTCCAATAGACTACTGGTTATTCAAAAACTGTTGGACTACTGCTCAAATTATCAAATATTCATATTTACTCACGACCGTGCTTTCTATGATATGATAGTTGACGCAATTTCGCAACGTAATTCAAAGAATCAGTGGAAATATTATGAGATGTATGCTGTAGATGAGGTTGTTGCAAAAAATCATGTTCCAGAGCCATGGCTAAAGGAAAACTTGGATTTTCTAGAGCAAGCTAGGGCTTTCTATACCAAATGTGATTATTATGCTTCTGCTACAAGTTTGCGAAAAGAATGTGAGAAACAATTACAAAGACTTTATCCGCTTAATTGGACATTGCAACCAAAAGAAGATGGTACAATTTCTATCTTAAATCTCAATTCTTTGGATAATAAACTACAGCAATTCTACGATCGATTTGGATTATCACCTATCCCTACTCCAAATATCGATCAATATAGAAAAAGAATTTTGAATCCTGCCTCTCATAATGATGGTAAAGCTAAAATCTTTAAATCAGAATTAGCTATTGCTATAAATGAGATTGCCAACTTTCAAGATATTGTGAAAAAAAAGCTTATGGAGTCGGATAATGTCGGCTCTCAGAAGTTTAAACTTGCTATTGATTATAGTGGTAAGCATGTCGAGATGGAGTTTGTACCTTTGGATCAATGGTCTAAGTTGATATATAAAGGAAGAGATTTCTACGAAAATATCTATGTAGATATAAAATCATTAGTTGGCATGACGATGCAATTTAAGAATAAACCTATAAAGACCATTTGGAATAGCATCTGTAGATATCTTGGTTATCCCACTGATGCTTTCCCAAAGATGGAAGATTATATTTTTGATTCTTCGTCGAATGTTTATTTAAAAGATATTGTTTTACCGGAAAACTAACAATAATATGAGTAGGTTATATATAATTGGTAATGGATTTGATATTGCTCATGGTATTCCTTGTAAATATAGTGATTTTAGACGTTATTGTGAGGAAAAAATGCCTAAGTTGTATGAAAAGTTAAATCGCTTCTATGATGGTGGTGATAAACTTTGGAGTGATTTTGAACGTGAATTGCCGAATCTCAATAAAGATGCTTTATTTGATTGGGCGACGACAAATAATCCAAATTGGAATCAAAATTGGAAAGCGTACTATGACTTTATAGATGAAGTGCGTGATGAAGTAGACTATGTTGAGGGGCTCAAATTGGCTTTTACAGAATGGGTACAAGCTCTTTCGTTAGAAGATGTTCGTAGACAATATGACATATTTGGGGAAGACAGCTTGTTTATTACTTTCAACTATACTCTAACACTGGAGAATGTCTATCATATACCTGCTTATCGAATATTACATATTCATGGTATGGTGGAAGGAGAGTTCCCTCAATTGGTGGTTGGACACAATATGCCAGATACAGAAGTAGATTATATATTTTCATCTGAGAATGACTTCGAGGAGGAGGCATGCAAAGAAGTTGCAGCTTTAATTAAAAATTGGCATAAAGATACAGCAGGCATCATTGCTAACTATGAAGAAATTTTTTCACAATTGAGCAATGTTAAGGACGTATATGTTCTAGGTCATTCGATGAGTGAAGTTGATTTGCCTTATTTTGAAAAAATAAAGCAAAATATACCCCTGAGTGCGAAATGGCACATTAGTGTGTTTAATGAAGTCGATATAAACAACAAAAGGCAAGTTGTTGATAGACTAGGATTAGGTAATGTTGGTTTCATTAGAATGGAATCACTGTCTCTTAATAGAGAAGGCGATTTGTTCTGATAATATACAATAGATAATTATGGTCGAAATAAAACCATTACCCAAGATAGTTCCCTTATGGGAAGATCTGATTAAAATCATTAAAAGTTCTTTTTTACAATCTACCCATTTTAAAAGATGGCTAGTTGAGATGGAGTTTGATGATGTTTGGAATAATTGTCTTAAAATAGCAGAGAATAATTATAGTGGACTTCGTATCATAGGAAACTCGGATGAGGTATATTCGTTAGATACGCTTGTTTTGCTTTTAAATAACTTTTATGAGAAGAAGGATTATAAAAATCTTGTATTTTTGGTTAAGGGTATATTGAAAACTTACTCTGCATGTAATTCGCAAGCAATTGATGTGGATATTATACAAAAGGATTTGTCTGTTGCGGGAATCGGGGAAACATTGATTCAAACTTTTGATGAACTCAAGTCAGTTGGCTCCCATGAATATATAGAAACAGATGATAACGTAGTGGAGTATACTGAAAGTAGAGTTCGCTCTTTGGAAAAAATATACAAGGAGGCATCTTCGAAGGAGATTAATTCAATGGATGCCATTCGAACCTATTATGAATGGCATAGCTCTGCTGTAGTTTACCTGAGTAACTACTATTCAAATGCAAATGCCGATTATGTAAAATTCAAGAATATTGATAATTCAGGAAACGGCTATACTCTCTTGAATAATTATCATGAACTTTATTCCATATATAATCTTCTTATGATCCAAACTAATAAAGAGTCAAATGCAAGGATGGAAAGATCAAATAGTCCTATGGTGTTTATAAGCCATTCTTCAAAAGATAAGGCTTTTGTTGAAGAGCTTGTTGAATTATTGGAAAGTATAGGCTTTGACGAGAGTAATCTCTTTTGTAGTTCTGTTGATGGATATGGTATAGGGTTGGGTGAAGATATCTTTGAAACGCTTAAAAAGCTATTCCGTGAACATGAACTGTTTGTGATATTCGTTCATTCGCCAAGGTATTATGAGAGTCCTGTTTCGCTCAATGAAATGGGTGCGGCATGGGTATTGAAGACTAACTTTTATTCATTTCTTACGCAAGATATGCAGTTCGAAAGAATGAAAGGCGTAGTAAATTCCGATAAGGTTGCTATTAAAGTATCTGCGGAGGATGCTAAGGCAAGATTGAATGAGCTTAAAGACAAACTTTGTGCCGCTTTTAATCTCGAAAGCATATCTCATACAAAATGGGAGCGAAAGCGTGACAGATTTTTGGAGAATGTTAATAATATTAAATAATGAGGATATTGCATATAGCAGAGTGTGCAGGAGGTGTAGAGCGTTATCTCCAGATGCTCCTGCCACGATTGGAGAAAAAGGGAATAAAGCAGTATTTCATCTGTTCTCTCAATTATGATGAAAGTACATATAGCAAGATGGTGGATGGTGTTAAGCAAATGGATCTTACACAATCTTTCTCACCTTTGAAAGTGATTGCTAAAGTTAGAGCTATTCGTCAGGAAATCAAAAAGGTTAATCCTGACATTTTGTATTGCCATAGCAGTTTTGCAGGTGGCTTAGGACGCATGGCTGCCATAGGGTTGCACTGTAAGGTTGTTTATAATCCTCATGGATGGGCTTTTAACATCAAGTAAAAAGAGGTTGCTATGAAACTGAAAAATATGATATATCTGTACCTGGAGAAAATCTTGGCTCCTTGTACGGACAAGATAGTTTGTATCTCTAAGGCAGAGAAGGCTTCGGCAGAGCGTGAACATATTGCTAAAGATGATAAGCTAGCTTTGATTCCAAATGGTATTGATGTGAATGCTGTAAGGAATGCTGTAGCTAAGTCTAGAAGTGAACTTGGCATTGCGGAAGATGCTTTTGTGGTAGGTATGATTGGAAGACTTTCTCCACAGAAGGCGCCTGATGTGTTTATCCGTGCAGCCAAGTTGATACACGATGAAATTCCTAACTCTGCTTTCATCATAGTAGGAAGTGGTACGGAAGAGGAAGAAGTAAAGGCCTTTGCCAAGGAAAATGGTTTGGAACTTGTTGTAACTGGTTGGACTGACGAGCCATATAGCTATTTGAAAGTTTTTGATGTAGCGATGCTCTTGTCTAGGTGGGAAGGATTTGGATTGGCTGTTGTTGAGTATATGGCAGCTGAGAAGAATGTGGTTGCCACAAAGATTGATGCCATCCCTACATTGGTAGATGATGGTGTTGATGGTCTGTTGGTGGAAATGGATAATCCGCAAGATGCCGCAGAAAAGGCACTCTGGTTATATCGTCATCCAAAGGAAGCTGAGGAAATGAAATCCAAGGCTTTGAAGAAAGTGATAGAGAATTATGATATTTCAAGAGTTGTAGATCAACATATTGAAATGTTTGAGGAACTTACTGAAGGAAAGTAGTTTTATCATCATGATTTGTAATCAATAAAAATATAAATTTAGATGAACGTAATAAAGACAAACATAGATGGCGTACTCATCTTTGAGCCTCGCCTGTTTAGAGATGCTCGTGGTTATTTCTTTGAAAGCTTTAGCGAGCGAGAGCTTAAAGAGAAAGTAGAGCCATTGGTAGATTACAAGGTGGAGTTCTGCTAGGACAATGAGAGCATGAGTTCTTATGGTGTGATGCGTGGTTTGCATTTCTTTCGGAAAAGGATACGAAACATGAAGTATTGAAGGAATTTGATAGTCCTTTCGAATACTAAAAGAAAGGGCTTTCCTAAAAAAATGAGGTAATATTTTTCGAATCCCTCCGTCTCCCTTTAGCCAAAGGGAGCTCCACCTCTAACCAAGCCTTCTCAATAGTCTTCACGCCCCCTTCGGTTCCCCTTGTAGGGGACAGAAACCTCAGAAGGAAGGATGTAACCGCCCTCCGGTGCTCAGAACCGCTACGCTCTAAG
>OGKS01000292.1_pt1 | contig 28519 bp, 34 predicted proteins | sample 1572491 | NCBI WGS metagenome assembly OGKS01 (sample SAMEA2582153, study PRJEB24529) | metagenome | biome: Human gut stool | place: China | collected 2011
CATCTCCAAGGTCTTTATAGCTATCAAGTCATAATCTCATCTTTATTAAATATTCTTGTCTCCGAAAATCTTGAATCTAGAATTTCAAAAACCGACATTCCAGAGGATGAGAACTCTTTGCTTTGCTTGGATTATTTACCACTTATCAGGTAGTACGATATTTTTCAAACCCAAACCCACTTTGTGATGCTGTATCAGGCTCTACAGTGCAGCAATATCTGATAGGGTTTCACCAGTCAAGCACTGATTCTGCAGTTTCTTTTTGACCTGACAGCTCTGACACAAACGCCGGGGTAATCATTTACTACTTCTGTAGATTCGATTATGATATATGAGATGATATGAATGATTATAATTTCTTAATCACAAAACACTTCAAAAAACAATGCTTGTTCTGCTTCTGTACTCAAAAAATACTCTAGTTTGTTTAAATATTCTTCTTTTGAATGAGCCTCCATATATTCAAATCCTGTCGATTCCACCCACCCCTTTGCTTTCGTGTTATGTACAGAATGAATACTATTTAATTTATGTCCACTCAATAACCCTGTTCCATTGTTATTAACCATCAAAATACGAATATTTCTAAATAACGGTTTATTCCATATACTATTCATATCATAAAAGAAGGACAAATCTCCTACTAAAAGAAAACATAATCTATCTTTTACAACAGCACATTGTCCCATAAACGTAGAAGTACATCCATCTATTCCATTTGTACCCATATTACAGAATACAGAGACTTCTGGATTAATATCATACCTTCTACTGTCATAAAAGCTCTGACCCACGCCTAAGTGCAAAAGCGAACCTGCCGGAATTGCCGGAATAAATCTACTCTGAATAAAATGAGCATTATATGTTTCAATAACTGGAGCACTGAATTGAGAAACCATCGACTTCCAAATATTAAAATACTCTTTGTTATTTTCAGCCTCATCACCTGCATTATCGGCGAACCATTCAAAAAAATAATCCTGTGACATTTCAAGTACAGATGTAAGTCTGAAGTAGAAATCTTTCACTTTTCCATTTGGTATAACACTCCAATGGCGTATTTTATTCGAACCACCTCTTATTTTAAACGTTAGCGGATCATTCATAAGTGATTTTCCTCCAACACTTATAATGATATCTGGAGACAACATTTTATTAAATGTATCTTGATTTATCGAATTTAGCATATTATATGGTTTGACTGTATACTCACAATCAAGATTTGATATTAAATCCGTAACAATAACGCAGTTATACTTCGTGGCGAACCTATTAATATTGTCCAATTGCTCTGTAGTCGGTTTCCAATTTTGTCCATATACTACAAGAATTCTATTAGACTTTTTAAGTGAATCAATCCATTTCATTTGTTCGCTTTTTTTGTCACTTGCTGCCACGCGCCTAATATGCGGATTGATAAACGGTAATAACCTCCAATACTCTCTTTTTGCATTTGCGCCAACTGAAATATTATCAATTGAAATATTAATGTGCACTGGTCCTAACCCATTATGTACGGTTTCAAGTATACAATCCGAAATGTCTCTCCGCGTTTGATATTCTACAAGCCTCCCTGCGCCTTCGGGTAATGTTATTTCTTTTTTAATAACATTGTTAAATATGTTTCTTTGTGGAATGGTCTGATCTTCGCCCTGGTTAAGATAAACTTGTCTACGATCTGCCGTAACCATAATAAGCGGCACTCCTGTATAATATGCTTCCGTAACAGCCGGTAAATAATTACTTACTGCTGTTCCACTTGTACATACACAAACTACTGGTTCTTGCAACTGAACAGCCAGTCCCAAACCATAATACGCTGCACTTCTTTCATCTGTCACACTATGAAGTATAAAATTATCTGCATTATATTCGAACATTCTTATTAGTGGAACATCTCTCCCACCAGGTGAAAGCACGATATGCTTTATTTTATAATCTCTAAGAAGTGTTGCTAATATTCTTATTTTTACGAAATCCGGATTATCTTCCAAAGGATTTTTTATATCAGATTTGTTGGTTACTTTAACATCTTTTTTAAGACTATTACTTAACCAATTTAAACTTTTCCCCCTAGATTCTTGTATTATACTGTTAATTTTTTTATAATTATAAGGCAAAAAAAATTCATGGTGATCATATATATCATCTATATTAGTGACAAGTCTCTCACTAATATTCAGCCATCTAAAAAGAGAATCAAATCTTTTTCTTCCTCTCTTGAGATTTGCAAATGTAATAAATGGCTTGTTAAAAATAAGCGCAAAACATGTTCCATGAAAGGAATCTGTTATTACAAACGATGCATTCCTATACGCTTCAATCAACTGCTCAATAGGTGCATTAACATTAACTTTTTCATCTCCAAAAGCCGCAAGATTTTCATCTATGAACTGCAGATCTGTAAAATTTTCATACCTCTCAATACCCAAAATATCAAGTATATAATTACTTGCATTTAATTTTTCTTCATTAGGATCTAATAGAAATTTCAATGCATAATTACCATTATATTTTTCTATAGCATCATCTGCTATTTTTTCATATTCACTTTTATCAAGAAGAAATACCGGATCGCAAACTTGTGTCGCTTCAATACCGAAATCATCTCTACAGATATTTACTGCATAATCTTCGCGGACAGATATTCCATTAAATCTACTTAATAATGGTTTAAATCTCTTTACAAAATCATTACTGCACTTCTCAATATTTCCAAAGGATGTCGAATAAGATATTTTTTTCTTACCCGCATCAACGAATGAAAGGAAAAATTCTGGTCCTGACCACGTCATAAGATATGGATTCCATAATTGGTCAGAACCTACAATAAAACTGTCACAAAGAGAATTGAGATTAACCATCTCTTCATAACCATAGCTTGGACTTATATTATAATGCTTTTCAGCAAAAATCCTTGGTATCTCATCTCCCTTTGCACATGAATTACTTTTCTCAATCATACAAACATCATATCCTAGTTTTTCAATAGCTTTATTTAATGCATAATATGTCAAAGTTCCTCCATAATTTAAATTGTACCACCAACCAACTATTCCTATATCATAATGCTCACTCATAATTCACCTTACCTCTTACCAATATCCTTTAATTTTCTCATCTAATATTCTCACACATATCTAATGAAATTCTCTTAACAAGACCATCTCATTATCTCTATAGAATTATTATGATTCAACATATGTTTTTTATATAACTGAATATTCCGATCAGCAAGTCCACACCGTCCGGTTATTAGGAACCCAATTGGCAATCATGTAGAATATAAGAAATTTCGCAAATGCAAAGCCGGCTTACGCCCAACAAAAAGGCTCTGGGCTTGACATTCGCTCAATTTCTTATCAATTGTGACCAACCCAATCAAAGGTGGGAATACTAGTTTCCATATTACCGAAATCATGGTTTCTTACAGAAGAGTATTCATATAACCGCTAGTTCTGTTTCGAATTTGTTATTTCTTTCCTTAATAAATTAAGTTCCTGTATCTGTTTTTCCATTAACATCATTTTTTTACATTCATAATCATAATATGCTTGTCGCGATACTGGAAATATTCTTCTAATTACTCGTCTAATGAAATCCAAACCATTATTTTTATTTACCTTTCTTGGATTATATCTATCTATTATACGTTCTTTGGTATATTCATTGCACCATTCATAAAAACCTCTAGCATTATTTGAAGCAAATATGGAAAATTTCTCCAAATCATGTTCTTTCACCACATTTATAAACGATTTAATTACTTTCTTATCATGATTTTCACTTATTGCTGAATACACAAAATCCGCACAAAATTCGAATAATTCTTTTGATGGTATTTCTCCATATCCATAAAGTAAATCAAGAATAGTATTTAAAATTTTCACTTGCACTTCAGCATATTCCTTTGTATGCTCAATATTATGCATTAACGATTGTTTATTTGTTAATCGATAATTATACAATCTGTCAGAAAGAGAAATTATCTTTTTTGAATTTTCCAAAATTTTGAAAAGAAATACCGCATCTTCACCATACGTTAATTTTTCATCAAATCGTATCTTTTTCTTTAATAAAAACTCTCTATTTAAAGCCCATTTCCAAATATAAACACCTAAATACGGAGATTCAAAAAACGTCTTAAAACTAATATCCACAAATATTTTACGTTTACATTGCAAATGATCTTTTAACCATTCATTACTAAATTCATCCGGGAAAACATTAGCACTAAAAACATAGTTAACTTCATCATCTATATTCCTTTCGAAAATTTCCTTATTTAGTATCTCTAAAGCATCTTCACAATAAAAATCATCTGCATCCACAAATAACACATATTGACCAGATGCTTTTTCAATTCCAAGATTTCTTGCTGCCGATGGTCCTGAATTGTCAATACTCCAATATTTAAATCGATTATCAATTGAATAATAATATTTTAATATTTCTTCTGTTTTATCACTGGATCCATCATTTATGCATATAACTTCAAAATCATCAAATTTTTGATGTCTTATACTTTCTAGGCAAGCAGTTAAATACTCCTCACCATTATAGACAGGAATTATTATTGAAAATTTGATTTGATTTCTGTTATCAGTAGTAATCACCTCTGTTTGCAGATGTGGCGATGGTATCCTAATATTATTTCCCTTTTGTACGTATCGTTCTACCTCTCTCCACAAATGATACTCAAATGGATTCTTCGCAATTCTTTTAATATCTCTATACTTCCAAAGACAATTTCCAAATGCAATCTCATTGACTGGTATCGTATCTAACAATTGCTTTAATTTAGCAGACACTTTCAACAAATAATCATATCGATTTTGTAAGGATAATCCTTCATACATCCATATACACGCATCATAAAATGATGCTATTGCAACACTCAACCATCTTCTTCTCTCATCATTTTTTTCAATCACATGAAAATTATCAACATCAATATATTTAAATATTTCATCATATTCTTTAAAAACAAACTCTGTCTTTTTATCCAAGTTATTAACTGAGGACTCTGAATTGTCTTGTCTATAATGCACGTATGCATCTTCTACTAACACCATCTTTTGAGCAGCAATAAACGCTTTAAACGTAAAAGACGTATCCTGAAATGAAGCACCCGGAGTATCTAAAAATTTTATGTTATTATTTATTAGGAACTCCCTATTATATAGAGCCGACCAAATTGATGCTTTTACTTTAAATAGCTTTCCATCTTCATAATCTATAGGATAAACGTCACGTCTATCTTCTTCCGAATCAATTATTCTAAAAAATTCATTTTTCTCTATTCCGTCATCATCCCAATATAAAAAGAAATTAGATTTAACAATATCTGCACCATGAATTTGAGCCACTGAAAAAAGACGTTCAAACATATCCAACTCCGCAAAGTCATCTGACTCTAGAATTCCAATATACTTTCCTTGCGCAAATTCTATTCCTAAATTCATGGAATCTCCATATCCTGAATTTTCTTTATGTATGACTTTTATACGTTTATCCTCACTAGCATACCAATCTAATATTTGACTAGATTTATCACTTGATCCATCATCCACACATATTATTTCTATTTGATGTAAAGTTTGATTAACAAGACTATCTATGCATTTATGTAAATACTTCTCTACATTATAAACAGGAACTATAACCGATACCTTCACATCCTCTTGAGTTTCAAAGTTTATCATTTTTTTAATTCTGACACTCATATTATCAATTTCCTCCTCATATTTTACCATTACATTTTCGCAACTATATCCTCAATTTTCCGATTAAAGAAAACCGTTCCCACTACATAACTTCCACCTGCATACGCGCTCGCAATCGCCCAAAGCTTCCAGTTCGGATACATCCGCTCCATCACGCATTCCCTCGAAATTGAAATCACCGTATACAACGGATTCAGAATCGTCATACACTTCTGCATTGTTGGTGATAACCGATCAACCCGATAGAAGATTGCCGATCCGTACATCAGAAACAACGTAAAGATCTTATAGAAATACGTGATATCTGCGAACGTTACGTTAATAACCGCAAGTATCTTTCCAATTCCCATCATCATAACCAACATAAGAAGGATATCCGGTATAAATAACAACCAGGTAACACTCGGTCGAATCCGGTATAATGCAATCACAAATGCATAGATCATTAAGGAAAACAAGAAGTTACGAAAAGCCAGCAAGATTTTCTGATACACATACACATTTTTGCTTAACTGTGTTTTAATCAGGAAATTCTTATTTCCCATTAACGCATTCAGACACATCGTTGTTCCCGATGTAAACAATCCATAAATAGTTGTTCCTGTCAGTATATATAACGGAAATTGTCCAGCCTTTCCCCCTCCGAACATCTTCCCAAACACCAGCACCATCACCACCATATAAATCAGTGGATTAATCACTTCCCACAATTCTCCCATAAAGGTAGATGACAGGCTTCTTTTTTTATCACGTATCACAAGCTGATGAATGACGAACATATTCTGCCGGAGTTCGTCCACTCTTTGCCTGATCCTTTGCTGTGTCTTTCCCACTATAATCTCTCCACTACTTCATTCTCATATTTTTTGAATATCAGGATTCCAAATGCAAGCATTCCGAATGCCCATGCAACCATCTGTACAAGGTACATCCTCTCCGGCCACTGACCATACACCACACATTGGCGCATCACATAGATGTATGCATACACCGGATTGTGCTTTATCACCCATTTGACTCCATCCGACACCCATTCCACCGAGTAGAACATCGCTACAAAAAAGCCCAGAATAAAGATAAAATTGGAATAGATATTCCTTGCATCTCTCTGGAACACGAACCAGATGGATACCATATATGACATTCCTGCTGTAAAAAGCAGAAGCAACAACAATACCACCGGAATCATAAGATAATACCAGGTCACCCTTGCACGATACCATGCCAAGACTGCTGCAAACGGAATACATCCGAGCAGGAAATTGACGAAGGCTGTCAGTACGCGTGACAGCACAAACAGCTCGCGCGGAAGCTTCGATTTAATCAGAAGATTCCGGTTATCCTTGAGTGTTGTGAGCGAAGTCTGTGTCGCAGTAGAGAAAAACTCGAAGATCAGGAATCCAACAAAGTAATATGCCGGATACTTCTCAATTCCTCTACTGAAGATTGTTGAGAACAATACAACAACTAACGCCATACGCATCAGCGGATACACGCAACTCCACAGGATTCCAAGGAAGCTCCTTGCGTATTTTCGCTTTAATTCTCTCTTGGTCAGTTCCCAGAGAACAAACCAATATTGTTTTATGTCCATTTTGTTTCTCATTGTGCCTTATCCATCCGATCGTAAGCTGCCATCACACCGAGAAAAATCGTATAGAATACATATGTCAGAATATACGGACCGGTCATTAGTCCTTGTCCGATGAATCCGGTTAATGCCGCCAGAACTGCTGCCTTCTCTGATTTTCTGCTTTTTCCTCGTGCATACATGATATACGGCAGAATATACATCATCAGCTTTAATACGGTTCCCACAATACCGGTTGTCACAAGGTATTCCAGCAGATCATTGTGTGCCGTACAGTAAAACCAGTTCCACTCAACGTAGAAGTCGGCTTTCGCAATCTGCGCCTGTGTGACAGTATCAAGAAGTCCCGGTCCAACACCCATGATTTTCTGCCATATGTTTCCATCCAGAAATCCGTTGAATGCGAAGTACCAGATGGATCCTCGATAATTGAATAATTCCAAAGTGTAATTGTAGATCAGATAATAGATCACGCCGATTATTCCGACCATGATCAATTCCAGCCATATTTTGCCAAAGTATCGCTCAATCACGCTGTTTACTTTTCTCCGTGCCTTTACGGACAAAGCACTCGTCACCAGCAGGAATACAATAATAATGATTCCAACAGCTCCCGGAATGAGATACAGATGATGCTGCCGAAGCAGTAATGTAACCGTATCCGTATCAATTGGACGCGGCGTATAAGGATTTCTCCACAAGACTTCCGCGGCTACTCCTGCTACCGTAAATAGGATTCCGTTGATGGCAAGATTCATCAGCCGGTCCGTCTTCTGCAAGGAATACCATATGACAAAAAGCATCGCCACTCCGATTCCAAGATACGTTGTGTTGGTGAGTGTTATAAACAAACTAAAATACGCAATCAGCAGTAACAGATCCTCCTCACCTCCCCAGTCTGCCGACATGGTGTCAAATACTGCATACTTGTCCGGTTCTATGTCCTGCTCCTGCTGCCATGTTCGCACCTGCTCAAGCATTGTATTTTGTCCGGATGCCTCTCTTTTCTCGTCGATTCTCTGCATTCGTGCATCAAACTCCTGCGACTGCTGCTCAAACTCCTCAAATTCCTTGTCATCTCGCATGACAGAGCGTGTCAGACCTATGCTCACAGCGATTGCCAGTAATACCATCACCGCAATATATGTCCGTTCCTGTCTCCTCCTTCTCATTCTTCTCTTTCTTTTTGCTTTCATTGCTGCCTCCGTTTCCTCATTCTCGCCCGTATGTAGAACATTGAGTTGAAATCGTTGTAATAGATTCCCGCATCCGTGAAATCAAAATCCGGATACCATCTCAACATCTGCTCACGAACCTGCTCGTGTCCTTTTCTCATGGTCTCAACGTATGTTCCGATTTTCTTATATCCTCCGGCTTTCGCTGTCGGTCTCTTTGAATGAACCACCTTGATGTCGGGGTCTCTCAATCCCTGTGAGGAGTTCCACCGTTTCTCCGATTTCACCCTGTTCTTTTCCTCGACGATATACTTTGCCATTCCGGTCAAACCATTCTCGTCCTTTTGCAGCCTCCGAACCTCGTTCCTGCTGCTCTGTTTCCAACATCCCTCAACCACATCCATGTCCATGTCACCATCCATGACAATGTGATGATGCCACCGGATTTCCTCTGTCGGATTGTAGGCGGTCACATAGACATATCTTGCGTTCGGGAGACCCCTTTTCTTTCTCTGATAATTCACCCGCCTGATGAATTTCTGCACGTTCTTGATTGCTGCGTCGATGTCTCCGTCCGGAGGGAGATGCTCATTGTCGTATGTAAACGTGAGCCACAAATCCCTGTCCGTGAAATTCTCATTGATAAGACGCTCCACATATTTCCTTGCGTTCTTGTCATTCAGATTTCTTTGAGCCTTGTCATTGTCCTTTTTGATACTCCGACCCTCCGGAGGTACTTCATCCATTTTCTTGAACTGTGGATATATCTCAACCTCGAACTGGTCTCCTGCTCGTATCTCCTTGAGTGCATATACAACCTTTTTCCCTTGCTTGAACATCTGCTCAACAAAGAACTCGTGCATATCCTCAAGGCTCTTGTTGTATGCTGCCTCATAGTCATACGGGATGAACGTCATCCCTTTCTTTCTCTTTGCCATTCTGACACCGTTCCTCCTGCTGCCCTTATATATACTTTTCAACGACTTGTTACTATCCATCACAAGGTCGTCAAAAGGGTCTGAAACCCTTTGAATCACGGGGTTTCCCCCGCTTTTTCATGCTTGCAATATGGTGTCAGATTTGCTATAATATTTTTAGGTTTTAAGCGTCTGACACAGACTGCTAAACGGGAGACCGCTGCAACGGTCTCCTTTCTTTTTGCTCTTTTTTCTCATGCTCTGCATATTCATTTTTTAGGTGTATTCCTCGTAAATCGCCCCCTCCGTATCAAACACAAGTCATCCTCACGCTGTTGCAACCGCTGTCTTTCCCTGCTGCTCCCATTTCTGACGTTCCTCCTGTTTTCCTGCCATATATCCGGCAATATAGGACTTGTCAACGTCATCCATCTGTGTGAACCGCTCTGCGATATTCTCAATCATTTCTTTTCTTTCATCCTTTGACATATATGTCACGCTCCTCTCTTTCCTCTGATTCTCTCAAGTTCTGCCTGTATGTCTTTTCCGGAATAATCTGCAAGCAGTTTCTCCGAAATGTGATAAGTCCATATTGATGACATCTGCACCGCTGTTCCGATAGGGAGTTTCCCTTGCTGCATCGCTATTCGGATGAATTGCGGTGATACATTCAATATGACTGCTGCCTCGGTTGGTAATATACGTCCGACTTCCATCCGTCTGACCTCCTGTTCTGACCTGCCTTGTCAATGCGTGGGCGGTCATCCCACACAGACGGGCGACTGCTGCCCGTTTCGGCTCTCAATAGTCGTCCTCAATCTGTTCGTCTGCCTCTGTGTAATATTCCCCGTCATATCCTTTTGACATGATTCTCTGATAGCATCTGTCACACACCAGTCTGAACGGGATTCCATGACAATCCTTTGTGAAATACATATCCTCACGATCAACCTCATGTTCGCACACCGGACATGTCCGAATGTCACGCTCCTCGAATCTGCATGACAACCCATTCTGTCTCCTCCGGCAATCCTCGACCGTTCCGTCTCGTCCTGTCATGAGTTGGTTTTTGCAGATGTCGCAATCATTTCCCTCGTTGAAATATTTCATTTCCTGCATCCTGTTTCCTCCTGTGGAGGCTCTCTCGGTCTGTTCATGACCTCGCCTCTGTTCCGGCTGAATTTACCGTGTTGTGTCTTTTCGCCTTAAAAAGTCACCGAAAACCTGTCATCCAACTATGAACCTTTTAGCAAGTTCACCCGCTGCCATGTTTCTCACGGTATTCCGACGCTGTCTTTCGGCTTGCCATCGTCAGAGCGTCGGTCGCCATCCGGACGCTGACGGGGCGACTGTTGCCCCGTTTCGGCTTTTAGTGTGTACCTGCGAATCTTGGGAGAAAAAATCCGAAATCCGTTGCCGGAAATTCTCCTCGTTTTATATTGTTTTGAATACCACAATAGTCATGTGCGAAATTGAAATCATCTGCTTGCAACCAGTCATCCAGCCTCATGTTGAATTTCTTGTCTGCACTCTCTATGTCCATCAGTGCTCCCATGCGATCACCTGTGTCAATTTTCATTCTTTCTGCTCTCTCGCAGATTTTCACATATTTCAAGTATCTTTCTTTTTCCATTTCCATTCCCCCTGTTCTTTCTTGCCCTGCTGCACCTCCCGCCATATAATAAATGTGCGACCATTCCCAAATGACAGGAGGTGAAAACATGGCAAGTCTCGAATTAAATGATTTCAAATCTCAATTTCTTCGGTCTTTGCAAGATTCGTATGTGGATGAATCTGAAATTGAGGAGTTTCGCAAAATCCTTGACACTCCGACCGGAGACTTGATTGTTCGTATGTGTTTGTACGCTACGAAAAAATCTTGAATTGTGCAGAGGAGTTTATTTCTCCTCTGCCTTTTCTTTTTCAACCTTTGCAGTGGCTTTTATTTGTGCTAACATCCCCCTCAATTTCAATGCCTCATCCTCAAATTTGTCTGCTGCCTCTTTGACTGCGTCCATCTGCTTGATGATTCCAGTCTCGTCGATTGTGACCTCTGCTAAAATATTCACTTGTTTCGCCTCCTTTTTGTTTGTTCTGTAAACATCATACTTTGTTAAATAAACTTTGTCAACACCTTTTTGTTTGTTCAATAAACTTTTTATTGATTTTCTGTTCTTCCGGTGCTATCCTTATTACACAGATACATCGGAGGGAGGTGAAACTGATGACGCAAGGTGAACGTGTCAAGGAAATTCGCAAGTCTGAAAAAGTCAATCTTACAATGGAAAAATTCGGTGAGAGAATTGGTTTGAAAAAGAGTGCTGTCAGTCTTATTGAAAGCGGAAAAAACTCTCTGACTGATGCAAATATCAAATCTATTTGTCGAGAGTTCGGTGTTGATTATATGTGGCTGACTACTGGAGAGGGAGAAATGTTCGTCGAGACCGACGATGACTTTTTTGAAAGAATCGACCGCATCATGGCGGGTGAGAATGAATCTCGCAAAAATATGATAAAAACTCTCTTGTATGCCTCGGACGCTGATATTGAGGCATTTGACAGACTTGTTGATTATTACATTTCTTTGAGAGCGGATAACAAAAAAGACTGACAGTCTTTTTCAACTGCCAGTCTCGTGGGTGTACAGATATAAAACGAATTTATATATCCTCTTGAGGACTTTTTCGCTTTGTATCTTACCGACTAACTCAATGATAGTCTCTTTGTAATGCAAGGGAACACCACCCCTTTCCGAAACACATCATATCACATATTTCCATGATTGTGGAAATATCGGAGTTCATTTCCATAATTGTGGAAATCGTCTCCCGTTCCCACTCACGGAACATGTCATGTGATACAATTATTTGTATTCGGATTCAAACAGGTCGGTTATTTTGACCCCCAGTGCAATCGCTATCGTTTCGAGTTGAAACAATGTCGGTGACACCTTACCGTTTTCGATGTTGTTGAGCGTCGATTTTCCGATTCCGGATTTCTTCGCCAACTCCATCAACGTGAACCCTTTTGAGGTTCTTGTTTCCCATAACAAAACTTTCATCCTGCTCACCTCCTTTCACAAGGAAAAGTGTACAAGGTGATAGGTTTGTTCTAAAGAATGGAGGTGTTTTGCATGAAATACGGTGTCAGAAAACCGAATGTCAAAAAGAGTATAAAGGCAAGGACTACTGGAAAAGTAAAGAGGCAGGTCAAAAAGGCTGTGAATCCTCTTTATGGTAAAAAGGGAATGGGGATTGTGAATGACCCGAAAAAGGCTGCTTATAATGCAGTGTATAGTCGAACAACCGTCGGGGTCTCTGATGTGTTGAAAAGTACATCGTCCGGAAACGGACACGCATCCGCATCCTGCGACGTACCTGCTCCAGTGAAAAAGGACTACTCCGACCGGACATATAATGTCTGCGGAATCATCCTTGTGGTTCTCGCTGTTGTGCTTGTGCTTTTGGGATTGCTCCTGCTGCTTGCTGTTCCTGTTGGTGGTGTCGCTGCCATCCTGTTGGGTGTCGGCTGTTTCGCTATTGGTCGCAAGTATAGGAAGATTGTGAAAGAACGCTCTGAAAAATAGATTTACACATAAAAAAGACGACCCGTGCTGCAACACGAATCGCCTTTGTGGAATCTCTTATCTCATGCCCTGCAAAAAGCATTTTGATAGATGAATCCTGCAAACACCATTCTATCATAAAACCGTGCTTTTTGCATTGGTTTTATTTTTTATACTCTTTTTTAGGATGGTGATTGAATGAAACTACCGAACGGGTTCGGGTCGGTCTATAAATTATCCGGAAACCGACGAAATCCCTATGTCGCAAAAAAGACAAAAGGGTGGGAAATTGACCCTAAAACCGGAAAATCGAAACAATTATATATAACCGTCGGATATTACCCGACACGCAAAGAGGCTCTCACCGCATTGGCAGAATATAACAAAGACCCCTTTGATTTGCACCATGCAACAATTACTTTTGAGGAGGTATATGAGAATTGGTCGGAAATCCATTTTGAAAAAATCAAGGACACGAATGGTTATAAGGCTGCTTTTAACACATCGAAACCCCTGTGGAAAATGAGATTTGTTGACATCAAACTGGATCACCTGCAAAGTGTCGTCGATAGTTCCGGCAAAAACACTCCCACACTTAAAACCTTGAAAATCCTGTGGGGTCTCATGTATGACTATGCTGTCATTCACGAGATTGTGTCTCAAGATAAAAGAGACATGGTCAGATACGTTGATATAAGCAAGGCGGGAAATCCGAACGCATACAACCGGAAACCTTTTTCAAAGAAAGAGATTTCTATTCTGTGGAAATGCAAGGATTCAAACATATATGTGACCGTCATCCTTATTATGATTTATTCCGGTGTCCGTATCGGTGAACTCCTCGACCTTGAGAAAAAGGACATCCATCTTGATGAACGATGGTTCTATGTGAAAGAATCCAAAACAGAGGCAGGAATCAGAGAAGTTCCCATTGCTGAAAAGATTGTACCATTCTTTGAATACTGGATGAACCGGAAATGTGACCATCTGATTTGTACACCCGACGACGAACCTTTTCAGTACCGGAATTATTATGATTCTTACTGGATTCCTCTGATGCTTGAGTTCGGTTTCGGGAAATTCGTCATTGATGAAACGAAAAAAGAACCTGTCTATGACGGACACCGCCCTCATGATACAAGACACACCTGCATCTCTCTCCTTACCGAAAAGGAAGTTGACGAGAGATTCATCAAGAAAATTGTCGGGCATAAAGGACAGGGTGTGACCGAAAACGTCTACACCCACATTGAACTCCCGACCAAACTTGAGGCAATCAATTTGATTTGATGGAGGTGTACCGATGGATAGAAAAGAATATAAACAGGCTTTTGACAGAGAACGCTATGAACGAATAGAGTTGAAAGTTCCTAAAGGAATGAAAAGCATTATCAAATCTCTTGCTAATGACAAGGGAATGTCTGTCAATGCGTATCTGCAAGACCTCGTCAGAAAAGACCAGTGCGGAATGTTTGACACGATGCAGATTGCAGAGAAAAACAGAGAAATGATTTCCGGAATCACTGGAAACATGCACGACGGATATGACATCATATTCAAGGACGGGTATTCCTGCCACTGTCGCACGAAAAAGGATGTCCGGTCTTGCATCATAGACCATTGCACTGAAAAAGGCGGTTGATACCGTCTTTTTTTCTGTCCTACGGAGGACACGCAAAGTCCTACGGAGGACACCTTTTTTCGTGTTAGTTACCTGTGTGTTACCTGTTAGTTACCGGAACATTTTCGTGTGTTTTGAGGGTGTCTGATGGATTTTCAGAATATAAAGAAAACCCCGAAAATACTGGATTTTCGGGGTTTGTTGCTCTTTTTCGATATTCGGTTGAATTATCTCTTTGAGAACTGTGGTGCTCTACGAGCTGCTTTGAGACCGTATTTCTTACGCTCTTTCATACGTGGATCTCTTGTTAAGAATCCGGCAGCCTTAAGTGTAGGTCTGTACTCAGCGTCTACCTGAAGTAATGCACGAGCGATACCGTGTCTGATTGCTCCAGCCTGTCCTGAGTATCCGCCACCGCGTACGTTTACTAATACGTCAAACTTGTCAACTGTCTCAGTTGCAACTAATGGCTGACGAACAACAACCTTAAGTGTCTCAAGTCCTAAATACTCATCAATGTCTCTTTTATTGATTGTAATCTTTCCTGTTCCAGGTACTAAATATACTCTAGCAACAGATGATTTTCTTCTTCCTGTTCCGTAATACTTTGTAGTAGCCAATGTCATTTACCTCCCTCTGATTAGAATGTTAAAGCTTCTGGCTTCTGAGCTGCATGCTTGTGATCTGGTCCAGCGTATACGAATAACTTAGTATACATCTGACGTCCCAGAGGTCCCTTTGGAAGCATTCCCTTAACAGCGTACTCGATGACACGCTCAGGATGCTTGTTGAGCATCTCCTTAAGAGTTGTCTCCTTCATTCCTCCAACGTAATCAGAGTGACGATAGTAAACTTTCTGCTCTAACTTCTTACCAGTAACCTTGATCTTCTCAGCGTTAACAACGATTACATAATCACCGGTATCGATGTGTGGTGTGAAGATTGCTTTATTCTTTCCTCTTAATACCTTAGCAACTTCTGATGCTAAACGTCCTAATGTCTTACCTTCAGCGTCTACTACATACCATTTTCTATCGATGGTAGCAGGACTAGCCATAAATGTTTTCATGGGTTTTCCTCCTTGATCAATGTTCCATAACTTCTGCGAACAATCTGAAGTCTCGTAATGTCCGGACGCTACTTCTTTGTTCGGCTTCTATATAGTTTAAATGCTCGCCGGGGCTTTGGCTTACATTTACGTACTATCACAGACTTACATATTATATTACCTGATACAGCATCTGTCAACATTTTCTTACTGATATTCTGCAAATTTTTCTTTCTAAAATTCCGTATGTTTATGCGTGTTTTCATGCATTCACATGTCTCCCCAAGATGTCGAATACTCACATCATTTCCGCCACAGATTGTTGTGGTTCTTTATATACATCATTTAATTTTCTCGCCTTCACTCATTCTCGTAGGTAAGTCCGATCATCGTCAGCCCGTGCGCTGGAGCGGTCGGTCCCGCTGCACTACGATCACACGCTGCAAGAATGTCCTTAATTGACTCCGGTTCTAACTCACCGCAGCCGACCTTGATCAACGTTCCTGCGATAATACGGACCATATTGTATAGGAATCCATTTCCGGTAACAGAGATTGTAATGATATCGTTCTCCCGCGTGACCTCGCAGCGGTAGATTGTCCGCACACTGGTCTGCGACTGTGCGTTCGCTGCGCAAAAGCTTTTGAAATCATGCTCACCGACCAGATACTGCGCCGCCTGCTGCATCTTCTTATCATCCAGCGGATGGTGATAAAAATAAGTATCGAGTCTTCTTGTCGGCATACGGAAGCGTCGATTCAGGATCCGGTATTCATACGTCTTGCGGCTCTTCGAGAAACGCGGATGAAACTCCTCATCCACCTCGCAGGAATCCTGTACGACAATATCCTCCGGCAGTCTCTGATTGACTGCGTAACTGATCTTCTCCGCAGGCATCCTTGTATTCGTATCGAAAATGCATACGTTGCCGAGTGAATGCACACCCGCATCCGTGCGGCTCGCTCCGGTCACTTTGATTTCTTCTCCGAGAAGTGCCGACAACGCTTCATTCAATTTCTGTTCTATCGTGACACCGTTCGGCTGGATCTGCCAGCCGCAGTAATTCGTGCCATCGTACGCAACGATCATTTTCACGCGCATCTCAGGCACCTCCTACTGTGGCCAAGGCAGCACGATTCTTGCTGCGATCACAAGCACGAGAAACGCGATCACGATTAGATAAGCCACATGATCATTCTTCGTGTAACGAAGCGGCTTCATCTTCGTGCGTCCTTCGCCTCCATTGTAGCAACGGGCTTCCATCGCCATCGCCAGATCATCCGCGCGCCGGAATGCCGACACGAAAAGCGGAATCAGTAGCGGAATCATATTCTTTGCTTTCTGGATCAGATTGCCATGTTCGAAATCAGCGCCACGCGCCATCTGCGCTTTCATGATCTTGTCCGTCTCCTCGATCAGGATTGGGATAAAACGCAAAGCGATCGACATCATCATCGCGATCGCATGCACCGGAACATTGATCCGGTTGAGTGGCGATAACGCCTTTTCCAATCCGTCCGTCAGCTGGTTCGGTGTCGTTGTCAATGTCATCAGTGATGTTCCGATGATCAGATAGACCAGGCGGATCGTCATAACGACTGCATTTGCAATACCGACACTTGTCACATGAAACGGTCCCCAGCTCCAGTATTCCGTTCCGCTCGGCGTAAACACGAGATTGAAAAACGAAGTCAGAAGCAAAAGCACGATGATTGCCTTCAGCCCCTTGACAATGTACTTGAACGGCACCTTTGATGCCTTCACCATATAGACTAACATTCCCGTAATAAGTGCCAGTCCCAATACGCCGCGAAATACGAACAGCGCAATAATATATACAAATGTTGAAAAAAGCTTTACGCGCGGGTCCAGTTTATGGATGGCGGAATCCGCCGGATAATACTGGCCCAGAGTAATATCTCTTAACATAATTTCTCCTTACTTGTGAAGTGCCGCCAGTATCGACTGTGCAGCCTCTTTGACCGTGGTAGCTCCGGTGTCGACCGGAAGTCCCTTCCCGGCAAGTTCGTTCATTAAATAAGTTACCTGCGGGGCAGCAAGACCGACCGCCTCAAGTTCCTTGTAGTGTGCATAGACTTCCTTCGGCACACCGTCATACATGACTTCTCCCTGGTTCATAACGATCAGTCGCTCCACGTACTCCGCAACATCTTCCATGCTGTGTGATACAAGAATGATCGTGATACCAAGTTCCTTGTGCATCTTCGACACAAGGCCTAAGATCTCGTCACGTCCCGCCGGATCCAGCCCCGCGGTCGGCTCGTCAAGGATCAGTACCTCCGGCTTCATCGCAAGCACACCCGCGATCGCCACGCGACGCTTCTGTCCACCGGACAGATCAAACGGCGGCTGATAATACAGATCCTCCGGGAACCCGACATTCTGCAACGCCTCGAACGCACGAAGCTCTACTTCCTTGCGATCGAGTCCCTGATTCTTCGGTCCGAAACACACATCCTCAAAATTGGTCGTCTCGAAAAGCTGATGATCCGGATACTGGAACACCAGACCAACCTTATTGCGGAGCTTCTTCATATCATAGTCTTCGTCGTAGATGTCTTCACCGTCCACATAGATATGACCGCTCGTGGCACGAAGAAGTCCGTTCAAAAGCTGTGTCAGCGTCGACTTTCCGGAACCGGTGTGTCCGATGATTCCGATAAACTGTCCCTCTTCAATCTGTAAGTTGATATCTTTGAGAGCCTGGATCTGATACGCAGTGCCCTCACTGTAACTGTAATTTATTTTATCAAGTATAATTGATGCCATCTCATACCTCAGGGTGATTCCCTCAACACACGTTGTGTAAGTTCGTGATTCACCTTTCATAGCCTTATAATTTTACGCCAGTTTCATAATCTCATCCACGAGTTCTTCTCTCGTCAGAATTCCCGCCGGAATCGGCAGTCCCGACTTACGCAGTTCATCCGCAACGAGAGTCGCCTGCGGCACATCCAGACGATGCTCCTTGAGCTTGTCCACCTGTGAGAAGATTTCGCGCGGCGTTCCGTCCATGATAATTTTGCCTTTTTCCATGACGTAGACATAATCCGCATCCACGACTTCTTCCATATAATGCGTGATCAGCAGAATTGTAACGCCCTTCGTCTTGTTAAGTTCGTGTGCAGTAGCGATGACTTCTTTACGTCCGTTCGGATCGAGCATCGCCGTCGGCTCATCGAAAATGATGCATTTCGGCTCCATCGCCACAACGCCTGCAATCGCAACACGCTGCTTCTGTCCACCGGAAAGCTTGTTCGGCGAATGCTTGCGATACTTCGTCATTTCAACCGCTGCAAGACTCTTGTCCACGCGCTCCCAGATTTCATCTGTCGGCACGCCGATATTTTCCGGACCGAATCCGACATCTTCCTCAACCACGCTCGCAATAATCTGGTTGTCCGGATTCTGAAACACCATGCCTGCGGTCTTTCTGACCGGGATCGTATTCTCCTCATCGAGCACATCCATGCCATCCACCCAGAGGGTTCCCTCATTTGGTGTCAGTAAAGCGTTAATATGCTTCGCAAGTGTCGACTTGCCGGAACCATTATGTCCGAGGATTGCGATAAACTGACCTGCTTTCACATCCAGATCCACATGATCCAAAGCGGTCGTAATCGATTCCACATTGCCTTCCTCATCTCTTCGGAAGAATTCATGTACTACGCCTTTTGCTTTAATAATTCCCATCTTATTCATCCCAGCTCAGTCTATGGAGCTGTCCTTCCAACTTCATATGGTCAAAATGATTCTGGCGCAACGCCTCGTATAGCACGATTGCAACCGAATTTGACAGATTTAAGGAACGCGTCTCTCCGATCATCGGAATGCGCACGCACGTATCCGGATTCGCTTTCAGGATCTCCTCCGGAATGCCCGCGCTCTCCTTACCGAACATGATAAAACAGTCCGGCTCATACTGGACATCCGAGTAGACATGTCTGCCTTTGGTCGTAGCGTAATAAATCTTTGCGCCTGGATTTCTGCGGCAGAAATCGTCCCAGTTCTCATAAGTTGTTACATCCAGATCCTTCCAATAGTCCATTCCCGCACGCTTCAAGTGCTTCTCGGACAAAGAGAATCCAAGTGGCTCGATCAGGTGAAGCTTCGTGCCGGTCGCCACGCAGGTTCGCCCGATATTGCCTGTATTTGCCGGAATCTCCGGCTCATGTAAAATGATATTTAACTCTGCCATATTACATCCTTACTTTGCTTCTTTTTCTGCACGAAGCTCCGTGATAAATTCCTCCACACGCTCCAATGCAACCTTTAAATCTTCCAGTGAATATGCGTAGGAGATTCGCAGGAATCCCTCACCCGAACGGCCGAATGCCGTACCAGGAACGACCGCAACCTTCTTCGTCTGAAGCAGGCGGTTCGCGAACTCATCCGAAGTCATACCAAATTCCTTAATGCATGGGAACACATAGAAAGCGCCAAACGGCTCAAAGCAGTCCAGTCCCATCTCTTTGAAACGCTGCATCAGATAACGTCTTCTCGCATCGTACTGCTCACGCATCATTGCAACATCCTCATCTCCGTTGCGCAGCGCCTCGATTGCCGCATACTGGCTGGTCGTCGGTGCACACATGATTGCAAACTGGTGAATCTTGAGCATCTGCTTCAAGATTGGAGCCGGTCCGCACGCATAACCGAGTCTCCATCCGGTCATCGCATGGGACTTCGAGAATCCGTTGACCACGATCGTGCGCTCCTTCATTCCCGGAAGGGATGCGATCGATACATGATTCTCCAGATAAGTCAGTTCACAGTAGATCTCATCACTGAGTACATACAGATCATGCTTCTTAACAACTTCCGCCACTGCCTCGAGATCTGCCCTCTCCATGACCGCACCGGTCGGATTGTTCGGGAAAGGCATAACGAGCAGCTTGGTCTTCGGCGTGATTGCTGCCTCAAGTTCCTCTGCCGTCAGACGGAACTCATTCTCTGCCTTCAGTTCAATAATGACCGGCGTTCCGTTTGCAAGAACACAGCACGGTACATACGATACATAACTCGGCTGCGGAATCAGTACTTCATCGCCCGGATCCAGCATCGCGCGCATCGTGAGATCAATTGCCTCACTTCCTCCGACCGTCACGAAAATTTCCTTGTTGTAATCATAATGCAGATCAAATCTGCGATCGAGATACTTCGCGATCTCAATCTTTAAATCCTTTAAACCGGCATTGGACGTATAGAACGTTCTGCCTTTTTCCAGGGAATAGATTCCCTCATCCCTGATATGCCACGGGGTATCGAAATCCGGCTCGCCGACACCGAGTGAGATTGCATCGTCCATCTCACTGACAAGGTCAAAAAACTTACGGATACCCGATGGCTCGATTGTCTTAATTGTCTTTGATAACGGGTCTCTCATTATGCCATCATAATCCTTTCATCTTTTGCTTTCGGAGCCATAATCGTTCCGTGGTCCTTATATTTCTTCAGAATAAAATTCGTCTTTGTGCTGAGCACCTGATCCAATGCGGAAAGCTTGTCGGATACAAACTGGGAGATCTCGCGAAGTGTTCTTCCCTCAAGTGTTACCATCAGATCAAATCCACCGGAGATCAGGTAAACCGAATTCACTTCCGGATAATTGTAGATTCGCTCCGCAACCTTGTCGAATCCCATACCTCTCTGTGGTGTTACACGTACCTCGATCAGCGCGGTCACTTTCTCAACGCCTGCCTTATCCCAGTTGATCAGCGTGTGGTATCCGCAGATGATACCTTCCTGCTCCATCGCTTCCAGCTCGTTCATGACAGAAGCCTCATCGACACCAAGCATGAGTGCAAGGTCTTTGAGGTCGATTCTGCTGTTCTTCTCTATAAAAGTCAAAATTTTTTCTCGCATATATATTGTCCTCCTACAATTTCGGGAATGTGTGTCCATAACAGTTTGGCCTGCCGACAAACCGGGCGATACATCAAAGATGTACCGCAGTCGACGCTACATGATAAGTTTTCTTCGAAAACTTACCACAACTCATCCGTCTGTGTGGTCTCTAAAAATCTTCTCTCATCTTCATTGATCAGCACACGGTCGTTGCTGTCTGTCGCCTTACCGACGATCGTCGCATCGCCTCCCGCCAGCCTTATCGCATGTACCAAAGCGTTACCATCCTCCGCCGCCATCACCGCGGCTCCACCGGACACAAGCTTATATGGATTGAGATCGAAAAATTCACAGATTTCCACCGTCTCCTGACGGATTGGAATCTTCTTTAGATCAATTTCAAGTCCGACGCCGGAGCTTTGCCCCATCTCCCAGAGTGCACCAAATACACCGCCTTCCGAGATGTCATGCATCGCTGCAACGCCAGACTTTGCGGCGACTGCAGCCTCCGAACGAATCGAAAGATAATCGATAAAACGCTTCGCGCGGTCAATAAAAGGCGCCGCGTAACGTCCTGATAGTTCCTGTTCATGCTGTGTGGCAAGGATTGCCGTACCTTCCAAAGCAATCTGCTTCGTGATCAGAATATCCATGCCAGGCTTAACCGTTCCCGCTCCAATCCGCTTTTCTTCGGCAACCGTGCCGAGTGCCGCCACCGTCACGACCGGCTCATTTACCGCCCGGACAACTTCTGTATGTCCGCCGAGTACCGCGATTCCTTCCTTCGCGCATACGGTATCAATCATCTTCACCCACTTGCGAAGTTCATTCTCATTCGCAGAGGTCGGGAGAAGAAGGTTGACCATAATGCCGTATGCTTCTGCGCCGCTGCAGTACAGATTGTTGAGTGCCGCATAGACACTGAGCATCGGATTCATCGAGCTGCCTAAGCAACGTGTTGCCATCGCACTGACAACCGAAGTGCCCTCTGCGACGGAATCCGGCATATGAATATCCGCACCAGCCGGAGACTTTCCAGCCTGTACATCAATTCCGCCTGCGCATTTCCGGTTCAACTGTGCCGCCGCATAATCCGCACCAATCTGTGGTTTCGTGACAATATGCACTGCCATCGTTTCACCCGATGTCGCATTTTCTGTCACATTATCCGTATGAAGTTGTTTGAGTACGGATCGCTTCAGTACCGATTCCGATAACTTTCCAGCTTTCATATCTTCACCCTATGATAGTCTTTTAGGCTGCCCCCGGAAGCGGATAGCAGCCTTATGATTTCTTTATTTCTTAGTTTGATGACTCCTCAGAATCACTTTTGGAAGAAGTATTGTCTGATTTATTGTCAGCTTTGTTGTCCGACTTATTCTCATCGGAAGAATCGTCTTTCTTCGTATCGTCCTTCTTGTCATCATTCTTCTTATCGTCTGAATCCGAAGTATTCTCCTGATCCTTCTTATCTTCCTCTTCCTTCTTCGACTCTTCATCGGTCTTCAAAGAAGATGCGGCGCTTCTGACCTTCGCCTCATCGCCGGTTGCCACCGCTTCCTTTAACGCTGCAAGTGTCTCCTTATTGGCTCCCTTCGTTCCGATTGTAATGATCTTCGGAGATGCCTGATAATTACTCTTGTTGAACAGATCGCGGCTCTGCTGCTCTCCATCTACTTTCACGATCTTCCAAAGCTGCGCAACACATCCGGTATGTGCACTCTGGTCTACGCTCCAATAACCGATTGCAAGGCTGGAATCCAGATTAAACTTTGTCTCCGGATCCGTTGTAGAAACCGTCTCACTCTCGAAGGAGAGTTCCCGGTTTGCAGGACGCGTCTCCTTGCCATATACGTTGAAATAGATCACTCCGCCACTGCAATATCCTTCGATATAAACCGGAGCATCCAGATTATTCTTAAAACGAAGATCCTTGTAATCTCCTGCAATAGCCGCATCCATGGACGGCTGTACATACGATACAAGCATCGAATGGTTAAAACGCATCGTAATCTCAAGTTCCGCACGAATGACTGCATTATATAAAGTCGTTGCCACCTGACAGATTCCTCCACCGAATGACTCGACCGTTGTTCCGTTCTGGTACGCACCTGCAAGTTCGTAGCCGTTCTCCTGCGTAAACGGGCTGACCGTCTTCGCCATATCAAAGGAATCTCCCGGATAGAGGATGGTCCCGTTGATCTTACTGCATCCGTTCGTCACATTCTTCGCACGCCCGGCACCCGAAGTGCTGAAATCTGTCGAGAAGCTTCCAAGCAGATCTGTTACCTGTGCCAGTTCTTCCTCGTTTCCGCGAGGCTCTACCACGTCTGTAACAAGCTCGATCTCATTGTTTGTTCCGTCCCATTCCTCTGCAAGGAAATCGTTGATTGCGTAGACCGAATCAACAATGTTGACTTCCACACCTTCTTTGCCTTTTACAAATTGAAAAGCACCATTCTCGCGTGTCAATCCATTATCAACTGCTGCAACGCTGAGTTTGTCGGAGTCCTTATATAATTTCTGTGCAGTTGCCTGTTTGTCCACACTCAGATGCATATCTAAAACAACCGGCTGCTTCTTGAGATCTTCTGTTGTCTTATAACGATTGATCAGGCTGCCTGCGCGTCCTAATGCAACCGCCTCCGTCACTGCCGTATTCACATCCGCTGACACACCCATATCCTGTGCCGTCATAGAAACAGAACCAGACTCACCCTTCAATGTAAATGTCGTATCCATCAGACCCGCAACATATTCTTCCACAGCAGACTGCGCCTGCTTTTCCGTCATGCCGCTGACATTCACATTGCCAATATATACGCCATCTGCGATCGTCACATCCTCCGCTGCCTTCACCGGATGAATGTTCGTCATCAGACAGATTGCTCCTACTGCTGTCAGTAATACTCCTAAACGCTTCAAATTCTTCATCTTATATCCTTTATAAATCTCTAAATTTGTTTGTCTGACTTCCTATTTTAACACAAACCTTCGCTTTTTCAAGATTTGCTGCTTTAAAACATGATCAGCGATGAGATGATCGAAGTAACCAGCATGGTTGCGATCACGACCAAAGCGACCACTGCGATCAGACGTTTCTTTCTCTGTTGGCGATTTAATTTACTCATAGTATTCACCTCTTCCGCAAAATCAGTTATAATTTCTATATACCTATTGTATTAAGAAAGGAAATGCGCTATGTTCACATTCTTACTTATATTTATCATATTTCTGATTATCTTAAATGTAACGATCCGCAAAAATGATTCCAGGCAGACCAAACGCGAGGAAGATTTCTGGGGACAGGAACGTGCAGCGAATTTCGCCAGACGCAAAGATATCAGTAATCTTGAATATCTTACCATACCGGCGGAGAAAATACCACACAACCTTCACACCGAAGCGGAGGAAATTCTTGTCAATCTCTCCAATTGTAAGATGCTAAACCTCACCGGAATCACCAATACCGAGCTCAAATTAACTTACGGCGCCGCCAATCTGGAGGAGCTTTCGGAATACGATGACAATTTTACCCGCTTTGTGCAGGCTGTATCTGCTTACGGCACCGAGCTTGCCGAAGCCGGACAGACCAGTGACGCCCGCGAACTTTTGGAACTGGCAGTCTCCTATCATGCAGATGCAGTGAACATCTATACGACACTTGCGAAAATTTATCAGGAAGCAGGAGAAACCGATAAGATTCAGGATCTGATCCGTTATGCCTCGGAAATCAACACGCTTGCTAGTAAGATGATCACCGAGAAATTGCAGACCTATCTTCCGTAGGTCGCGTAGTACTTATCCTGCAGGCGGGATGCTTCACTCCTTGTCAGCGTCTCCCAATTGATTTCATCTCTGATATCATGCAGCGCCCGATACTCGCGCAGCCGCTCGATCTGATGTGCGGTTGCCGGTGTCTGGCGCTTTACTTTAAATGTCAGTTCCCGTGGCACGAAAAGCTCTGCTTTTTCCGGCAGGCACTGCTTCATCATGCACTCTAAGATGCGGTGCGTCTCTGCCGCATCATCCGGCGCACGATGCGCCCTCTCTCGCTCAATCTGATAATACACGCACAGATCTTCTAACTTCTTTGACTGCTCGCCCGGCAGGATTGCACGCGCAATGCGAAGCGTATCACATGCATAAAGTGTGAGTGGAATCCGTTTATTCACTGCCCATTGTTTCACAAAACTGTAATCGAACGTCACGTTATGTCCCACGATCACATCCTCCCCGATGAATGTAAGCAGCTGCTGCATCGCTTCATCCTCAGCCATCCCCGCGGCAGCCTCCTCATTCGTGATTCCGGTCAGTTCCACTACACGCTCCGGTATTGTCCGTCCCGGATTCACAAGCGCCGTAAAACGTGCCTCCTCCTTGTGATTTCGTACGCGCACCGCACCGATCTCAATCACCTTGTCCAGTTTCGGATTGAGTCCCGTCATCTCCAGGTCGATTACGGTGTAATCGCCCCGTAGCACGCGTTGTGCCTCTTCATTCTTCCGCTCCATGTGCATCCGCCTTCTTCCTTTTTCTTGCCTTATCTTACTACAAGTGGCGAGTGGGCGCAAATCGATTTTTCTGTTGACAGTAACATGCAAACACGTTATCCTATATCCACCAAAACTCACACATTTAAAATTCGATGTGATACACCGATTTGACAAATCATTTGGTACACGATGGTTCATGTGCACGAATACCCGAGTTTTTACAACAAAATACTGGAGTTTATTGAGACGATTGTTTGTTGATAACTAATTGCTTAATTCAACGCATATGTTATAATTGGGGTAACAAGCAAGTATTCTCAATATCTCCTTTATTTATAAATTACAACGGAGCTACATCATTTTTATTTGTCCGTTCGATGAATTTAAATTGGGTTTACACAAATACACATTCCAGAATCGATGCAATGAGCAGCCTGAACTTGTGTTCGGTGATGAATCCACAAAAATCTTCCTGTGCGCAGGCGGTGATGCAAACGATGTATCGGATGATATGAAAGAATTTTTAGAATGGCTCACAACCGGTAAGACCGGCCAGTGCGAGCTTGTAAACAATCTGGATCTCGCCATTCAGAAAGCCAGGGATCATGAGGAATGGAGGCTTGAATACATGACCTTATTGATGAGAGACCAGGAAATGATGAAAAAAGGACGTGAAGAAGGACGCAATCAAACCATCTTCTCTTACGTACACAAAGGACGCATTACTATTGAAGAAGGTGCTCAGGATGCCGATATGTCTATCGAAGAATTCAAAAAAGCAATGACAGAAGCCGGCTATACACTCCCAGAAAAATAATAGAATAATCTAAAGAATAAGGTGTAAAGTCTTTACTCAATCATCAAGACTTTACACCTTATTTTATCCGCTATTTTGTCTGGATCACAACGCTCTCCAACACGGAATCAATCTGCATTCGTTTTGAACATATATATATACGCATCGGCTTCGCCTGCAGAATCTTCCTGTAAATCATACCGAGCACACAATGCGAGATCACTGTTCCGACCGCTGCCACTTTCCAGCCATATAACACCATCCCTGCGACCAAACTGAACCAGATATGCCTGCTTGCTTTGATAGATGGTAGGATCTGTCTGCACACAATCTTCCCGATCCACCAGATTACCTGTCGTATCATCAAAATTTTCATTTGTCCCCAAAAGTCCAAATGAATACACCTCATAGGTCAGATCATCCCGAAGCCGCAAAATTCCATTCTCTGTGTCCAGACTTTCAACTGAAAAGCCGAATTCAGCAAGTGTCTGTGCATCCTTTGGATGGCTGCTTTTACCCGGATTCGTCATAAAGCACACAAGAATCACCACAACAACTGCCGCCGCAAGAAGCCAAACCCAAGGCTTCGGCTTCTTATAATTGATGATTCCTTTCACACGCTCACGGACACTGATCTCACCGAACGCCACCGGGCTGACAGCGATCCTGTGTTTTCCACTTCCGGCAAAAAGCAAAGCCTGACAATACGTTGCTTTCCAGTCGTTCGTCCTGCTCCTTGTCGCTCTCTCATCACATGCCACCTCGATGTCCTTGCAAAAAAGCACATAGGCGATCCAACACAACGGATAAAACCAGTAGATTGCAAGCAATAGATACCCAAGTGGCTTCCACAGATGATCACGCCGCATAAGGTGTGCTCTCTCATGCGCGATCACACATTCGCGAAAATCCTCATCCATCCCGGAAGGAAGATAGATCCGTGGTCGAAACATTCCCAGAATAAACGGACTTGAAACCTCATCGCACACGTAGACACCGCTCTCTATGCGGTATGCCGCAGCCTTTTGACGGACAGATTGCGGGTAATCCTGCAGACATAGGAGGCCAGCGGATTCGGGGTCTGCGGTGGGATGCTGTTCCACACACCAAGCCACGTATCATTAACACATTCTTTTGCATCCTCTTCGTTATTTAAGATCCGGCGGGACAGGCTCTGACAGAGTTTTCCGTATTTCTGCGACAATTCGGCAATTGCCTGCTGTGACCGCTCCTGAAATAAGCGGATGATTGCAGTATCTTCCATGATGATTCCTCCCTTCTGTTGGATGCCAGTCCTTTTAAAGCCACCTGCGGCTGGGACTGGAGCATCTCTTATCTGTATACTACCGGTTTCTGGCGGGATGTGACGGGCAGATGTGTTTTTTTGTAAAAAAATAGCATCTAACATTTCTGTTAAATGCTATTCTAACCCGACTAATCCAGTCCTTCCCCAAGAAGTCCCAGCCCCTTGCGATCCGCAAGACTCTGTGCGCCTTCTTTGACTTCCTCCTTCGAATAATCGTGCTCTTCAAGAAATTCCTCTGGAAGTTCATTCAGATAATCGTAAAATCCGAGTGCTACTTCAAATGTGCCCTCTTCATCTCTTTCTAATTCTTCATACAAGCGATTTTCCGCTTCATTGATTTTTCCTGCATCGACCATCGCAATCAGCCGGGCATATAAACTGTCCGTTGCTGTATGACGATCCTCTTCCTT
>OGKS01000293.1_pt1 | contig 28505 bp, 20 predicted proteins | sample 1572491 | NCBI WGS metagenome assembly OGKS01 (sample SAMEA2582153, study PRJEB24529) | metagenome | biome: Human gut stool | place: China | collected 2011
ACATCTCCCATCTTCTGGATATGTGCATCTCCCGTAATCGTTCCATCCGCTTCATGTGCAAAGACCGGATTTCCCGGATAACGTTTCCAGGTCTTCATATCCTTGGAAAGAGCGATGCCGACACGTTCTCCTTTTAAATCTGTTTCTGGATGACGACCACCTGCATTGTAATACATTACAAACGGAGCGCCCAACGTTTTATCCTTATCCCAATAAACAGTACTCTTATATTGAGTCAGTTTCTCCCACCATTGGGCATCTTTATCATGGATGCTCAAGATCGGTTTGTCCAGAGATTCCCATTCGTGGGCAGTGGAAATATCTCCTTTTGTTGATGCCAGTCCGATGTAAAGCGGAGCTTTCACTGCTTCGTAGCCGGTGCCTTCGCCACCGATATATGTCATCCAATGGCGGCCTTTATAAGTTTGAAGTTCATAGCTTCCACCCCATTCCATATCCGGTAATGCTGGAAAGCCGCCACGCTGGTTACAGTCCCATTTTCCATCCCGGTAAGAAAGAATTCGTCCTAAAGTACGCCATTCAAGCAAATTGTCGCTTTCCGCTATCCATGTCTCGTATCCGCGTCCGTCCGTTCCACTTTTACCGTTATAGACGACGTAGGTCATCAACCACTTGTCTCCCTGACGGAAAACGGTAGGGCAATCGATCTTATGATGATTGTCTGCCGGTGCGATGGCAAGACCGTACTTATACGGTGTCTTCACCTCTTCATAAATCTGCTCCATCCGTTCCTGCGGAACTTCGCGTTGCGCATACAGAGAAAAGGTAGTGGTTATACTAAAAACAGTCAGCAATAACTTCTTCTTCATGATACTTTTTCTAATCGTTTAATACTTAAATAGTGCATAACCATTAAATGATAATTTATTTTTCACCACAGAGGACACGGAGGACACAGAGGTTTACTATTTTTGAGTAACAAAGAGTCTTACGTATTTATAATCGTATTTATCGCTCTGTTTTACTTACGGAAAAGAGAGAAGAACTCTGTGTCCTCCGTGTCCTCTGTGGTGAAATATTAGTAAAATAACCAATCCATTGTTTCTTCATCCCCGGCAAGTCCGGCATTACGCACCTTCATCTCTGCAGCAGTAAATCCTAGTACTTGCAGATAACCTTTGGGTAACATCAGCGTATGCTTTCCGGCCGGAAAACTATATGCATGTACATTTGCCAAAGGCATTCCGTTGATACGGACAGCATTCGTCAACACAGGTTCCGCCTGACCGTAATCATTGGCTGATGCATCGATTTCCAGTTTCGGAGCCTTTGCATACTTTTTCTGGTCATCTTTGAAATAGGCTACTAATAATTTCACCGGAGCATCTGTTTCGAAAGTGATACTCGTGCCTTTCTCTCTCTGCTCGTTTCCATTGAAACGAAGCGCTTTCATTCCTTTCAATTCAGGAGCTACTGCTTCTATCTTACCCGGAAGATCGACAAATAAAGAAGTACCCTCCTCCACTTTCACTGCCGGATAATTAGAGATCAGTTTTACGTTTGCAGGAGCCCAGGCGGCAATCTCTACAGTTTCAGCCACCGCATTTCCATTCTGTTTTTCTTTCAACAGGGCGAGATTAGCTTTGAAGTTCTCCAATTCTTTTTCGTAGTGTACCAGCAATTCTTTCCAAGTCTTATTCTTTCCATCATCTCCACCGATAGGAATACGACGTTGAGCTGTCTGCATACTGTTGGCATACAAGTAATGTTCGTCTGTCAATTCCACCAATTTACGATAATGCTCCAGGCTTTGTTCCATCAAAGGAATAGCTTCTTCAAGGTTTTTGATGTCTTTGCCCCATTGATAATCCAATACCAGCTTGGCGGCTTTCACTTTCAGGTTGAACGCATACGCAAATTCACGATAACAATGCATATCATTTTGTAAACGGGCAAATTCGTCCTTATTTGAAGATACGGAGGCGGCCGCCTTATCAATAGCCGCTACTGCCTTATCCCCGTGCTCTATTACTTGAGCAACAATATCCAAAGGCATTTCACCTACATGAGGTTGCTTTTTCCATTCTTTCTCTACATATTCTATCAGCTTCTCCCCTTCCGGTCCGCAACTTTCATAGAATCCCGGATAGATGGTATATTTATATGGATTGACAAGTTGGCTCATAAACATACCCAGCAATAATGTCTGGCGATTTCCCTCTGTGATACCGAAACGACGTAATAGCTTTGGAGCAATCTCACCACTTTCTTCATAAGCTACGCGGATATTGCTTGCATTCTCGTCAGATGTTCCATAGAACTTCCCTAACTGATGGTTCCAGTAGCCCATCTCATCTGTACGATCGCGATGGCAGTTCCATGCATAACGTCCCCATGTCTGATACCAAATCCAGTCACGATCCAATTGGAACTCACGTTCGTTGTTCGGCAACTTATCAGCCGTATAGGGCCAATCCCAATAAGAAGCCTGCGGATAAAGATGCAGTGCATTGGCACCGTGTACATTATGCATGGCAGTTACCGCTTTCTGTACGAAATCCGGAGAGCCCCAACGGAACGGTTCCAGATTAGCCAGGATATGTACGTTACTGATATGAATGGAACCCAATGAACTCAAATCCGTATGTATTTTCGACCAGGGGCCACGAGGTTCGTAAGTTGTCAACGATTCACCATTATATTTATGCATCGTATAAAGATTCTTATAAAGCGGCAATGCAGCATCCATCACCAGTTTACAGTCCGTGTCGTGTGCACGCAACAAAAGAGGCGGTTCATCCGTACGTCCCAATGCCTGTAATCCGTCTTTCACTCCGGGAATAATTGTTTTTGTAAACCATTCCACATCATCCTCTACCGTACACATCGCTTCACCCAGGCAAACAAGTAGTCCTACATTGGGATATTTTTCTATAAAAGCGGCAATACTCTTGCGTGTATAATCGGCAATCAAAGGAGTAATAGGACGATTACGATCCTGTGTTTTCAGCCCGTAATGTTCAGCAAAAGGTTTGGAAAGAATAATATTATAAAACATCTGTATCACAAAGATACCGCGCTTGTCCGCTTCTTCTGTGAGGAAAGAGAACATTTCTTCATTCTTTTTGAATGTTTCTTCATCTACTTCCAGTGCAAACGGATAATCTTCCAGTTTCACCAAAGAAGCAAACGGATGTCCATTCCAGAGATACAATGAATTCATGCGATTGGCAACCAGCATATCCAAATATTTAATCCACTGTTCTTTATCATAAAACCAAGGGAAACTTTCCGGAGTATACGGATATTCATATACACCATGTCCCGGCAGGTAGGTCATCTTCTGTAATCCTACACAAGCTCCACGCAATACCATTTCAGGACCATCTTTTAATTCTTCCGGGAAATTCAACCGACCATCCGAGTCATTCACACGGTCTATCAGTTCGCGACATCCGTAAATGACGCCACTCCCATCCCTGCCGGATACTCTGGTCAGATTGCCGGTTGTCGAAATGTGAAAACCTTCTTTCTTGAGTGTCGTGTCATTCACTTCCGTCAGCAAGATTGTTTTGATTTCGGGATCGGAGAATGTAGTGTCTCCCTGCTGCATCATTACCTGATAACCGGCTTTATCCAAGGTAGCCTGTAACTGCTCCGCACCAAACAAAACACGATTTGACGCATCTGGCGGAGTCATAACCTTCACGGTTTGCCTGCCACACGCTGCTAAAAAAAGTGTGCATGCCGCAAACATGAATAATCTGGTATTTTTCATTCTTCTGATATATATTATAGATTATATAATTCACTTCTTAACTAAGAAGAAGACGAAATAATCTCCTGTTTGTACTCATTTGTCTGTTTTTTCATTTTTCGACACCATGCTTCCACTTTCGTCTTTCCAGCAATCATCGCAATAGACAGGCAGCTTTTGCTCCCTGCTGTCAAATAGGTGGTCATTGGTTTCTGTGCTTTCATGTTATAATCATTAAAAGAACTTGGTTTTTCTCACTTCTTTTGTTAAATTGCCATACCGGTCATAGTCGTATGTTATCAGACATCTCGCCTCATCATCGACTCGGACTACTCTCATATCTTTTCCATTTTTAGTGTATACGCTATCTGTACTATTACCCATGAAAGGAGAGCTTGTCACGGTTACATCCATATCTTTCTCTTTATACCGGATATGAAGTATTTCAAAGCCATCGGTAGCGTAGGTGTGCTCTACCTGTTTACCGTTATCGTTGTATTTCCTAATAACCATATCAATCTCCCCATTGGTGAAGTATTTTTCAATTAAAGTATCATTTATGGTATTGTACGTATGGTATTTAATGAATTGCTTGTTTTTTGATTTTGGTATGGATTGCAAATCCTCTTTGTCAGGAATGGTATCAAAGAAATAGGTTTCTTCAGTCTGAGAACTGTTGAAGTCATGCCTGATAATCTTAAACAAGTAGTCTTTGTGATAAAAGCACCATTTTTCGTAATTATCATTAATGTCAATATCGATAATCGGTTTACCGTTAAGCCGTTGTATCATCCGCGTATACTCAAGCTGCTTTTTATCATCATCCCGATATTGGTAGAAATAATAGTTAATTGTATCTTTATTGTTCCTAAGCTCAATAGTTTCCTCAGACTTATCTTTATAATAGGTGGTTCTTATTATATTTCTTTTCGGTTCACTTGTCTCAGTGATGGAATAGAGACTGTTATTCTGATAAGTGTATGTATGCAAACCGGTATATATATTTACCGAAGTCAGTACGTTCGACTCGTACATCAATTGTTTTTGGGTAATTTTCACTGAGTCCAACTTTCCTTTAAAGTTGTATATGTTTACATATTCGTTCGTTTCAACAATGTCAAAATCTTTACTTTGTTTCACCGTTTTGGTACAACTGCAAACGATGACAAGCAATGTGCAATATAGCAACACTCTTGATTTCATGATATTTAATACGTTATTCATTGATTTTATAGTTTAAAATAGCTTTTATACGTTTTAAATCAATCATTTTCCATGATATACTCTTCGCACAAGGGTAACATCCTAAGTTATTGTATATTTTTGGCATAACATTTTTAGTCTTTAGTTTTTCTAGCCACTCTCGGGAACGGTTTAATTCTCCCGTCATTAATCGCCTCTTTATTAATATAATTCAAACAACTCATTACTGTCTTTAGGCATATAAAGAGCAATGAACTTAGATGCAGAGAAAACTCGCATATTAGGATACTGTTTCATATGTTATTACTATTGTATTAATACCAACTCATTTGTGCCTTTACGAATACCAAATTGCAACATATATGAGTGATAATCTGCAGTTCCATCCTCATTTTTTTTAGAGTACCACAATAGGGCGCTGTCATGGTAATATTCAAACTCTTTATCATACTTTTCAAGTGTTACCAATCTGCCATCGGCATAGAACACCAAGTTATAATCCTCTATAGGCTGATAACCTGATTTATCCTGAGATTCAGCTTCTGTAAAAGACCTTGTAAAATCCTTCTCTATATCATTTTCATCTTCATACAGCATAACAGCCAACTCATAATGCTTCGAATATTGCAGGCGTTTTAATTCATCATATTTGCCATCAATGTACAATTGGCGGAACTCGTTGAATTTAGCTACAACGCGTTGCTCTATGTCGGGAATCTCCCTTAAATCTATACAGTCGCTCCAACCTACGACTTGATAAGGAACTTTTGCCTCGAACTCTCCGCTCCACTCATAGTATGGCAGTCCCTCTTCGGGCATAACAATTGGCGGCATCTCCATAACCCAGTGGCAAGGACGTCCTTCGTCTCCCGATGGTTTCATGAAATCTTTGTAGCCTATACGCATAGTAAATGGCTCCTTTTCTGTGATCAGAGTCTCATCTCTGCATGGAATAAGCCTTACGGTAACTCTCTGTTTTCCACTCTTAAGAATAGCAGTGTTTACCGTAATTACGGCTCCGCCAACTGCCCCTGGGTTGTAATCCTTTTGAACACTACTGTCATTTATTCTTATATCTACCAGACATCCGCTGCTGCTATACTCTACATAGTAGACCGGTTTGCTCGTATAACTTGCCATCTGTTCCTTTAATGTTGTTCCCATATTATTCTTTTTAGTTTGTCCGTTGCAACCCACTGTATTAATAAACAGGCAGATGGTCAACACAATAGTTATAATAACCCTTTTGTTCATCATTATTTTTTTTAATCAGAAAAGCCAAGATAAATCTACATTATAGTAAGCGCAGTACATAAGTATAATATATAATATGACAGAGACAAACATAAACACTACATAAATTATAGCACATCTTTTTGCCCATTTGTATGCGCTTTTCAGTTCCTTTTCCCATAAGGGATTATCTTTTTTTTGCTTTATCCAAGCTTTTATACTGTAATAAAGGGGAATTATGCCTACAAGAGGACACATTAGCGTCAGCGTGATAGACAAAGCCAATACGATAATAATTTGATTTTTTTCCGTACTCGTTTGATAGAATTTCAAGACCAAACCCAACACAACTATTATTCCAATAATAATGAACATCATTTCCATATATCGTAAATTTTAAATTTCTATTTTTTCGGGTAAAATCACCATAATCCTCCCGGTCTATAGGGATTTCTCTCTTTTCTTTTTATTCGCTTCGGCGTTTCATTTTCCCATCTTAATGCCTTAAGGACTAAACTGTCTGTTATAAAGCGATGCCTCTTAATATAAAAGGGATTTTTCAAAGTAGAGAGATCATTCCGGTCAAAATGTTCGAGTCTAACCTCCCTGTACGACTTCTTATCCTCTTCATAAAGATAATAGACCCAGACCCCATCCCGATATCCATTTACGACATCACCTTCCATCATTAGTGTACCGTCGACGTAGAAATCTTTATAGCGTCCTGTACCATGATGGAATGTAGTATGGTAAATAGTATCCGCACCTTTATAAACAGTGTAATCTCCATGCAACAGACCATTATCAAAGTTTACACTCTTAAAGAGGGAGTCGATTAAATCTCTGTCCTGTTCCCAGCCTCTTCCTCTGGCTACCAACTCTTTTCCTTTGAGATTACCATACTTTCTATAAATGTAGTGCCATGTGCAGCATGGCACACATTCTTTGAAACAGGAGAAAATCTCCCTTGTCGTATAGGCAAATGCACGAACAGCGTCCATTGCATCGGATTCAAGAGGATATAAGCCAACTTCTCTTCTTTCACCACGAAAGTTTTCTGTGATAATATACCATCCATCGAGCGAGTCATCGTTGCCCACCTCTCCTTTTTTAAAGAACTTTATATTGGGTGGTGTTGTGATAGTTGAATCAAATACATACAACCATTTTGGTGAAATAAGCACGTCTCCACCTCCTCCTCCTGAGTGCAATTCAGGAACACATCTCCCTTCAAAGATTCTTGACCGAGTTCGGTGTCGGTTCCAATATTGGTTATATTCTCTTGAGTACGGACCTGCACAAAGCGTATCAAGCACTGTCTGGGCAGATGTTTCTTGGGCATTGCTGTAAGCACTAAGTATCAGCAGTACTGCTATAATTATAATTCTCATGCTGTTCCTTTATTTGTTTTTAATACAATTCTAACAGTTCACCACTGCCTTGCGGCATATACAGAGCAATAAATTTAGTAGAGATATATTCATTCCCATTTATCTCTGTGTATGTTGTCTGCAATACTTCGTCCATTGTACTAATATGCCGCAAATAAACTAATTTTCCATAACCACAGATTACCATCTCGTAATTCTCAATGGGTGCAGCCTCCCAATCTGTAACCTGACAATCAAAACGGAAAAGTTCGTCTGGCTCCAGATAAGCCACTTCCAAATCATCTTCTGTCAGATAATTCATATCAGTCCGTAGCCATGTTCTTAACCGCATTTTACTATATTCGTAATACTTGCCGGCAATCATCATGTCCCGAACTTTATTGTAATGTGCCAGCACTTTTGCTTCCAAATCGGGTACTTTACGTAAGTCTTTAGCGGTATTCAGCACCTGCTTATGGTTGAATGGAAGAGTGGACTTGAAGTTGATGGAATCACAATAAACAGGCAGCTTTTGCCCTCCTATATCCCTCGGTACATTCAGTTCTGCTATCATCTCCCGTTCGTTTCCATGCTTTTCAGGAAATAGAATCACTTTCAGATTGACCCACGTATCTGCACTGATTGTCTGCCGGGTAGTCAGTGGATATACTTCCACACTCAGGACATGCTCTCCGCTACCAAACAAATGGTCATTGATAGGATAGAGCATGCTCTGCCCTTCGTCCTCTGCGAAATTATAACCGAGCGGAATATCATCCACTTTTACAACAATCCGGCAACCGCTTTTATTGACTTGTACATAGTAAGCCGGATGGTGAGGATACCGGGTTACCATTGCCAATTCTTGTTGAATCAGTTCTTTTAGCTTTGTCTTTTCCACTTCCGTCTCTTTTTCTGTTTTCACTTGGGCATTGCTGTTATTCCCAAATGCCATGAATAATACAATTAAGAATAAGGCTTTCATTATTTTCCAGTTATTTTTTTCTTTAAAATCACCATCATTCTCCCGGTTTATACGGTTCCCTTATCAATTTCCCTTTTTTACTCTTTATTACCCTCCGAATCATATCTTTCAATGGTATTCCAGCCTCCGCCCTTGCGCTCGGCAACCGATTTGAGCTTGCCGTTAGCGTAATACTCCTTGCGATAGACCTCGCTGTCAGCTTCACAACAACCCTCTTCCCGCAACTTTCCGGTATCAAAGTAACGTTTATATGCTCCTTCACGCTTACCGTTCTTGAAAGTATATTCCGATTTACATTTGCCTGATTCAAAATAGAATTCCTTTGTTACTCCATTCAATTTGCCATTGAGGTAGTTTGACGACTTTTCAGGAGTGCCGTCAGTGAAATAAGTAATCTCTTCTCCGTTCTTTTCATCGTTTTTGTAAGTGGTAGACTTTTCGGGTTTGCCGTCTTTCCACGTTTCGCTCCACTGACCGTCGGGCAAGCCGTTCTTGTAGAAGCTGATGCGAACCATGTCACCGAGGTTACTCGACAGGTGTTGAGTCCATTTGCCATCGCGTTTACCGTCTTTATAACATTCGTCGAGCGTCAGAGTGCCGTCGCTGCCGTATCGCCGGTCATAACCATCTTCAATTCCTAACTTATATACTTTTTCGGTTTCAACTTTGCCGTTCGAGTGATACGTCCTGCTCACGCCGTCCACTTTGCCGTCTATAAACGTTCGCTCACTTTGCACGGTCTGTCCGTCACCATAATAGCACTTGTATAGTCCATCCCTGTTTCCCTCTTTGTAACGGCACTCTTCAAGTAGTTTGTTCTCTTTGAAATGTCGGCAATTACCATGATACATGCCATCCTTAAAGTCAGCGAGAATGTACTCCGAATGGTAGCCGTCAATCAGGCGGTGAGAGCCGTTGAGCGGGGTCTTTTCTTCATTGTTCAAGCGAAAGAGCAACCGGCCATCCCCATAGTTGATAACGGTGATTTCTTCTATTTGGTAAACTTTTTCCTGTGCCGTACTCGTAAGTACCATTACTCCGAAAAGGAGCAGTAACATAATTTTCTTCATGCTTTTTTGTTTTATTACTCAATCGACAAAAGTAGCATAAATAAATTATAAGAAAAGTATTTTGCTTATAAATATGATATATATTTTAATTATTATAGGATTTGAGCTAAATAAATTTGCCTGTATTTCGAATAAACGCACAACAAATCAGCTTTCAGTCTATTGATTTATAGACGAATATCATTTTATCTGAATCCTTTAAAGAAAAGGGATGCGATTATCCCAATCGCATTGTATAAAAAAAATATAGCCATATAAAATATGGCTATATAAAAAGTTGTACCGTAGCTATTTTGAGAGCAACATTTTCAAGTCATTCTTACTAATACCCATGTATTTGCATATCTTTAGCTCGCTTATGCCGTCAGCCATCATTTGCCGGACTGCGTTTCTGTCTCTTTCATACGCTTCCAATCTATTGAAAATGATATCAGTCAAGAAGTCTATTCCCTCTGAAAAGGCTTTTTCTCCTTCCGGGGTATTAAAGTCTATCGTGCAGATTTTGGCACACTCCTTATGAAGTATCAAATAGTAAATTCCTCCGATCAAGATTGCGGCGATGCTTTTAATATTGACATTTGCAGGTTTAAACAGCGTTTCGTAATAAGTAATCAAATTAAGGTTCATAATGTCCCGCGTTTCCGCCGTTCTTTTTGTGGTATCATTGACGACTGACATTTCGTAAAGCAACAGCTTTTGCATAACGGGATTATCAGACAAGTTCTTGAAGAGTATCTTGAATGTTTCAGCAAAGAACTTTTTAGATCCCAACACATTCAAGTTGGAAATATCGATAGCATTGTTCATCCAGAAATCATATTGCTTGGCAAGTTTGTCATAGAGATTATCCATCGAACCGTATCTTCTATAGAATACATTGGCTTCCATTCCTGCGGCTTTCGTCAAAGTGCTTAGATTGACATTGCCGAAGCCCTGTTCCGCCACAAGCTTTTCGAGCTCGGACATTACATCCCTGTCCAATTGTTCATTGGTCCGTCTGTTTCGAGTTTTTTTCTCTTCCTGCTTCATTCTTATATTGTATTTATACCAGCTATATCCGCTTTTCTATTGATGGTTTTGTTGCAAATATAGGTGTTTTACACTTTACAAGCAATATATTGGTGATAAAGATAATGCCAATGGTGGATTGATATTAATTAACCATGAATTATAAATGATAGGTAACAATTCTTTCTTCGGGTGAATCAATCCAGAGACGCCACACTCCTTCCGATACTTTCTCCGGTGTTCCGATATTTGCTTTGGGTGGACGACGACTATTGATCGTCAAATACCCTTCCCCTTCTGTAGCTTTCACTTTCATCGTTTTGCCATTCATATAAACATGGATATCGCCATTCGGAGTGGGTACAGTACCCTCCATCCATTTCAGCCCTCCCAATACAGGAGCAATAGCAAACTCCTTATATCCTTCTTTCACAGGTTTCACACCTAAATAATATTTGCCGAGCAGATAGATAGGACTTGCTCCCCAGGCATGACACAGACTCTTGCCATAAGGACGGCCGTACATGGCAAGATGTTGCGTTCCAGTTTCTTCAGGGTTGTATTTTTCCCAGAAAGAGGTAGCACCCTCCTTCAACATACCGCCCCAGTAAGCTTTCATTTCCTTCATAACAGCCTCCTGTTCACCCAAAGCACAAAGAGCTTCCAATTCATAAAAACGCATATAAGGCGTTGTGATTTTCAGAATGCTGTCATTCAGAAGAACAGAGTTCTTGATGGCTTGCTGCTTATCTACGTTCAGATACTGGAAGAATACAGAAAACATATTGGCATAACGAGTCACAGCATCACTTTGCCGACCATTCACACGATTATGCACAAATGCCTGTTTCTGATTGTTCCAGAAAGTAGGTTCTAACTTTGCTTTCAGAGTAGCGGCCAGCTTCTCATACTTCTGCTTCCCAATCTCATCCCCAACTAAATCAGCACACAAAGCCATTGTTTCCAGACTTCTGCAAAATAAAACTTGCTCAAAAGAAAGTTCTCCTTTTTTATCCAGATAGCCGTCCGCCCAGTCCACAAATACCCAATCACCGGTCATACCTTCCACCATGCCATTTTTATTTGTACGTCCCAATACATAATCCATCATCGTTTGCATACGTGGATACAGTTGGTTGACAAAGTGGCGGTCGCCACTATACATATAATAATCATATACGCTAAGGAACCAATAGAAAGTATAGTCCATAATCGTATTGCTATGGCTGGTCACAGGATCTTTGCCACGAAGCAGCCAGATTGTACGTTTCACGGATTCACTATCGAAGAAAAGATAATAATTCATCAGATAACTTTGGATAGCATCCCCACTCCATACCCAGCAGTCGCGTTTGATACCGTCAATAAAGAACTCGCGGGTAGTGAGATGCATGGTATAGGCCCCCACTTCCCAAATACGGTTCAATTCTTCATCATTGCAACGGAAACTTCCACGATACTCTTCAGGAAGATATTCATATTGCATGGATACTTCTCCTATTTGTACACCCGGTTCGTGGGTAACGTAGACATATCGAAAAGCTTTACTGTTCTCCAACGTATATTCGTTATCAGAACTATTTAAGGGAGAAGTGCTACGGATGGCGAGGTCAGTCACTTGTCCCGGTTCTAACAACAGTTTGTCCAAAGTTTCACAATATGCTTTATCCTTTGCTTCTTCCGGACTTTCACCATAATAAATCTCTATTTTTCCTTTTCCGGAAAGGTTCTTCAATGTGATGAATCCGAATGTCTCTTTTCCAAAATCATAAAGAATACCTCCTTCAGCCTGTTCTGTCTTCGCAACAGGTTGCTGCGGTTCACGCATCAGACTGAATTGGGAAGGAAGCTGGGTAGCCCCGTCAAAGTTCCAACATCCGGCATCCATATAGATCGTAGCAGATGTATCACTAGCTTTTCCGCTCTCATCAATCCATTCTTTATCTTCGTAAGTCACTCGCCAGGAGGAATCAGAATTCACCGTCTTCCCTTTCACATAAATGGTGGGAGGAGTAGCCTGATTCCAGACTTTGATGTTCAGGTTATACTTACCGGCAGGAAGAGTCATCGTCTCCGGCATACCGAATTGAAGCTTTCCATCCAGCTTGACATTATACTTTCCTTCTGCAGCAATAAAAATCTCTTCCGGCTCGGAAAGATTCAGTTGCTTGCTGAATTCAACAACTACATAATGACTGTCCGTTTTCCAGAAAGGAGGGAAAAATGCACCCCGTTCTGTACGACGGTTGTTCATTTGATTTCCCAGCCAGATTTCATAATCTCCCGGATACCAAATCCAGGTCTGGGCAAATGTGCTGCTTGCCAAAGACAAGGCACTGAGTAATATCATATATTTCTTTTTCATTTTTCTTTCTATTACTAACAAACTGAATCGTAAGAAATAATTCGTTCCACAGTGGTTGACGTTTAGTTCCACATCTGTTTCCCTTTAGTTCTACATATATTTTCCTTTAGTTCCATATCTGTGGAACGAACCGCATATTGCAGTTAAATGAGTTACCAACTACTATCGAATGTTCAGCAAATCCTTGTATTCAGCTTCCAATCCTGCACGTTCACGAATAGCATCATCCACTTTCGGACCATTATTCTCCCACACATTTCCGGGACCATTGGCATTTTGCAAATACTTCTCCCCTTCCGTCCAATTATCACGAACAGTAATAAAAGAAGAACCCTCATCTGTATAAAGGTAGAACCAATGATTAGGATCGTGTACATACCCCGGTTTATAGATACTATGCACACAATTCTCCGTTACATAGCTTTTGGGCTGTGAGCCGAGTGTGTAAATACCCGCTACATCATACATGTGTTTCGCATAATGATGAATCAGATTTGCATGAACTCTGTTATTACGCATACAATTCACAGTTTGTGTCCATCCCCAACCAAGACTGATGCCACTATAAGGAACTTCACTAATTTCATTATGCTCGATATTAATATCACTCACATACCCCGCAGCAATGGCGAGACATCCCCAGTCCTCATTACCTACTTCCGTGAAATAGCAATTATTGATTTGTTGGTGTGTGCATACTTCCCGGCGGTCAGCAGGATCATAAGGCAAATGCGTTTCGTGAGCAGCCGGAGAAAAACTACCGGCCAGCAAACCATTTCCTGCAATATCGCGAAAGAGACAACCACGAACAATACCACCCTGCACCGCTTCTTCATAATCCAGTCCGGTAGAACCCAAATGTTCAAATCGGCAACGCTCAAAATCAATCTGCCTGGCAGCAGCTATCCGGACAGCAGCCGCAGGACGACCCAACCATCCTTGATTATCCAACGGATGATTCAGATAATCCCGTTGCATCTTTGGATCAATCCGGTACCCATCCGTCAGATACATACCTGCCTGAAGAGGCACATGTCCTTTCTCCGACGGACGCATCCACGTAGTATAAGAAAAAGTAATTTTCTCAAAGCGAATATGACACACAGGACGATCCAAAGTACCTTCTACTTGTACTAACGTCTCAATGGCAGGTACCATTACTTCCGCCTCCTGCATCTTCTCTCCTTCCCGTGGATAATAATACACTCTACGGGCATCCATATCGTGATACCATTCGCCCGGCACATCCAATAGTTCACGGGCATTCGTCAGATAGAAAGCAGAATTATGTCCGTCCGTCGTCACCATTGGACGCGGCCAAGGATGTTCAAACTGAATCCGGCTTTCCGGCTGGTGAAAACGTACCGCAGCACTATCTCCCTGCACCTCAATAGACCGAATCCGAAGATTAGCCACACACCACATCTGATGGATCACCATCTCGGCATATTCAGCCTTCAATTTTCCCTTATTATCAATAAGTCTGCGTACCGCAACCGCAGGAACATAAAGAACTTCATTCTTTTCATCCACGCTGCAAATACGGTTCATCTTTTCGAAATCCTCTACATCACGGGCACGGACAGCCTTTTCTCCATTCACCCACAACTGACGAAAATCCAATGGACGCCCATTAAATGCCGGCACATCTGCCACCCAGAGCTTTCCTTGTTTCTTCCAATTCTTGATACGGACTCCTCCACTCAACACCACCTTTTCATCGGCTGCCGAACGGATCACCGTCGGTGATTCCTTTGTCCCACTATCTTCCGGACGAATAAAAACCGGCTCATACAGAGCGTACGTTCCACCCTCCATATAAACAGTGATTCCTCCCTGTACACGGTCATCTCCCGTCCTCCGCCATTCACGTGCCTGCCGTAAAGCAGCAGTCAGCGTTGCTTTGGGAGACTGGCGGGTTCCATCATTAAAGTCATTACCTTTGGGAGAAACCCATATTTCACCGGACCATAACCAATGACTACTCAAAATACATATAGCCGTCAAAAATAACTTTCTCATCCTCATTTATTCATTTCTCCTCCTGATTTTTCCATTTCTATATTCTGATTCATCTGGCAAGAGGCATCCATACAGTCATCTCTCCTTTTCCTCTATTTCCCCAGGCATAATAAGGAATCAAACGAATATCCACTGTCTTCTTTGCCTGAACCACCGGACGATAAAGTACCCCTTCCCAAGAAGTTGTAGATGCCAGACGCGCTTTACCTTCGAGCGCTACAATCGGACTACCCTCAATCGTGATCTTCTTCGGAGTCAACTTTATATCAGCAGGGATCAATACATTATCAATCTTCTCTCCATTCGCTATATCCATATTTTCCAGACAATAAACCAACGGTCCGCGCTTCACGACCACCTGATTACGAATCTCCTCTGCCAACGGATGAGCTTCGAGCAAACGCACAGGCATATCCATCACTAACTCCACTACATCCCCCTTCTTCCATGCACGATTTACTTCCGCATACGAATTTGCCTTTGCATTGGTTTGCAGCGGCTGTCCATTCACTGTGAGCGTAGTCTTTTCGCACCATTCAGGAATACGTAAGAAGAGCGAGAAAGTACCTGCCTTACGAGGAACTTTATCCAACGTTACGCGTACATTTCCATCCCAAGGATAATCCGTTTCCTGCGTCAGAGCTACTTCTCCCTTCTCTTTCCAAGTCGTTGTCAATGTATTTGCCCCATACAAATTGCAATAAATCCCTTCCGGACTCAATGTATATGCATAGTTTTGTGCCTGACACAGCGTACGCAATGTGTTCGGAGGACAGCAGAAACAACTGATATATTCCGTCCGTTCCTTCGGCCAACGAAGCGTGTAAGGAAGATCGGCACTGATACGAAGCGGATTCGTATAGAAATACTTCTTTCCATCCAGACTAATACCGCTCAATACACTATTATAAAGACAAGTCTCCACAAGATCAGCATATTTCGCATCCCCTGTCACCTCCAGCATCCGCCAGTTGAACAGCATATTACCGATATTGGCACATGTTTCATTGTGAGCAGTGCTATTCGGCAACTGATAGGGACGTCCATAACTCTGATGCACTTTCTGAATACTATCCGGCTCATAACACGTTCCATCAGGCGATGTACCATCATAAAGAGCACCGCAAGCACCGGTCACATACATTTTCCGGGTCACGATATCATTCCAGATACTAGTCAGGTTCTTCATTAATTGCTGCTCACCGGTTTCTGCATATACATCCGCTACTCCAGCATACAGATAGTTGGCGCGTACGGCATGTCCCATCGCACGATATTGATCGCGGAAAGGAATACGGTCCTGATTATCGTCCGTACCGTTCTCCACCATACCACGGATATCAATCAGATTCTTTGAAAGTTCCAGATAACGGGGATTTCCGGTAGCTCGGTACATTTCAACTACCCCCATATAATGAGAGGGACAAATAGCATTGCGAGCCAGTTCGGCAGAAGCCGTTTCATAAAAATGACAGAGGAAATCCGTCGCTTTCACAGCAGCATCGAAAAGAGTAGTCTTTCCGGTGGCACGACGATGCACAATACCCGCCATCATCAAGTGTCCGAGATTATAAGTCTCAAAGTTCAGCCGATTGGCAAAAGCTCCTTTTTCATTCTCATCACCTACTTTCGTTCCAATGACCGTTTGTTTATGCTGATCCTCCAATGCATGAGAGTCAATCCCTTTATTCAGTTCTTCGATAACAACAGGCGTATGTATATAACCGTCTGCACGTTGCGCTTTTACGACACAAGTAATAAAGTTATCCATTAACTTGTCCAACTCTGGATCTTTATTAACTGCATAGACAGAAGCCACACCTTCCATCCATTTATACATATCTCCGTCATGAAATGGAGGTCCCCAATGCTCTCCTTTGCATACCCCGGCAGCAATCTCAAAATTACGGAAACCGTGAGAGATCTCCGGTGTGTTCCAAGTGTTCCACATACTCTGCAGGGAAGTCCGGCTAAATACCTGAAAGCGATCTCCCCAGAATCCATCCGTCCAATGTACGGCACCGATTCCGGTATTCGCCATCTTCGCAAAACGGCTCTGACTCATATCCGTCAATCCATTGCTTTGCGCAAGTGCTCCCGTAACGGAGGCGGAAGCTAAAAGAAGTAACAGTTTTATCTGTTTCATTAATATGGATAATTTAAAATTTACACAATATCTTTATAAAAAGACGCAATTATCCATATTTTGTACTCAATAAAACAAAAAAATGAAGTCCCTATTTCGGTACGCCCAGCAAGTCCAAATACAGGCATATAGCCATTTATTTCACTGAAAAATAATAAAAAGTGCCACTCACCGTTTCGCGTGAATGGCACTTTTCGTGATTTTGTATATTAAATCTACCATAAACCGAGCCCCATCGTTTTAGAACATTCCAACTCCAATAATCCTTTTTTCGCATCGAGACCACCTCCATACCCAGTAAGTTTATGATTGCTGCCGATTACCCGATGGCAGGGAACAAAGATAGAGATAGGATTGGTGGCATTGGCCGATGCGACTGCACGCACAGCCTTCGGGTTATGGATGCGGCGGGCAAGCTCGCCATAAGATATGGTCGTTCCATAGGGTATTTTCATCAGTTCTTCCCACACAGTGCATTGAAATTCCGAACCGGTAAAGACAACGGGAATGTCGAATATCTTACGGTGTCCGGCAAAATATTCTTCGAGTTCCTCGATTGCCCGTTCGATGATGTCGGAAGTCCCCTCTTCGTATTTCGCATTCAGATGTCGCTGTATGCGACGGTCTATCGTACCTCGCCGTTTCTCCACCGCCCAATCGCAAATACACAGCTTATCGCCGTAAGAACCGACAAGCATCTCGCCCACGGGCGATTGATATCGTGTAATCTTTATAGTTTCCATATTGTTCTTTTCTTCTTTTTTCTTCAAATTAAAAAAATATTGCTCACATTCTTTACTTCCTTTGTGATGTACTTCTTACTTGGAGTAACGGTTTGTGCTAACATTTCCGTTCGCAACGGAAATGATTAATGATTTTCCTGACAAATATAGGAAAGTATATTTCAAATGACAAGAAAATACAGATAATAAGACAGTCTCCCTTCAAACTTATTTTCAAAGTAATTTGTTTATATAAAAAACGATCGTTCCAAGTGCCACGCAATGGACATCAGCAACGGATATGAATAACCGGATTATCTATTTCCGAACGATGTACAACAGTACGATCCGCAGCATTGATTTGCGCTCTATTGATTTTTCCAAAGTGCATTATCGGGCTGTTCCAATGGATACCGTCAAGCAGCAGCCGATTGAAAAGATAAAAATAATGTCCGAGTAATTATATTCTTTTAGCGACTTATTGGGTACAAAATGTCCGTTCAACCGTCCTTTTATAAAAGTATAAAAGACGTTAGATGATAATGAATAAAAAGAGATTGATCGGATATGCGCTCGTCATGCTGTCTGTAACTTCTATTCATGCACAGGAAACGAATACTTCTACGCAAGAATATAAGTTATGGTATGACCGTCCCGCACAGGTATGGACGGAAGCCTTGCCTTTGGGCAATGGCCGTTTGGGAGCTATGGTATATGGAACACCGGGTACAGAACAAATACAACTAAACGAAGAAACCATTTGGGCGGGACGCCCTAACAACAACGCCAACCCGGACGCCCTTGAGTATATTCCCAAAGTGCGTGAACTGGTCTTTGCAGGAAAATATCTCGAAGCGCAAACTCTCGCTACCGAGAAGGTGATGGCTAAGACAAACTCGGGAATGCCTTATCAAAGTTTCGGGGACCTGCGAATCGCTTTTCCCGGACATACCCGTTATTCGGACTACTATCGGGAGCTAAGTCTGGATTCCGCCCGCGCCATCGTGCGATATGAGGTAGACGGAGTACAATACCAACGCGAAACGATTACCTCATTTACCGATCAAGTGGTAATGGTCAGACTGACAGCCAGCCGTCCGGGGCAAATAACCTTTAATGCCCAACTGACTTCTCCTCATCAAGATGTAATGATTTCCTCTGAGGAAGGAAATTGCGTCACGCTTTCCGGTGTCTCTTCCTGGCATGAAGGTCTCAAAGGGAAAGTGGAATTTCAAGGACGGTTGACTGCACGGAATAGAGGTGGGAAAATAGCATGTGCGGATGGAATTCTTTCGGTAGAAGGAGCTGATGAAGCTATCATTTACGTGTCAATAGCCACCAATTTCAATAATTATCTGGATATCACAGGAAATCAGATAGAACGGGCTAAAGACTATCTTTCCAAAGCAATGAAACATCCATTTCCGGAAGCCAAGAAAAATCATACCGATTTCTATCGCCGATACTTGACCAGAGTATCTTTGAACTTAGGTAAAAACCGATATGGAAACATCACAACCGATAAACGTGTAGAAAACTTCAAAGATACAAATGATGCTCATTTGGTAGCTACTTACTTCCAGTTCGGGCGTTACCTATTGATTTGTTCTTCACAACCCGGAGGACAACCCGCTAACTTGCAAGGTATCTGGAATGACAAATTATTTCCTTCTTGGGACAGCAAATACACTTGCAACATCAACTTGGAGATGAACTATTGGCCGTCTGAAGTTACCAATCTTAGCGAGCTGAACGAGCCTCTTTTCCGACTGATAAAAGAGGTCAGCGAAACAGGCAAGGAAACGGCTAAAATCATGTATGGAGCGAATGGCTGGGTACTCCATCACAACACAGATATCTGGCGCGTCACAGGAGCAATTGACAAAGCCCCTTCGGGTATGTGGCCTAGTGGTGGAGCGTGGCTCTGTCGGCATTTATGGGAACGTTACCTATATACCGGAGATACCGTTTTTTTGCGTTCCATCTATCCTATACTGAAAGAGTCCGGCCGTTTCTTCGATGAAACCATGGTAAAGGAACCGATACACAATTGGTTGGTGGTTTGTCCTAGCAATTCACCGGAGAATGTACATTCGGGCAGTAATGGAAAGGCAACGACAGCCACCGGATGTACGATGGATAATCAGTTGATTTTCGATCTTTGGACGGCTATTATCTCAGCTTCCGAAATTCTGGATACCGACAAAGATTTCGCAACTCATCTAAAGCAACGCTTGAAAGAAATGCCTCCTATGCAAATAGGTCATTGGGGACAATTGCAAGAATGGATGTTCGATTGGGATGATCCGAACGATGTACATCGTCATGTCTCCCATCTTTACGGATTGTTCCCCAGCAATCAGATTTCTCCATACCGCACACCGGAATTGTTTGATGCGGCACGCACCTCGCTCATCCATCGCGGGGATCCGTCTACCGGCTGGAGTATGGGATGGAAAGTTTGTCTTTGGGCGCGTCTGCTTGATGGTGACCATGCTTATAAGCTGATAACAGATCAGTTGACTCTTGTACGCAACGAAAAGAAAAAAGGCGGTACTTATCCTAATTTGTTCGATGCGCATCCACCCTTTCAGATTGACGGGAACTTCGGTTGTACGGCAGGAATCGTAGAAATGCTGATGCAGAGTTATGACGGATTCATCTATTTACTTCCCGCCCTCCCTACTTTGTGGAAGGAAGGTTCGGTGAAAGGTATTATCGCACGTGGCGGTTTTGAGCTTGACTTGAGTTGGAAAGACGGAAAAGTAAATCATCTGATAGTAAAATCCCACAAAGGAGGAAACTGTCGTCTCCGCTCACTCAACCCGCTAAAAGGTAAAGGACTGAAAGCTGCCAAAGGCGAGAACCCTAATCCTCTCTTTGCCGTCCCCGCTATTACCAAGCCATTGATTAACGGGAAAGCAAAATTGAATAAAATAGAGCTGACGGAAACCTATTTGTATGACCTGCCCACAAAAGCGGGAAAAGAATATATCCTGATCGGAAAATAAAAACTCAACTATATGAATCGAAATTTATTTAAGGCGATTATTGCCTGCGGAATTGTCTGCTTTATTGCTTGTACGACCACCAAGAAAGCAGAAACCGAAAAGTGGAGTGAACGCATGGCACGTTCCGAGATGAAACGTTTCCCAGAGCCCTGGATGATTGAAAAAGCTAAAAAACCACGATGGGGATATACGCATGGTCTTGTGGTAAAATCAATGCTTGAAGAGTGGAAACATACGGGTGACAGTACATATTACGAGTATGCCAAGATTTATGCGGATAGTCTGATTGACACTGACGGACGTATAAAGACCATGAAATATCTTTCTTTCAATATCGACAATGTAAATGGCGGTAAGATTTTGTTCGACCTCTACGCAAAGACGGGAGATGAACGTTACAAAACGGCTATGGATACTCTTCGTAAGCAGATGGCCGAACAGCCGCGTACCAGCGAAGGAGGCTTCTGGCACAAATTGAAATATACCCATCAGATGTGGTTGGACGGTATCTTTATGGCTTCTCCCTATCTGGTACAATATGGTGCGACTTTCCAGGAACCGGCTTTGTTTGACGAAGCGGTGAAGCAAATACTTTTGATTGCCCGTAAAACGTATGATCCGGCTACCGGTCTTTACTATCACGGATGGGATGAAAGCCGTGAACAGAAATGGGCAAATCCCGAAACCGGGTGTTCTCCGAATTTCTGGAGCCGCAGTATCGGATGGTATGGTGCTGCGATAGTGGATGTTCTGGATTATCTGCCACAAGAAACAGCAGGACGGGACAGCGTCATACAGATTCTTCAAGGGCTGGCCGAAGCGATTGTAAAATATCAGGACCCTCAATCCGGCACATGGTATCAAGTGACTGATCAAGGTGCACGTAAAGGTAATTACCTGGAGTCTTCGGCAACTGCCTTGTTTGTTTATACGCTCGCCAAAGCCATTAATAAAGGATATATCGGAAATGAATATATTGAACCGGTAAGAAAAGCTTTCAACGGCATGACCGGAAATTTCACCCGTCTGGAGGAAGACGGAAGTTATACCATCACCAATTGTTGTGCCGTAGCCGGACTGGGCGGAGACTCTAAAAGATACCGTGACGGTTCATTTGAGTATTATATCAGCGAACCGATTATCGAGAATGATCCGAAGTCAGTAGGAGCATTTATCCTGGCTGCAATCGAATTTGAAAAAATGATTGAGAAATAATCTTCACCACAGATTACACAGATTAACACAGATTCTAAAATAATTATGTGACATTTCTAACATTCTGTCAGATAAGAAATCTGTGTTAATCCGTGTAATCTGTGGTGAATTATAAACTAAAAACGATAAAATACAATGAGAAAATTCAAGATTCTTCCTCTCTTATTACTGCTGCTGACTTTGGCTATCCCGGTAGCGGCACAAAAGAAAACACAAAAGACGTATATTCCCTGGAGTAACGGTAAACTAGTAGTTTCCGAAGAGGGACGTTATCTGAAACACGAAAACGGTACTCCTTTCTTCTGGTTAGGGGAAACAGGATGGTTGCTCCCAGAGCGTCTGAATCGTGACGAAGCCGAATATTATCTGGAACAGTGCAAACGTCGCGGATACAATGTAATTCAAGTTCAGACCTTGAATAATGTGCCATCCATGAATATCTACGGACAATATTCCATGATAGACGGATATAACTTCAAGAACATCGACCGGAAAGGTGTATATGGTTATTGGGATCACATGGATTATATCATTCGTACGGCTGCAAAAAAAGGGCTGTATATCGGTATGGTTTGTATCTGGGGAAGTCCCGTGAATCGTGGAGAAATGACTGTCGAACAGGCGAAAGCATACGGAAAGTTCCTGGCGGAACGTTATAAGGACGAACCGAATATCATTTGGTTTATCGGTGGAGACATTCGCGGTGATGTGAAAACAGCCGAATGGGAGGCATTGGCAACTTCTATCAAAGCAATCGACAAGAATCACCTGATGACCTTCCATCCGCGTGGCAGAACAACCTCAGCAACTTGGTTCAACAACGCTTCCTGGCTGGACTTCAATATGTTTCAAAGCGGACACCGTCGTTACGGACAACGTTTTGGCGACGGCGACTATCCCATCGAAGAGAATACTGAAGAAGACAACTGGCGTTTCGTTGAGCGCAGTATGGCTATGAAACCCATGAAACCGGTTATCGATGGAGAACCTATCTATGAAGAAATTCCTCACGGCCTGCATGACGAAAACGAGTTGTTATGGAAAGATTACGATGTACGCCGCTATGCTTATTGGTCCGTATTCGCCGGTTCCTTCGGGCATACGTATGGGCATAATTCCATTATGCAGTTTATCAAACCGGGTGTGGGTGGTGCATACGGAGCCAAGAAGCCTTGGTATGAAGCATTGAATGATCCCGGTTATAATCAAATGAAATATTTGAAAAACCTGATGCTGACTTTCCCGTTCTTCGAACGTATACCGGATCAGTCTGTCATCGCAGGTAAGAACGGAGAACGTTACGACCGTGTCATCGCTACACGCGGTAATGATTATCTGATGGTGTATAATTATACCGGACGTCCGATGGAAGTTGATTTCAGCAAGATTAGCGGGGCAAAGAAGAATGCCTGGTGGTATACGACAAAGGACGGTAAGCTGGAATATATCGGTGAATTTAATGACGGTGTGCATACCTTCCAGCACGATAGCGGTTATTGCAGTGGAAACGATCATATTCTGATTGTGGTGGACAGCAATAAAAACTACCTCGATAAGACATGGACGGAACTTCCCGATGCCCAACTGAAATATATCAGCGATAAATGATGAACAAGAGAATATTTATAGTAGCATTCTTTGCGTTTCTGTTTTTAGCAGGTTCAGTCTATGCAGCCATAGGCATAACCGAACTGCGAACGGAGCAATTAAAGAATCCGCTAGGTATCGACGTGCGCCAGCCCCGATTGGGTTGGCGCATCGAATCGGATGAACAGAATGTGATGCAAACAGCATATCACATTCTTGTTGCTTCTTCCGCCGACTTGCTGGCGCAAGGAAAAGGAGATATTTGGGATTCAGGAAAGATAGAGTCCGACACCTCCCAATGGATTGCTTATCAAGGGGAACCGCTAAAGCGTAATGCCTGCTATTATTGGAAAGTGAAGGTCTATACCAATAGAGGGGAAGCGGACTGGAGTACTCCGGCCTTTTGGAGTATGGGATTGCTGAATGAAGCGGACTGGCAAGGCCAGTGGATTGGATTAGACCGTGCCGCTCCCGGTGACAGCGAAACCCAATGGAGCCGCTTAGCAGCCCGTTATCTCCGCAAAGAATTTGCTTTAAGCAAAGAGGTGAAACGTGCAACGGTACATATTGCCGGAATGGGACTTTATGAATTATTTATCAATGGACAGCGTATCGGCGATCAAGTGTTGGCCCCCGCTCCTACCGACTATCGGAAAACAATTCTGTACAACACTTACGATGTGACGCCACAACTTCAAAAAGAGAATGCTATTGGTGTGACATTGGGCAACGGACGTTTCTATACGATGCGCCAGAATTACAAACCATACAAGATACCGACATTCGGCTATCCCAAACTCCGCCTGAATTTGATTGTGGAATATATGGATGGCAGTAAAGAAACGATTGCTACAAACGCTTCATGGAAACTGACAACCGAAGGTGCTATCCGTAGCAATAACGAATATGACGGCGAAGAATATGATGCCCGCAAGGAATTGGGCAACTGGACACAAAGCGGTTATGACGACAAAGGCTGGATAGCGGCACAAAGAGTCAGTATTCCTTCAGGAACATTGCGTGCCCAAATAATGCCGGGTATGAAAGTAATGGATACATTAAAACCTGTTTCCATCCAAAAACTTGGTGATAAGTATATTCTTGATTTTGGTCAGAATATGGCTGGTTGGGTGCGCTTCCGCATTAAAGGAGAAGCCGGTGACAGTATTCGTCTCCGTTTCGCAGAAACCTTGCAGGCCAATGGGGAACTCTTTATCCGGAATCTACGTGACGCCCGTTCCACAGATACGTATATCGTAAGCGGACGCGAAGTGAAGGACGCTACGTGGGCACCTCGTTTCGTGTATCATGGCTTCCGTTATGTGGAGGTCAGCAATTATCCGGATGCGCAACTTGGAGACTTCGTAGCTGAAGTCGTGGAAGACGAGATGACGCATACAGGATCTTTCAGTTGCTCTGACGAGACATTGAATAAGATTGTCCGTAATGCATTTTGGGGAATCCGGAGTAATTATAAAGGTATGCCGGTAGACTGTCCGCAACGGAATGAACGTCAACCATGGTTGGGTGACCGCACCATGGGATGTTGGGGAGAGAGTATGCTTTTCGATAATTACGCAATGTATACCAAATGGACACGTGATATCCGCGAAGCGCAACGTGAAGACGGTTGTATTCCCGATGTCGCTCCGGCCTATTGGAACTATTACTCGGACAATGTGACCTGGCCCGCGGCGTTGCCTATGGCTTGTGATATGCTTTTTACCAATTTCGGAGATAAACGTCCGATAGAGGAGAATTATCCAGCTATCAAAAAATGGGTGGTTCATATCCGTGAATACTATATGACAAAGGAATATATCATAACCAAAGATAAATATGGTGACTGGTGTGTTCCTCCCGAATCATTGGAGCTGATTCACAGTAAGGATCCTTCCCGCAAGACTGACGGTGCGCTGATCGCCACTGCCTATTACTTAAAAGTGTTGCAACTGATGCATCGTTTTGCCAGCCTGCAAGGACTGAAAGCCGATGCAGAAGAATGGGAAGATCTGGAACATCGTATGAAAGACGCATTCAATGCCCGCTTCTTGCATATAAAAGAGGGAACGTCCCATGTGCCGGGACATACATTATATCCGGACAGTATCTACTATGGTAATAATACGGTCACTGCCAATATTCTGCCACTTGCTTTCGGGTTAGTGCCAAAGAATTACATCCATGAAGTTGCCAAAAATGCCGTAACTTCCATTATTACCACCAATAAGGGACATATCAGCACCGGAGTCATCGGTGTGCAATGGCTGTTGCGTGAATTAAGCCGTCGTGGTTATACCGATGTGGCTTACTTGCTGGCTACCAACAAAACGTATCCTTCGTGGGGGTATATGGTTGGAAAAGGTGCTACCACCATTTGGGAATTATGGAACGGTGATACGGCAAATCCTGAGATGAACAGTAGCAACCATGTCATGCTTTTAGGAGATTTATTGCCTTGGTGTTTCAATAATCTGGCAGGTATTCGGGCAGACCGTTGGAAGTCCGGTTACAAACATATTATTTTCCAGCCGGCTTTTGAGATTCAAGAGTTAAGCAATGTAGATGCATCTTATATGAGTATCTATGGAAAAATAACCAGCCAATGGAAGAAAACGCCCATGCATCTGGAATGGGATATTGAATTGCCTGCCAATACAACAGGCGAAGTACATTTGCCGGATGGTCGAAAAGAGAAGATCGGTTCGGGAAAACATCATTTTAGTGTAGATATACCGACTAAGAACACAGCCATTCTAAGTGATGAATTTCTGTACGAAAAGGCCGTTTTCCCCGAATGTCACGGAGCTACTATTGTAGAGATGAAGAACGGAGATCTTGTTGCCTCTTTCTTTGGAGGAACGAAAGAACGCAATCCCGATTGTTGTATCTGGGTATGCCGTAAGCCGAAAGGCGCTAAAGAGTGGAGTACTCCCAAACTTGCTGCCGACGGTGTGTTTTCACTCAAAGATCCGCAAGCTGTATTAGCGGGAATCGACTCCACCTGTACACCGGTAAAAGATGCAAAAGGGAAACTCATCGCACGCCGGAAAGCGTGTTGGAATCCGGTACTGTTTCAAGTTCCGGGCGGAGATTTGATTCTCTTCTACAAAATAGGTCTGAAAGTGAGTGACTGGACAGGATGGTTGGTTCGTTCGCGTGACGGAGGAAAGACCTGGAGCAAGCGTGAACCTCTTCCCAAAGGTTTTCTAGGTCCTATCAAGAATAAGCCGGAATATATCAACGGCCGTATCATCTGTCCTTCCAGTACGGAAGGCAGTAAGGGCTGGCGTGTTCATTTCGAGATTTCTGATGATAAAGGAAAAACCTGGAAAATGGTAGGACCTTTGGAAGCAGAACTGTCCGTACCGACTCAGAACCGTAAAAAAGGAGGAATAAATACGGATGATCAGGAAGGTGGGGAAGCCATCAAAGGAGAAGGTGCTAAACCTATTTATGCGATACAACCTAGTATTTTAAAGCATAAGGACGGAAAGTTGCAGATACTCTGCCGTACGCGCAATGCACAGATTGCAACAGCCTGGAGTAGTGACAATGGTGATACGTGGAGCAAAGTAACGCTGCTGGATGTTCCGAATAATAATTCCGGTACAGACGCCGTGACAATGAAAGATGGCAGGCATGTGCTTATTTATAACAATTTCTCTACATTGCCCGGAACTCCGAAAGGCCCTCGCACACCGCTTTGTGTAGCTATATCGGAGGATGGAATCAGCTGGAAGCCTGTTCTCACATTGGAGGATAGTCCGATCAGTCAATATTCTTATCCTAGCATTATTGAAGGTAAAGATGGAAAGCTGCATGCCATTTACACTTGGCGTCGTCAACGGATAAAATATGCCGGGATAGATCCGCTGAAGTTCTAGAAATCGAATAGTCATTTTACATAAATCGACCGCTCGTTCGGATAGGAATGAGCGGTCGATTTGTCATAATCCTACGGTCCTTTCTCCGTATACGAGCGGTTGTTCTTATTCAATCGAGCAGTCGATTCTTTGCATTTATCCGTTTTATGTTTTACATTTGCAATAAATAAAAAGAACGATGGCAGACAACTATATAGAAAAACAGCAAGAGCTATATGAAGCCAGAAAGGCTGCTTGGAAACAAGCACAGAAATATGGTAAGAAGAAATCTACAACCGTTCATCCGGCTGAATCGGCTTCGTGTACTCCAATGACCTCAAAATCATCCCCCTCCAAAAGAAGAATATTTGTAACAGGAGGAGCGGAAGGTATAGGCAAGGCAATAGTAGAAGCTTTTTGCTTGTCCGGCAATCAAGTCGCTTTTTGTGATATAAATGAAATAGCGGGACAAGAGACTGCAAAAGCAACCGGATCTATATTCCATAAAGTCGATGTCAGCGATAAGGATGCGCTTGAAAGTTGCATGCAACGTATTCTTTCCGAATGGAATGATATTGATATTATTGTCAACAACGTCGGTATCAGTCAATTTTCTCCTATCACCGAAACGAGTGTAGAGGATTTCGACAAAATACTTTCTATCAACCTACGCCCTGTATTTATCACCTCCCGCCTGCTTGCCATACATCGTAAAGAACAGTCCTCTCCTAACCCATACGGCCGGATTATCAATATTTGCTCCACACGTTACCTGATGAGTGAACCGGGAAGTGAAGGTTATGCAGCTTCGAAAGGCGGTATCTATTCTTTAACTCATGCACTGGCCTTGTCGTTATCCGAATGGAATATCACCGTCAACTCTATTGCTCCGGGATGGATACAAACTCATGATTATGACCAACTCCGGCCGGAAGATCATTCACAACCTCCTCCAAAACGGGTTGCCACCCCGGAACATAATGC
>OGKS01000296.1_pt1 | contig 28375 bp, 23 predicted proteins | sample 1572491 | NCBI WGS metagenome assembly OGKS01 (sample SAMEA2582153, study PRJEB24529) | metagenome | biome: Human gut stool | place: China | collected 2011
AAACAATACTTGGAGAAACGAATGGATATGCTCTTGCTAGAGCTAAAAAATGAAGTCTCATCCGTCAGCTTCGAACCTGAGGAGATTGTCGGCTTACCCATATCTTCAGACGATAAAATCAAACTGCTTGACATGTTGCATGGTTTATGGTTTGATGTTTATAAAGTGTGCCAGGGAAAATAAGAAAACAGGTTTCGTATCACTTAAAAGATGAAATAGGAAGCCAATGCAAAAAATGTGGTCGGAAGAGATTCCGACCACATTCACCATAGAAGTATTAACTTTATAAGATTTAGATTTATGCTATTCAACTATAAGGAACATCGGATTTTTGCGTTCTCTGATACTCATGGGATGCACAATCGGCTTCATATCCCAGAAGAAGCCGACATCCTGCTTTGTGCAGGCGATGTGGTGTCTGGCTTTGGTAAGGATGGCATGGAGGACTTCTTTTCCTGGTTGTTAAGCCATCCCGCCAAACTTTATATTTTTGTCGCAGGTAATCATGAGCTGTTCTTGGAAGACAGCCTAGAGCAGATAATTTCGTTCTTACCTAAAAAAGTAGTTTTCCTTCATGATTCCACCTTTGAGTTTGATGGGATAAGTTTTGGGAATATATCCATGCGAAGCTTGCAAAGTAAGGAGCAAAATGTCCAATCTGCTACCAAAATGGACTTCCTGATTACCCATATTCCACCGGAAGGCATACTTGACGAGGGTAGGGGAAGCCTTCCGCTATTGTTAGAGGTTTATCGCTCTCAACCTCGTTTCCATGTCTTTGGTCATGCTCATTCTTGTGGAAATCAAAGCAAGGGTGGTGCCTTTACGGAGTTTTACAATGTCTCACAGTTTAATGAACTTAGAAATAAGAAATGAGAAGTCATAACTAGACCAAGCTCTTTTCTTATTAAACCACTTTACTATCAGCAAATATAGATCTTCTCCTAAGTTCTCGTCATACGATTGATACCATCTATAGTTTTTCCCATCAAGGTCGGTTATGATTTTTTTTATCTTGTTTTTTTCTTTTTCCAGCAACGGATGTTTTGAAGATGTTCTTGTAAGGATAAGAAAGCCATCCCAACCAGTAAAAGGGAGATTGAACATTTCAATCAATTCTGTGATGTATTCCACTCTCTTATTTTTTTCAAAAGCAAAGCTGACATATTCCTTTTCCATCTGGCAGGATTTATGGTACAACCATTTAAAGTTCTTGCTATTTAAGCCTTGGCTGTTGTTTTTAGTAAGTCTTCTGATTAAGTAGTGGGTCTTACATATTTGTTTATATTGTACAAATAAGGAGTAAACCTTGTTAAATGTATACAATTTCAGAAGTGCAATGTTTCGACAGTGTCTCTTCCTGATAATTTTATAAAGTTCTTGTTCTGACATTTTTTCGGGAACGCATTTCTTTGGCAAGAGAACTTTAAAAACCAGCTTGTATATATTCATCACTAGCTTACTGAACTTAGTATTTTTAACGATGTCAAGACTATGAAATGGCTCAAGTACACCCTGTTGGTTATTTCTTATAATAGTTTCCATAATACTTGCAGCAATGCTTGAAGTGTCAGGACTTTCACAACCTCTAAAGATGACTTTGTACTTGCCTAAATTCTCCAAAGAATCCTTTTTATACCCTTCAGGCATGATAACATTCATGCCCAAAGGGTCTATGGAGGGATTCACAATCTGTACAATCATATAAGAATGCTCAGATGTTCCTGTCTGATGGCAAATACGGTCATAAGTCATTTTTATGAAAGGGGTAAAGTTGTCCCCCATTCCATAAACTTCCCATAAGATTTCTTCAATATCTTCGAAAGATATACTTCTTAAATATTCAGCTATAGTCATTTTATAATTTTAAGAATATCCCACAATCAGCAAATATATATCCTCTCCTAAGCATTTGTCAGTGGCATGATACCATATGTCAGGTTTGATTCCTTTCTCCTTGAGAATGTTTGATATGGCATCATTTTCTTCCGCAGAAAGCATAGATTCTGGAGAAGTTTTGATTTCAACCAGATACTTGTCCCATTTCTTGAACTTATCCGCATAATGCTCAAATAAGTCTATGAGATATACTATTCTCTGGCTTTTGCATGTGGCAAATGAACGGAACTCCCTTCCTTTGTCATGGCCTTTTATTTGGAAAAGCCATTTAAAATCGGTGTATGAAAGTCCATCAACGTTGTTCTTATATAATCTTCTGATAAGATAGTCTATCTCATTGTATATTTCCAGTTGCTTGATTCTATTCTTGACACGGAAATTACGTTTTCTCTTTGCCCCATTGCAACGCCTTTCTCTTTTTTCTATAATATTTCGATCTTCAGAAAATACAGTTAGATTATATTCGTCTTGCCATTCTTCATCGAAATACCTAGTTTGTTTGCCTGGCAACTGATGTTTTGCATATCTTTTATAAATCAAACATGCTTTTTTTATATAAAGTGAGTCGTAGTCTAATTGAAAACTTTCTCCATCAAGACTATACCGCCACCCTGGTAAATCATAAACAAGTTTAGCCGCAATTTCCTTTTGAGAGAAAAGACCAGGATTTCCATCATACCTAATTTCCTTTGAGGCGCATTCAGCTAAAGGCACCAATTCGAAGTCCCATGTATTCATGCCAATATAGCCAGGAATAATGTCCCTATGGTCTATGAACTGAATCCAAAGATAAGGATTCTTACTTGGTTTTCCTTCAATTCTACAGATACAGTCATATTTCATTTTGCATTCTTCCAGTTGGTGATCATCCGTCCAAAAATATGAATCCATTTTTTTTCGCCACTCTTCTATCATTTTTCTTGTGGGTGGTAGGATGTCATCAAAAGAGAATTGCTTTAAGTATTCTTGTACTGTCATTTTCGATTTTTTAAATCATTATACATCATCATCTATCGGATGACCCTTTTTGAATTTCTGAATGAGAATCGTAAACTGTAAGTCAATAACATCAGAGTTTACCTCTGCTGTACCAAAGACGAGTTCTCCCTTTCCTGCCAACTTCTGAAACTCGCTCTTAATCTCTTCTTTCTCTTTCAAGGAAAGAGGATGAAGAGATGATGCCTTACATAATACAACCAGCTTCTGAGGATTGGCAAACTCATTCTCTGAATCCATGTCTATGTATTTTATCAGTCTTTTCAGGTAATCCACTCTGCTGATTTCTCCATAGGTATGAGTCTCCATGTTGGTTTGCAGCATAGAGAAACCATCATAGATGAAGTCCATGTCATGGAAGGAAATATCTTTACCACCCAAGAACTTCTCTCGGAGAGCTTCATACTTTTCTCGATAATCGAGATAATCAATTCGCTTCTCCAAGCGATGGTCACGCTTCTTTTTGATGTTGGATGCTTGGGAGATTCTTCTGTTGCAGTAGTCCCAATCCTCCATGCTCATGGATATACTATCATGAGAAGCGAGCTTCATGGTTTCGAGGATCTCCCTTTTCTTACGGCCAGGCAAATAGTTGAAGTATAACTTTTGTTCTAGTTTTCTAGCCATAGTGCCATAACTGGTGTGCATCTTGTGCTCGATTCTGTCCTCAAATGTATCTTTGAGTGTTTGCGGTGTATAGCCGTAGAATGTACAACTCCAAAGAATCTTGGCTATGACTTCTTCCTTAGTAAGTTTACAGTCATCGGCAACTACAACTTCCTTGGCTACATTGTGCTCCCAAAGTCCACCTTCGCAATTGTATACATTAATATATGGCTCCTCATAACCTTCCATAGGTTTAACCCACTCTACACGTATTTCGAGGTTCCTCATCTCGGATTCATTCGCTGGAGCAATATGAGAAAGGATATCGTATGCCTCACGATATTGTCTGATGGCCAAATATCCTTCCTTTTTTAAGGCAGGAATCAATGCGTCAAAATCCGTACTAAGTAAAAGTTCTTTCAGTTTCATACACTTAACATTTAAAATTTATTGCAAAGGTAGTGCAAGGGTGTGCAAAAAAATGGCACAGCTTAAAAATATCTTTGAAGGCTATGATATTTTTATAAAATGTTTTATAAGGTGTGTTGAAATATCCTCAAGACATGAGCCACCACAAAGATATACGCACATCAGAGAGTGTAGAATCTCACTATATTGATAACCAAACAATGTGCATCTCAATCCCAAGGTGGAATCTATGGTTTGAGCTAAAAAAGCATCAAATTGCTCCATAATTGAAAAAAAATCCCCAAAAGGAGTGTGTTTCTTAGATTTTATTTGTATTTTTGCCATGTCATTCAGAGTTTTATTTGTTTTTTAAATGCAACACTAAGATAAGTGAAATTTCTGACATGACATAATCCTGAGCAACTTATTGTTGCTCAGGTGCTTATAAAAAATATCAAATTATGGTATTGCGCAAATAAGGTCATTGACATCTATAATAAGGCGTTTCTCATATTTCTGAACGAGTATAGTGAAATGGATGTCAGCCACCTCAGTTTTTATCTCTGATAAACCAAAGATGAGCTTTCCTTTTCCTGCTAACTTGTGGAACTCATTCCTGATTTCTTCTTTTTCATCGGAGGAGAGTGGGTGTTGTGAAGGCACCTTGCATAATACAACAAGCTTCTGCGGATTGAAAAACTCATAGTCTGAATCCATCTCGATGTACTTTATCAGTTTCTTCAGATAATCCACTCTGCTGCTTTCTCCATAAGTATGAGTCTCCATGTTGGTTAGTAACATAGAGAAACCATCATAGATGAAGTCCATGTCATGAAAAGTGATGTCCTTTCCACCCATGAACTTATCCCGGAGACCTTCATATTTTTCTCTATAGTCTAGATAGTCAATTCTCTTCTGCATACGATAGTCACGCTTCTTTCTGATATTGGATGCTTTGGCGATTCTCTTCTTGCAATAGTTCCAGTCCTCCATGCTCATGGCTATACTATCAAGAGATGCGAGTCTCATTCTTTTGAGAACCTCTCTCTTTTTATGTCCGGGCAAATAATAGAGATAGAACTTTTGTTTTAACTTTCTCGCCATAGTTCCATAACAGGTGTGCATCTTGTGCTCGATTCTGTCCTCAAAGGTATCTTGGGTAGTCTGTGGCGTATAGCCATAGGAAGTACAACTCAAAAGAATCTTGGCTATGACTTCTTCCTTAGTAAGTCTACAGGCATCGTCAACAATAACTTCCTTGGCAACATTACATTCCCAAAAATCACCTTCACAATTGTATACATTAATATATGGCTCTTCATCCTCATTGCCTTCAACAGGTTTAACCCACTCTACACGTATTTGAGGGTCCTTAATCTCGGATTCATCCGCAGGAATAAGATGGCAAAGGATGTCGTATGCCTCACGATATTGTCTGATGCCCAAATATCCTTCCTTTTTCAAGGCTGGTATCAACATATCAAAATCCGTACTAAGTAAAAGTTCTTTCAGTTTCATACGCTTAACATTTAAAATTTATTGCAAAGGTAGTGCAAGGGTGTGCAAAAAAATGGCACAGCTTAAAAATATCTTTGAAGGCTATGATATTTTTATAAAATGTTTTATAAGGTGTGTTGAAATATCCTCAAGACATGAGCCACCACAAAGATATACGCACATCAGAGAGCGTAGAATCTCACTATGTTGATAATCAAACAATGTACATCTCAATCCCAAGGTGGAATCTATGGTTTGAGCTAAAAGAGCATCATATTGCTTCATAATAGAAAAAATTCCTCCAAAAGGAGTGAGTTTCTCAGATTTTATTTGTATTTTTGCCATGTCATTCAGAGTTTTATTTATTTTTAAATGCAACACTAAGACAAGTGAGATTTCTGACATGGCAAAAAACTAATCAACTTTTTGTTGCTCTGGTTCCTATAAATAATATTGAATTATAGTGTTGCGGAAATTAGGTTATTATGACAACATCAGACAGACAATTTGATTCGCAGTTTGATAAGGTTGAGAATCTTGTACACTATCCTTGGATAGGTTGCAACTATGCTTCGGCACCAAAGCGTGTGCTTATCATGGGAGACTCGCACTATACGGTGAATGACGAAGGCGAATTCTGCCCAGAGGAATATGATAGATGTGTTACAGACAAGGAGTATACAAGAGGAATCATTAATTGTGCAATAGAAAAAGGTGGCTGGAAATTCCATACAAACCTTCAGAAAACATTCTTGGATGAAAGCGACATGGATGTCGAGGGCTTTTGGAACAAAATAGCTTCTTATAACTTTATACAGGAGCCTATGAAAGGTATACATGAGGTACCCTCTTTGGCTGATTACGAGACAGCATGGAAGTGCTTAGCTGATGTCGTGCAAATCATCAAGCCAGATATTTGCATATTTGTTGGTCTAAGAAACGACAATGGCATGAATGCTCTTGAAGAGAAAGATGTGAAATATTCTATCCAAACATTGGATGAAAAAATCAACAACTCTTATCCTAAGAAAGGTGAATTGCAATTTGCTGACGGCAACAAGCTACCGTTCTATATGATTCATCATACTGCACAATATTACAGCCCTCAGCTTTGGTACGACTTCTTGAATAAAGAGATTCCAGAGGTTGTCAGCTTTTTGAATAAGTAAAAAATAACGTGAGGGACGTATGACGACACAGGAAAAACATTTGGGTGAATATCGATTGCCGACAGAATGCCTGCTATCGCTACAACATCTCCAATTCAGAAAGTCTTGGTGATGGATAATTGTCACGCTGGCTGCTCGATGCATATTCTACAGCCAACACGTTGTCGTAAAATACGTCGCTTAACGACCGTAAAATCTTGAAAAACGGATAAAAAACCGAGGGTGTGTCATAAGTCCATGACACACCCTCGGTTTTACAATGCCAATTACTTTTTCCCGCTTTCTACATCTTCAGGTATTGGCCAGTTTTCTGATGGAGTACGCATTTCCTTCATCACCTTGTCAAAACCGATTACCATTTCCGGATATTTCTTGGCGAGATCATGCTTCTCTTCTGGGTCTTCACGCAGATTGTAGAGTTCCAGAGGCTTGTTTGGCTTGATGGTAACAGCCTTCCAGTCACCGTGGCGCGCAGCACGCTGCTTACCTGGGAATTCCCAATAAAGAACTCGGTCGTCTGTATCAATCTGCTTACCATAGAACAATGGCAGAATATTCATGCCGTTGATGTTCTGAGGCAGATATTGGGTTCCTCCCGTAAGAGCTGCCAGCGTAGGCATTACATCTGGGAAATAGATGATATTGTTCAGCGACTGTACCGGCACCTTTCCAGGCTGGTTCACGATGAACGGTACTCGGATTCCTCCTTCGTAGAGTTGTGCCTTGCGACCGCGGAATCCTGCGTTGCAGTTGAAGAGTTTCAATGGTGCCTGAACGGCTGCACCGTTATCTGAGGCAAAGATCACAAGCGTATTCTCGCGCAAATTGTTCTTTTCCAGATAGGTGAGCAGTCTTCCTATTGCCGCATCCATGTGGGTTACGAGCGAAGCGTAGCGCTTGTCGTTCATGCTCCACGATTCATCATCATACCATGTGGTGTTGTCGATGATATAGGGTTCATGAGGCGCATCAAAAGCCAGATAGAGGAAGAACGGATTCTTCTTGTTCCGCTTGATGAAATTGATGGCATCATCGGTCGAAATATCCGTATTGTGTTTGATGTGCTTATCGTGCTCATTTGCCTTGATGTGGATGAGCTTGTCATTGTCGAAACGGTTGTATGGATAATAGTAAGGTGAATTGGATTCTACCGTACTGATCAGCCATCCGTGGAACTCGTCAAAACCACGATAGATTGGTGATGATTTTGGATCATAGCCATCCAGATGCCATTTGTTGACAAGACAGGTTTTGTAGCCGGCAGCGTGCAATACCGTAGCGATCGTCGTATCCTGCGGCTGCAGACTTGTTCTGCGAACGATGGTCGTGTCACCTTCAGGGGTTATTTTCAGACCTGTCATGCCTCCAGCTGTGCACATATTATCACGTATACGGCTATTGCCGGTATTCTTACCCGTCATCAGTGCACAACGTGATGGTGAACTGATTCCTGACCCGGCATAGCTCTGGTTGAATCGAGTACCCGTAGCAGCCAGTTTGTCAATGTTAGGTGTCTTGATGGTCTTGCTGCCGTAGCAGGAGAGATCGCCATATCCCAGATCATCTGCAAGGATGAAAATGATATTGGGTCTGTCGGCTGTAGCCTTTACAGCCTTGTTTTGTGCCATTGCTGCCTGCCCCGGCACGAGCGAGGCAGCAATGGCTCCGATAAATGCTTTATTCTTCATAATGGTTTGATATTAATAGCCTTTGTTCTGTTCCCAATTCTGTGTCAGCTGATGCTGATCAAAAGGAATCGGGAAGAGAATATCGTCTGTAATTTTACTCCAGCGCCACTCCAGGGGTGTACCTGTTGTTGCATCGCAATCTTTCACAGCCATACCGTTGTTATTGGCTTGTTGTGTGGCAGACAATCCTTGTGTACGATGATTGAAATGAGCTTCCATTACCTTATTTATACGCCCTGTGCGAACCAGGTCGAACCAGCGATGACCTTCAAAGCAGAGCTCCACATATCGTTCGTTTTCAATGGCGAGTCGCATTTCTTCTTGAGTTGTTGCGGTTGTGCCATCGATTCCTGCTCGGTTACGAACCAGGTTGAGGTAGGTCTTAGCTTCATCGGTAGAAGATGTTTCGTTCAGACACTCTGCATACATGAGTAATACATCGGCATAACGGTAGATGATATCGTCACAGCCACTGGTACAAGCTTTCAAGCCCTGATTGTGAGTGTCGAAGTATTTGAGAGTAGCTGGAGTATAAGCCTCTCCATTTTCTGTCACATTCACTTCGTCGGTCTGTTTAGACTTAGTCTGTGATGTGTCGTAAAGCTTGTCGTAAACCATCTGGGTGTAGCGCTTATCCTGTGGATTCTTTCTCAAGGCATTATATAACTCCCATGTCATCAACAGACAACTTACTCCCTGAGAACAAAGAATTGTAGATTTTGTTCCGTCAGGGTAAACGTAGGCAGGTTGATTGTTTGGTGTGACAGCAGGGATGCAGCGGCGCATCAGATAGTTGGTAATCTGGGTGGAACCGTTGTTGAACTGTGCTGCCAGAATAATTTCCTTGTTTACTGGATTTTCTGAGTCATATATGCTGGCATAGTCATCAAGCAATCCAAGCTTGTCTGGATTCTGATTGGCGTAGTCAATGACTTCCTTGAGTTGTGTCTTTGCACTATTGAAGTCTTTCAATGTCATATATACATCAGCGAGCATCACCTTGGCTGCAATGCTGGTAGCGCGACCTGCCTTGCTGGCCTCTTTGTAGCTCTGTGGCAAATTGGCTGTAGCTTTGGCAAGATCCTCTTTGATGAGGGCATAAATATCTTCCTTCGGACTGCGATTGTAGCTGTACAATTCATTATAGTTGGAGATGACATGCTGTGTCAATGGTACAGGACCGTAGAGTCTTACAAGTGTAAAGTAAGCGTATGCTCTGAAAAAGCATGCTTCACCCTCAAACTGTTTGCGATTGCTTTCGCTGACTTTATCAATCTTGTCTAAAGCATTATTGCATCTGTTAATCATGCTGTAACAGTTACTCCAGATATCATTGATGGTGGCAGAGGTCGCATCCCATGTTCCCTCGTTCAGGCTGATATAGTCAGACTGGTTGTTCTTCTTGTAGTCATAGGCTTCGTCTGTACAAAGTCCGTTGACCATGATCACATCTTCCTGTACTGTACGCAGATAATAGTAAGCATCCAAGAGGATGTTTTCTATTTCGCTGTCATTGGTAAGATAGGTCTCCATCTGCATGGTGTCAGAATTATAGCGATCGAAGAAACTATCGCTACAAGCAGAGAATCCCATAGCCGAACCTCCCAGCAATGCTGAGAGAATTACGTTATTTATATATTTTGTTTTCATAATTTTATTTCCTTATTAGAATGTTGCATTAATACCAAATGTCATTACTCGTGCGATAGGATAACCACCAAAGTCTACACCATTGTTGGTAGCAGAATTACCATTGTAGTTTGCCTCAACAGAATAGCCTGGGTACTTGTCGAATGTAACGAGGTTCTGAACGTTTGCACTGAAGCGAACTCGCTGCAAACCGATGTAGCGGCAGATTTGTGTTGGCAGAGTATAACCTAGAGCCACATTGCGGATGCGCAGGAAATCGGCATCATAAAGATAGCGGGTTGAAGGCTGGATGTTTGAACCAAGGTTGTTAGTACCTGCCTTGTGTGATTTGCCATTACCAGGATTTTCAGGACTTTGCCAACGGCCGAGACCCGATTCCTTGAGCACGTTGTCATCCCAACGGTTAAGAGAGAAAGCACGTGCTGCGGCATAGATAACCTTACCACCTACCTGACCATCGATTGTTACAGCCAAGTCGAAGTTCTTGTAGCTGAACTTATTGTTCCAACCATATGTGAAATCAGGCTGATAATTACCTACATGCTGATAATCATTGGCATTGACAACCTTGTCACCATTGGTATCTTCGAAGATGAGATCACCGATACCTTCTGTTCCAAACTTAGGATATTTCTGCAAATCTTCTTCTGTGTTGTATGTGCCAATCACTTTGAGCATATACATATCGCCCATAGGACGACCAACGATGTTTCTGATGACATTGCCCCATTTTGTACCAGCCTTGCCGTTTGCCAATTGTGTCTGGTTATTGGCAAGCGAAAGGATCTTGTTCTTGTTCATTGACCAGTTGAGGGTAGTTTCCCAGTTGAATGCGCCTTGTAATACTTTTGCGTTAAGAGAAAGTTCAATACCCTTGTTCTCTACCTGACCGGAGTTCATATAAACAGAACTTGCTATACCATTGAAGTTTGGAATATTGGCAGGCATTACAATGTCACTCGTACGTTTATAGAGGTCTACATTCAGATTGATGCGGTTGAAGAACGCCAGGTCGATACCGAGGTCGTACTGCTTGTTCTTTTCCCATCCAAGTTCACGGTTTGAATATCCTCCAGGATAATATGAAGGAATGGAACTTGTTCCGAATACTACGTTGTGGTCGGTCTTGATAGTAGAAATCCATGCGTAGTTGCTTCCTATCTGGTCATTTCCTGTTACACCATAGCTTGCGCGCACCTTAGCCAGGCTGAGCCAGGTTAATGGTTTCATCCATGATTCCTCAGTGATGTTCCAGGCTCCTGATGCTGAGTAAAAGAGTCCGGCACGGTTGTCTGGACCGAATTTGCTAGAACGGTCACGACGCAGGGACCCAGAAAGTACGTACTTGCTGTCATAATTGAATATGAGTCGTGTGAACATGGCATCGAACACATAATTTGTGTTACTTGAAGAACCAGTCCACAGATTTGCACCCATTACGTTCTTGATGCTTGTACCCAGATAGGCGATTGGGTTGTCGGCATCAGTACGGTCATCCTGGCGAACGTTGAAGGCACTGTTGTATTCAAAGTCGTAACCTGCTACGGCATTGAGGTTCATCTTATCTGTGATGTCCCAATTGTAAGAGGCTGTAGTTGACCAATATGTATTATAGCCAAAACCTGAAGCACGGTAAGCATCTACTGACTTGAGAAAAGGTGTAGATTTGTTTCCTGTGTATGAAGAACCGAGCAGATAAGCTGACTGGTAATAGTCAAGCTTTGTGGAATTGGTAGAGAAATCAACTGTAGAACGGATTGTGAGGTTCTTGATAGGAGTTATCTCTATGTATGCATTGGTCAGCGTTCTTAATGACCAACTGTCATTGTTGTTCTCCAACAGGTTGCAGACCGGGTTGCGCAACTGTGTATTCAAACCATAGTCTGGTGTTCCATTCTTGCCAGAATAATGCTGTGAAATTTGCGTATAGTCACCATTGGCTTGGTAAACAGGGAGGATAGGAGGATAGGAGAGTGCGTCTGCGATGACACCTTTCACATCTTCTGTGTTTCCACCTGTTGGCTGCTGACTGCGTTTCTTGTTATAGCTTGGAGAAAAACTGGCGCCAATTTTGACATGTTTGCTCAGCTTGGCATCAAATCCAGCCTTGATATTCACTTTCTTAAAGAAAGAGTTGAGCAGGATACCATCTTCATTCTGGTAATTTACAGAGAAATTGTAGGCTATCATATCTGTACCGCCGGTGACTGTTGCGTTGGCACGATAGTTGAGAGCATTGCGGAATATAGCGTCTTGCCAATCGGTATTGCAATAGTTGCCGGAATCACGGAGTTTTGTGAGTTCTGGATATTTACTGATAGTACCGTTGTTGGTACGTGCCTCAATAATCATGTCAAGATAGTCTTTAGCATCAAGTACGTCTACACGGGTCTGTGCCTGACTTACACCAATCTGGGTTGAGAAATTTACCGTCGGTTTTCCTGCCTTGCCCTTCTTGGTAGTTACGATGATGACACCGTTACCTGCTTTTGAACCATAGATGGCAGATGATGCGGCATCCTTCAGAATTTGAATGTCTTCAATATCACTTGGGTTGATATTGTTGAACAGTTCAGAATCGGTAGTAGGATAACCGTCAATAACGTAAAGTGGATCGTTACCACTATTGATGGAACCTGCACCACGGATGCGGATGGAAGGGGCTGCACCCGGTTCTCCACTGGTTTGCTGCAGGGTAATACCTGAGGATAAACCAGAAAGGCTCTGGGTGATGTTGGATGTTGGCATCTCGGCAATATTTGAGCCTTTTACTGTTGACATGGAAGTAGACACTGAGCGTTTGGTGATTGCTCCATAACCTACTACAACTACTTCGTTGAGAACTTTGTTGTCTGGTTTAAGTACCACATTGAAGTTTGTTTTCTGACCTATGGCTATCGTTTGAGCTGTATAGCCAATATATGAAATGGTAAGTGTCTGTTCTGGCTTTACATTCTGGAGCGTAAAATTACCATCCAAATCTGTGGCGCAGCCCACACTAGTACCTTTTACCATGACACTGGCACCAATTACAGGTTCACCAGTCTCATCTACAACTGTACCTTTCACAGTCTTTGCCTGTTGTACAACATTTGTTGTTGCATGTGCCTGGGCAACTCCCAATGGAGAAAATGTCAAAGCAGAACAAAACAAAGTCATAGGCAATACGTAGTTGTTCTTTAATAGTTTTGTCTTCATCTGTTTTTTGTTTTTATTGGTTTAAAATCTTAATTGCTGCTGCAAATTTAGCTTTATATTGAATGCAAGAACTTTATTATTTGACTTTAAGACATGATTTTTTGATTTTGTTTTTTTCTGCCATATATTATGGTGTAGTTTATGTTTTTTTTGTTCCACAACATATTTTCCTGATTTTTTCAAAAGCAATTTTAACAAAAAAGCCAGTTGGTAACATTGTACTACCAACTGACTTTTTGTATTCATTCCCTGGTTCTGTTTTAAATAACCATAATGATGAACTGATTTGCTCATGGTTTCAATTCAACTTTCTAATCTTGATGCCATTTAGGAAAGCCTTTCCTTGCAGGGACTTCAACTGGATGTTGATGCTGCCACGATTGTTTTCAACGATGTATTTACGCTTAAAGGCAGTACGGTAATGGCGACCATCAGTAGGAGTGAAATCCGATTCTTTCCTTTCGTCATTGATGCTGACATCAAATCTTACATCTTTGGATGAAGACTCTGTATTGCTTTTGGCTAGGAGATTAGGCAGTTGGACTGCAGGCTTGGTAACATCAGCCATCAGTAGTTCTACCTCGTATTCGCCACAAGGTGCGTCTATTCTGTATTCCAAATCTCCTTCACGCCATGTCTGATAAATCGGGCCATCTATTGTGTTTTCGATTTCAGATGTCGTACTCTTGCTTTCGGCTCCTACATATCCCCATGCTCCAGGCTTGTATGCTTGGTCTGGTAACCATGTGAGCTGGCTCAAGGAAGATATGAAATAGCAGTTACTGCCCACGTTGATGGCAAGTTCTTCTCCTTTTGCCAAGTTTGGCAGAGGATTGTACTGAATTTTCATTACGTCTCCTGTGTTCCCATCAACCTTGTTTTTATAATCTGTCAGAACTTCGTTAAAACCTTTTGCTTCTAAAGTAGAACTACCGAAAGGCAGGACAACATCAAAGACGGCAAAGCAATTCTGTACACTCTTTTTCCCGTAGCTCCTGTCATTTACGATAAGTTCCACTTCAGGCATGTTGGAATATACCTTAATGCGCTGGGGGTCGTTGATATGACCAGTTCTTATGCTCCAGTCGCGACTGGCAATATGAACCACAGGTATGTCCTTACGCCACATAGACTTGAAGTAATAAGCTACGTCCTTCAGGGTACGGTCGTTGTAGGCAATTCCCTTGTTGTTTACTCTTGGCATGGATTCCTGGCGTTCTGCCACGTTAAAGTCGATGAAGTTCCAATAGGTACAACCGCTAATCCAAGGCTTTTCTTCAATGAATGGCAGATAGTGCTCTATATAAGTTTGCTGATATTCTATGCTGAAATCGAAGGCATGGGCAGAGTTTGAGTGCAGACGCTGATCGCTTCCTGCTCCCCATTCTGAAATTATCATCGGCTTTTTGGGATAGCGTTGGTGCTGGTCTTCACACCAGTGATTGAATCCGTTCAGTTCGCCCTGATACCAGCCATGATAAAGATTCCATCCCACAACATCAACAAGGTTCAGACCTATTTCGTTGTAAGTATTGGTCATATTAAATGCCATTACGCTTTTTCTGGTTGGGTCTTCATCCTTAAGAACCTTTTCCAATCGACGGGCAAGGGCTAAGGTACGTTCCTTAAAGGCTGGCCATTCCTTAGTTCCTGGCCATGGAGTGCAGAGCAGGATTTCATTCATGTAGCCCCAGTTGATGATACTTGGATGGTTGTAGTGTTGGCGGATCATTTCCCGTAGATTACGCTCACAATTATCGGCATAGTGGGGAGTGTTTGGTACAAGGTCTATGATAGGAATTTCTTCCCATGCCAACAAACCGAGTTCATCGCAGGCATCCAAGAGGGCGTCATCTTGAGGATAATGGGAGATGCGGATATAATTGCTGCCCAGTTCCTTCATCAGTTTTATGTCACGGCGATGAGCCTCGTCGGGTAAGGCTACTCCTACAGGTGCCTGATCCTGATGACGGTTGAATCCACGTAGCTTGTAAGTCTTTCCATTCAGACAGAATCCCTTCTCTCCATCGAAAGAAAACCAGCGGAATCCAACCTTGTGGTTTTTCTCATCAATGACTTTCCCTGATTTCGTATCTATAATAGAGGTTTTTACCTTGTATAAAGTAGGACGTTCTGGAGTCCAAAGAAGTGGGTTGGCAATGGGTTTTGACTGCAATGCCGTGCGTTGGGTTTCGCCGGCTTTCAGGGTTATCTTCTTCTTGATGGTTTGAAGTAGCTTTCCATCGGGCGAAAAAATCTCGTTTCTCAGTTCTACCATCGATGCTTTTTGGCCATCATTGCTCACTTCGCTAACCACCTTTACCATGCTTTGTTTTTCATTCACAATAGGAGTAGAAACGAAGATGCCGTCACTTCCCATGTTGAGCATGTTGAAATGAATATCGGGTGTAGAAACGAGCCAGACGTCACGGTAGATGCCGCCCCAAAATGTGAAATCTGCCATGATAGGAGTGACATCCTGACGGCTGTTGTCTACAGTTATCTCTATGGTATTTTCTGATTTTTCTCCTTGTCTTGCAGGATTGGTATTTAGAAAATCAGTGATATCGAAGGTAAAGGACGAATATCCGCCGGCATGAGAACCTACTTCCTTGCCATTTACCTTCACTTCTGCAGCCTTATTTGCTGCATCTATCTTCAAGAAATAGCGTCTGTCTGGATTGATTTCTGCCAGGGTAAGAATGCGGCGGTATTCTGCCTTCCCTTTATAATAGTTCCTGCCTTGGTAGGCATCCAGAGTATAAGTATGGGGAATATTTACTGATGTCCATTTCTGACTGGTAGGAAGTTTGAATTCCCAGTTGTCATTGATGGTCGCAGCTTTTCGTTGTGCCATGGTAGGCATGGTCATCATTGAACCGATGATTGTGGTAAGAAAAATGTTTTTAATGTTCATTGTTGTCGTTTTTTATTGAAGTTTTGCTGAAGTACGGCAAAAGTACAAATAAAATCTGAGATCCTTACTTCTTTTGGAGTTTTTTTCGATGATAGTGCATAATAAAGTGTTAAATCTTGGGAAAACGGACAAAAGATAGTATATTCACCATGGAAAAATGGATAAAATGCCTCCGTTTTATATTTAAAAAGAGGGCAAAAAGACGGTTAAACGTAAGATAGACAGATATTTTGCTGATTTTTGAAAGAAAATTCGTAATTTTGCAGTCGAAAAGGAATAATATTCAGATTTTGATAGACAAATGATAGATTCATTACAAAACATTTTAGTTCAGGTTAGCGATTTTCTCTGGTCGTATATCATCATTACAGTTCTGATATGCTGTGCCCTGTTTTTCACTTGGCGTACAAGGTTCGTACAGTTCCGACTCATCAAGGAGATGGTCAGGCTGTTGCTGAATCCCGACAAGGTTCAACCGGATGAGATAGGACAAGATGAACTGTCGATGGAGGTAAAGGTGGATGGCGAGATGAAACATATCTCTTCCTTCCAGGCTTTCGTGGTGGCATTGGCCAGCCGTATCGGTACGGGTAATCTTGCAGGCGTAGCTACTGCAATCAGCATCGGTGGACCGGGAGCCGTGTTCTGGATGTGGGTGCTGGCTTTACTGGGTTCAGCATCGGCTTTCATCGAATCAACTCTTGCCCAACTTTATAAGCGTAAGGGCAAGACATCCTTCTTTGGTGGACCTGCCTATTATATGAAGTATGGATTGGGAAAGGGATGGATGGGTATTCTCTTTGCCGTCCTGATGATCATCACCTTTGGGTTTGCCTATAATTCTGTTCAGAGCAATACCATCTGTCTGGCTTGGCAGAAAGCATTCGGTATCGAACCAGCTACCATGGGAATTGTGCTTACTGCGCTTACCCTTCTCATCATCTTCGGTGGTATCCAGCGAGTGGCTAAGTTCTCTTCTACGGTGGTTCCTGTGATGGCTGTCGTCTATCTTCTGATAGCTGTAGGAGTAGTGGTTTGGAATATTGCCAGTCTGCCTAAAGTGTTGCTTGCCATTGTGGAGAATGCCTTCGGATTCAATCAGGCTGCCGGCGGAGTGCTGGGTGTTACGGTGATACAGGGCATCAAGCGAGGTTTGTTCAGTAACGAGGCTGGTGAGGGTAGTGCACCTAATGCAGCGGCTGTGGCTACGGTAAGCCATCCGGTGAAGCAAGGTTTGATTCAGGCTTTGGGTGTTTTTACAGATACCTTGGTGGTATGTTCCTGTACCGCCTTCATCATCCTTGTGAGTGGGGTAGATGTTACCGCATCCAATGGTATCCAGCTGACGCAGGATGCCTTGACCCACGAAATCGGAAGTATCGGCAATCCATTTGTGGCTGTGATGATCTGGCTCTTTGCCTTTAGTAGCATCATCGGCAACTATTATTATGGCGAGACCAATGTGAGATATATCAGGGATTCCAAGTTGGGCGTATTTATCTATCGCCTTGCTGTGGCAGCGATGGTGATGGTAGGAGCTGTGGTATCGCTGGATTTCGCATGGAGCTTTGCCGATATCACGATGGCTCTTCTCACGCTCTGTAATCTGGTGGCTATTGTTCTGCTTTCCCGCCAAGCCGTCTTCCTGCTGCAAGATTATCGTCAGCAGAAAAAGGAAGGAAAGAATCCTGTATTCAGCAAGGATAAGATGCCTGAGATTGCTGATAAGCTGGAGGCATGGTAATATACGGCTTTTATCTGAATGATGCAAGAAAAAAGGAAAAAGCTTTGAAAATAAGATTGTTTTCAAAGCTTTTTCCTTTTTTCTGTACGTATTGCTTAAAGTATAGTTATAACATTGTCAAATGGTGGTATAACATATAGCTGTCATTGAAATCAGATCTGCTACCACCTGCGGACAACATAGTATCTTGTAGGGAATGCCAGGCTTACAATCAGGGCAAAAATCAGTACAGCAACAATTCCCACAATAATATAGGCTATTACAACACAAATCAGATATATTGCCACTATACTGAGGAAAGAATAGAGCATCATCCAGCTTGCTGCCTTCTTGCCATATTGTTCCTTGTCTTTCTTATATCTGTACCAAAGACACAGAACGGGGGTTGCTATGGTTAATGCTACACCTGTCAGTGATAGGAAGATCTGCGAAGTGCTGTCCTGTTCTGCCAGCGTTGCCAGATATCCAAATAATATGGTAATCACTACAGTTGCTAGTGCCGCCAGTACGGGAACGAGGAGCAACTTGTTGAATCGTTTGTAAGGTATCACTTCCGTGCCACATTTCCCATTCATCCATTTTGCCAATTTCTGGTATCTGAAAACATAAAAGAAAGTGAACACAATGGCGATAAGACCGAGGGCGCCTCCAACAAGTGACAGGAGCAGCAACGCTATGCTCATTAATACTCCAGTTTCTTCCTTTTCGGCGCTTTGCTGAGTTCCTGCTGGTGCTTGCATATCCTCTTTCTTGGCATCTGCATTAGAGGCTTGTTTCCCTTTCTGTTGGGCAACGGCAGTCAGTTCCGTCTTTTCATTCTTGGCGTCTTCCTTGACATCCTGCTGTGTGGCAGCTGCAGGCATTTCTTCTTCTACATCAACATCAGAATCCGGTTCCGGCTCAAATCGTTGGCAGCAGTAAGATGCCACATAAGCCGTTTTGCCCTTGTAGAGGAATCTGATCATGTCGCCATCCATACCTTCCTCCTCAAAAGTATCACCCTGATGCATCATGCCCAACTTTGTAAGATAATTAGGCGAATCCCACACCGTCAGGTCGGCATCTTTCACCTCCCACATATCGCCTTTCTCAGCAAAACCAGCCATCGGAAGCAATGCGAAGGCGAATACTAACAATAGTTTCACGTATTTCATAAGCCCTGCTCCCTTTCTTCCATATTCTTCATTTCCTGTTTCTCCTTTGCCTTGTCCCATGCAAAAGAGAATAACTTGCCAAAGAGGCGCAGCACACGCATGGCTATCCATTTGATAACACGCACGATATCCCACAAGATTTCTTCACCAATATTACGCATAATTCTTAAAATTTAAGTTAGACATTTATTATTTGATTATTTACTACTACATTTCGCCGTTTACTTAGGGATGCTAAGTATAACAAGAGAATGACTGAATGCAAAGATAGCGACAATTACCATACAAAGCTTCAAACGACAGTAAAAAAAGGATATTTATATTCATTTCTACGGATTACCATCGTATGCAGCCTATGGTTTTCCGTAGGTAAAGGGACGTATGAACGGAAAAACAACAGCCGCCACCTTTTTTAACAATAGAAAAAATGTCTCTTCCGATTATTTTTCATATCTTTGCACGGACAATCGTTTATGATAGTAATTGCAAATAACGTAAATATAATAGCAAATGAAGCAAACAATACATCACAGGCAGCAAGCCATATTCACATATATTTTCCTTCTGTTATCATCCATCGCTTTCCTTGCCGCTTGTCAACGTGACAACTGCAAAGACGAGAAGCGGGCATATTCCTTGTTTCTGGAAGCCGTCAACTATAATGCTGATGGTGATAAGAAACAGGCCATCCTTCTGATAGACAGCGCACTCAATATGAATTGTGCCGACACTACTCGCAGTTGGCTTACCAGCGAGAAGATGACCGCATATACAGATCTTGGAAAGATGAGAGAAGCCATAGAAATCGGAAAGAAAGGCATCCCGTTTGCTGAGAAGATTGAAGATTACGATGGCATGCTTGCCATGTGTGGAGCAATGGGCATCTGCTATCGCAGAATCGGAGAACTGGATTCCTCGCTCATCTATTATAAGAAGGGCATCCAGAAAGCCATCAAGAGCGAGAATGCGGAATATGAGATTTATCTCTACAATTGTATCTCCGTGCTTTTCAACGAACAGAAGAGATTCAGGGAAGCCATAGAGTACTCCGACAAGGCTGAATCTAAAGCTATCGCTATCAACGATACCATAGAGCGTCTGTCTGCCCATGCCAATAAAGGTGCTATCCTGATGCGACAGGGAAATTACCGGAAAAGCGTCAATAGCCTTACTTCGATGTGGAACATGGTAAAGCAGGCCAATTATAATGTGTTGACCCTCAAATATCTTTCTCCGTTGCTCAAGTCGTACTTGCAACTGGGTAAGGCCGATTCCGTTGCCTTCTATCTCACATACGCCAATGAAGCCTGCCGCAATCTGGCACCTACGAGTAATGGGGTGCTAGGAATATTGGAAATCAAGGCCGACTTGCTGGGGCAACAGAAGAAATATGCTGAGCAATGGCTACTTCTGGACAGCATCGGCAGGTTGGCAGGTACCAATCTGACGATGCCTAAAGACAAGCTTCTCGCCACACAGGCCAGATGCCTCAACAATATGGGTAAATACACTCAGGCATACCAGGCAATGCAAAAGGCATACATGAAAAGTGACTCTCTCAAGCAGAGTGACATCGACAAGCAGTTGAGTGAGTTCAACATCAAGTACAAGACCTTGGAGAAAGAAATGCTGATAGAAAAGATGAACCACGAACAGAGCTCGCTCTATATCCGTATCTTATGGCTCATCCTGGCACTCATCATATTGTTGATAGCCATTCTTGTCATCCTATACCGCAGGAAACTCGACAGGCAGAGAGCCGAATTGTCGGAAAAGACATCCTATATCAATGGTGTGGAGAATGAGCGCAAGCGTCTGGCCAAGGAATTGCATGATGGAATATGCAACGATATTCTGGCGGTGAATATCATGATGCAGACCAATAAGGAGGAAGCAGAAAGATTGCTTAAGAACGTGGGACATGATGTACGCCGTCTTTCACATGAGCTGATACCACCTAGGTTTGACAACACTTCGCTTGCGGAGCTGATAGAAAGCTTCTGTCAATCGGTAACAGCCGAAAACGGAACCATCGTCAAGCCATTCATCAGTACCTCTTTCAATGCGCAGAATCTCCCGGACGGCAAGGCGATAGAAATCTACCGCATCATCCAGGAATGCGTATCCAATGCCATCAAATATGGATACAGCAAGATGATAAGCGTCACGCTGGATATCTGTGGAAAACAGGGGAGCATATCCATCATCAACGATCTGTCACCACTTCACCCTATCAGCCAGGACAAGCCAGGAATCGGCAAAGATACCCTGAAGATGAGAGCTGATGCTCTGCAGGCAGAACTCGATATAAGAAATGATGGAGAAGAGTATCTGGTAGAACTCAAGTTTCAACTATAATCTGCGAGCAAAGGCTTGCGAAAAAATACGCTTAAAAATGTATCATCATGGAAAAGAGCAAAAGCATCCTTATTGTAGATGACCATCCTGTCGTCTTGGTTGGTTTGAGGGCACTCATCCTGCAAGATGGTGTCTATAAAAATGTACAGACCGCCTCTAGCCTCCTATCTGCCAGGGATATCATCAACAGGGAGAATATCGATACCGCTATCATCGACTTGGAACTGAGTAATGAGAATGGTCTGCTGCTTGTCAAGCTGCTTCACCATAAGCATCCCAAGACCAAGATCATTGTCTATACGATGCACGAAGAAATCTGGACGATACGCCAGCTGATGGACGAGGATGTAGATGCCATAGTTTTGAAAGGTGATGACCCGCAGGAACTTCTTACTGCTCTGCACAAGATAGAAGAAGGAAAGGGGTATTATAGTCAACAGTTTTTCAGACTGATCAATCAGCAGAATGTCGAGCAAGTCAACCTCTCTAATAGAGAACTCGAAGTCTTGGAGCACATAGCCGAGGGACATTCGACCAATACCATTGCCCGGGAGTTGAACATCAGCAACAATACCGTAGAATTTCACCGCCACAACTTGATGAGCAAACTGCAAGCAAGCAATGTGGCAAATATGGTGAAAAAGGCGATGCAGATGGGGTTGGCGTTCATCAAGCATTGAAAACAATCTTTTTTTTTCTTCTTCATCACCGGCTGATGTTCTCATTATTATTATATAGTTCTATTTTACTTCTGTGAGCTTACCCGTTTGGGAATCGATGATATAACCATGCAGATTGACATCCTTTGGTACAAGAGGGTGAGTACGGATGGTATCAATCGTATTTCTTACAGAATCCTCGGTGTCGTGGAAGCCCTCCAGCCAATGGTCTAGGTCGATGCCGCAAAGTCCGATGGTGTCGATGACATCCTGATGGATGCCGCGCTTGAGCATCAATTCCTTCATCTGCTGTCCGTTCATGTGGCAGGCACCGCAGTTGGAGTGGGCGATAACCATGATTTCCTCTACACCCAGTTCGTAAATGGCAACCAGGAGGCTGCGCATGGCGGAGTCGAATGGACTGATAACCAGTCCACCGGCATTCTTGATGAGCTTGGCATCTCCATTCTTCAATCCCAATGCTGCCGGCAGAAGCTCTGTCAGGCGGGTATCCATACAGGAAAGGATGGCAAGTTTCTTGTCTGGGTATTTGCTCGTAAGATACTTTTCGTAGCCCTTGTTGGCTACGAATTCCTCGTTATACTTGATAATTTCCTCTATAATCATAGTAGTGCAAATGAAATGTGAAACGAATTTTTCCTATTTCTCAGGGGTAGGCTTGAGATAAGCCATGAATTTCTCCGGCTGATAGTTGAGAATCAGTTCTTCCGGGAACTCTGCTTTCTCTACCAGCGGCATGATGTTGCTGTAGTCGGCAATCATGGCAGAGAAGTGGGCATCACTTCCGAAGATGACAGGGGTCTCGTACTTCTTGGCAAGTTCCAGCAGTTCCAGATTATTAGGAGCTGCCACCGTCTTGTGGCGGATGGGAGCCATGGAGTGATTGTTGATTTCGAGCAGGGTATGCGTCTCCTTGGAAACCTTCATCAGAGCCTCGAAATCCAGTTCTGCCGTTCCATCTCCAGGATGGGAGATAATCTGCACGAATGGATTGCGCATGGCATTGATGACTCCCTGCGTATTCTCTTCCCTGGTTCCTCCCTGCCAGCAAAGGCTATGGATGCCTGCGATTCGGATATCAAGCATGCGCCAGTAATCCTCATCGAGGTCAATATCGCCTTGGGTATTGAGGATGTTGAGTTCTGCTCCCAGCATCAGCCTGATTCCATAGAGCTGACGGGGAACGCAATGCAGGTTTCTGAAATAGATGGGATCACAGGTGCCTGGGATATGTGGTCCGTGCTCTGTGATTCCCAGTATTTCCAACCCCTTTTCTTTTGCAGCCAAGGTCATTTCCTGCAAACTGCTGAAGGCATGACCCGATGCTATGGTATGTGTATGAACGTCTAATAATGTTTTCATACTGCAAAGGTACGGATATTTTGCGAATTAGTTTATTTCTCCATGATTAAAAAACATTTTTTTCTTCGAAAATAGATGTTTTCCCACTTTTTACGCCTCCTCCTTCTTCGTTTTAGGAAGTACGAGGTTGAGAATCACGCCGATGACGGCAGAGAGACCGATGCCGGAAATGGCGAAGGAACCGGAGGAGAGGACGGCACCACCCAAGCCCATCGTCAGCATCACCGAGATGATGATGACATTGCGGGTTTCATTCATATCTACCTTGTTCTGCATCAGATTCTGAACACCCACACTGGCGATGGTGCCGAAAAGAAGCAGCATGATGCCACCTAATACCGCTTGAGGTATGCTCTGCAGCAAGGCACTCAATTTGCCCACGATAGAGAAACAGATGGCGGTGGCTGCGGATATGCGAATCACGGCAGGACTTGTGACCTTGGTGATAGACATCGCTCCCGTTACTTCAGAATAGGTAGTCTCAGGAGGACCACCCAGGAAGGCGGAACAGAGACACGCCACTCCATCGCCCAACATCGTGCGATGCAATCCCGGATCTGCCACGAAATCCTTCTTCGCCACGGCACTCACCACATACACGTCGCCGATATGTTCCAGCACCGGTGCTATCGCCACGGGTAGCATATAGAGAAATGGCGCCCAGGAGAAATGGGTGATGGTATCGAAGCTTACCGGACAGGAGAACCACGAAGCCGCTGCTACATCCGAGAAATCTACCTCGCCCATGCAGATGGCGATGACGTAACCCACGATAACGCCCGAAATGATAGGCACCAGCTTCATCAGTCCCTTGCAGAAGGTAAGTACCAGGATGGCGGTGATAAGCGATGCGAAGGCGAGAACCCAGTTGGTCTTAGCCATATTCACAGCGCTGCCCGAAAGGGAAAGACCGATAAGGATGATGGCGGGTCCGATGACTACCGGAGGGAAAATCTTATCCAGCAGTTTCTTGCCCTGCCATTTTACTAGGGCGCTCATGATGAAATACACCAGGGAGACGCTGGTAAGTCCGGCGATGGTTCCCGGAAGTCCCCACTGCTTGGTGGCAGCGATGATAGGAGCGATGAAGGCGAAGGAACTGCCCAGGAAGATAGGCACCTTGCCCTTGGTGATGAAGTGAAAGAGAAAGGTTCCCACACCTGCGGTGAAGAGAGCCGTTGCCGGATCGATGCCTATCAGGAGAGGCACCAGAACCGTTGCACCGAAAGCCACAAATAGGAATTGTACTCCCACAAGGGTTTTCTTGGTCATAGAAAGTTGTTCTGTATTCATTATTATTGTTATATGAAAATGATTCTTGTTTCTGTTTATAGCTTGCTAAATCTTTGCAAAAATACGAATAAAGTTTGAAAATACCAAGAATTTCTTTCTTTTATTTCGCAAATCCTTTCTTTTTCTTCACTCTCTTTCCAACGAAGTTCCAGGATGACTCTCTAAATTTCCCCTTGTGATACTAAATATTTGCCGAAAAAGTTGGCTGTTATTATTTCTTTATGTAACTTTGCCGCAACTATTTTGTTTTAGTTAATTAAAAAATATGTTTTATATGGACAAAAAAAGAATATTGGAATATCTCATTAAGATAATTAAAATCAAAAGCGGTATCGATTTTAAAAAAGAAAAGCCTTTGAAATTAGATGAATCTTCTAACTTCGAAAATGGCTTTTTGGGTAGAGAAATTTATGAAAAACTTTTTCAAATCTATGATGAAAAAAATAAGCAGAAAAAGATAAAGGATACAAAGGAAGATGATCTAAAAGTGCTGGTTTTGCCTAAAATTATCAAAAGCGAAAGACTTATTGATGAAATGAATAAAGAAGGGAAGATATGTTATGAGACAGACGTACTAGATATACCAGTTCTTTATATTCCAGCTATTCTTGATATGAATGGACAATTAAAGGTCAATACAACTAAGACTCCATGGATACCGATTGAGATTTTGGCTCCTTTTGGAAATAATGTTTCTATTGGTGAATGGAAAGATAAAGATTTCATTCTAACAGAAGGTATCAGCAATAAAAATGAAATTCTTTGGGATAAATATATTGCTAAGGTGAAGGAATATTACAAATTTCAGATAGAAAATGACTGGGATTCTACATTCCTTAAAAATTCTGAAAAGAAAAACAGTTACTATGAGATTTATCCTTCTGCATGGATTATGTTGGATGAAACAGTGGAAGCTTATGGCAAGATACTCGAATTATATCATTTCTTGTTTGAGCATATTGATGAAAATATGAAATCGGTTCCATTACTCAACAAGCTGCTTTTTCCTTCAAAAGATACCGAAGAAGGTTTATATGGAGAATTGAATATTAAATCAATGAAAAAACATTTAGGAGTTATGAGTGGTAAATGGCCTCTTTCTCCTTCTCAAAGAGAATCACTTCATCATTTGAATGAAACGAAAGATGGAGAGATTTTAGCAGTGTCAGGTCCTCCGGGAACAGGTAAGACAACACTTTTACAAAGTGTTGTTGCTGATTTGTTTGTCAAACATGCAAAAGAAGGTCTGAAAGCTCCCATCATTGTAGCAACTTCTACTAATAACAAAGCTGTTACCAATATAATGGATTCTTTTGCAAATGTGGTAGAGGAAGATTCTGATAAGAATGAAAAGATGAAGTTGTTAGAAAGAAGATGGATTGGACTATCTTCTTTTTCGGTATATTTTCCTTCTGATGCTAAGAAGAATGATCCACATTTTAAGACGAATAAAGAAGGTGGTATAGATTACGAGAGTATAGAACATAAAAATAATAGCCAAGCAGAAAACGAAAAATTTGAGGAATTTAAGAATACGTTCCAGGAGTGTTGTGATAAATGTTATCATATAAAAAATACTAATGAGAACTCCTATTGGGAGGGTGTAATGAAGTATCTTCAAGACGAAATTCAAAAGCGTGAATCGAAATTAAAAGAAATATTATCTGCTGTTGAAAAGCCGACGGTTCAATATAGTAATCAGAAAAAAAAGACATTGTGTCAGAAGTTCTTGAGCTTTTTAGGTTTTTATAAATCTGAAGCTCAGCCCGATTCCTCTAATAGAAAACTTGAGAATCTATTAGAGAGTCTGAACGAATTTGGATTCGATTATAAGGAGAAACTTTTGCATATAACAAAAAGTCTTCATAAAGATGATAAAAAAGTTAAAGATATCCCCGAAAATGGTATTAGTGAGTTGAGTGCTGTGGGGCTTGAAGAAATAAATGGTATTTTAGATATAACGTTAAGATATCAGATGTTTTGGCTTGCAGTTCATTATTATGAGGCTAGTTGGTTAATGGCAAATGATTGTCTAGATGAAAGAAAATATACCTATAAATATTTAAGCATCCAAGACAAAAGATTCCATAGAATGGCAAAGATTACACCTTGTATGGTGATGACATTCTTTAAATTGCCAGATGTCTTTAGGGGAGCATTAGATAGAACAAGGAATTCAAATCAATCGGGAAAAATGAAAATATCGAAAGAATCTGATGATTTAAAACAGTTACCATATATGCGGAACATAGATCTTTTGATTGTAGATGAAGCAGGACAGGTCGCTCCAGAATTGGCCATTCCTTCATTTGCCTTAGCCAAGAAGGCTATCGTCGTAGGTGATGTGCATCAAATACCACCAGTGTATTCTGTTAGTGAGGTCGTAGATTATGAAATGCATAAGAAAATTCTTGGTAAGGATTCAATAGAAAATATATCGGAGTTCTTAACTCTTCCTTTAAACTGCTCTTCTTCAAGCTTGATGTCTTTGGCAACAAGTGCATGCAAGTTTCAAAAGAAAGGGGAGAGAGGAATGTTTCTTAGTGAGCATAGACGTTGTTACAAAGAAATCATTAGCTTCTGCAATGAGTTGGTTTATCATGGACGTCTGAATCCTCGTAGGCCAGATGAGTTTGAAAATGATAGATTCTTAGGTCCAAACTGTCCTGTCATGGGGTCTTTTCATGTTAGTCATCAGAACTCTGAGGTTGATGGTGAGAGTAGAATTTGCATGCAAGAGGCTGAAGCTATTGCAAAATGGATAGACCAAAATTTTGAAGAGATAAGGAATACATATTCGAAAGATGGTAAATTTGCGATAGAAAAAACAATTTCGGTTATTACGCCATTTAAGGCTCAGGTGGACAAGATAAAAGTAGCTTTAGAAGAAGTGTCTAAGAAGCATAAGGTTGGAAAGATTCCTTGTGGAACAGTACATACTTTCCAAGGTGCAGAGAGCAAGATAGTTATATTCTCTACTGTATATGGTCGTCAAGAGGGGTGGAAGTTTATCAAGGAGAATGACAATCTGATAAATGTAGCAGTTTCTAGAGCAAAAGATTATTTTTTCACCTTTGGCGAAAGATCAATTGGAGGCTGTACAGATAATGAGGATGATAAGGATAAAAATGTGGCTCAACTCTTGCTAAAATATACAAAGACAGAGATTCCTGCCCAAATTATAAAGGTTCCTCTATAAAATATGATGAGGAACATCTAGGTAAATTGTATCGATTCACAAATCTGCAAGAATCTTGCAATCTAGTTGGGGCATTACTCTTGTAAAGGGGAAAAACTTTGAAAACTATCTCATAATCAAAGATTTTCCCCTTTTTTCTTTACACCTCTTCCTTCTTCGATTTAGGAAGTACGAGGTTGATAATCACGCCGATGGCAGAACCAATGACTATTTCGCAAATCCTTTCTTTTTCTTCATCCTCTTACCCACGAAGTTCCAGGAAGGCATCTTCTTCAGGGTACTTCTCACGGGCTGTACATCCCAGAGCAGGAAGATGATCAGCACGGCAATGCCGATGAGGCAGGTGATGCCATAGAGATTCCGGATGCTGAGCATCAGAAGATTGGTGGCATCGTAGGGCAAACCGCGCGACATGTTGTCTGCCATCTGATAACGGAGTCCGAAACTGTACAGACCTGAGCACATCGCCGACATCGGACCGTTGCGGATGATGCCTGCTATCGTCAATCCCATGAAGAAATGCTGGAACGGCATCAGTTCTTCCAGATACACGGTGA
>OGKS01000301.1_pt1 | contig 28121 bp, 16 predicted proteins | sample 1572491 | NCBI WGS metagenome assembly OGKS01 (sample SAMEA2582153, study PRJEB24529) | metagenome | biome: Human gut stool | place: China | collected 2011
CGTTTATCCGTAAGGAACTGGTTGAAGCGCTGGATGAAAAGGATAATCTGGCACGCCTTATCCTCAAGCTTTATGATGACTATGCCCATAGCATCACCAATCACATGAAGTATGAGGAAAAGATGGTATTCCCTTATGTTCAGGCACTTATCGATGGTAATGCCAGTGCGAAATTTGATATTGAAACCTTCTCGAAGCATCATGTTCAGGTGGATATGAAGTTGAAAGAGTTGAAGAGCATCATTATCAAGTATCTGCCTTCAGATGGCTTGCATAACAACCAGCTTAGTGCCACCCTCTATGATATATATAATAATGAGGAATGGCTCACCCATCACTCTGAGGTAGAGGAAGAAATCTTTATTCCTGCAGTAAGAAATGCAGAGCGTAAACTGAAGCAGAATGATGTGAGTGCCAAGATTTCGAGCATGATTAATCAGACTCCGATGAGTGACGAACAGTTGAGCGACCGTGAGAAAGATGTGATTGTTGCTTTGGTTCAGGGAATGACCAACAAGGAGATTGCTGACCACCTGTTTATCTCTATCAATACGGTCATTACGCATCGCAGAAACATCGCCCGAAAGCTTCAGATTCACTCTCCTGCAGGTCTTACAATTTATGCCATCGTGAACAATTTGGTTGATATTTCTTCTGTAAAGCTGTAGTTTATCTGTGGAATATCAGTTTAAATAATGTTATTTTTTCTAAAATGATAGCGCCTTCCTCTCACATGAGGGGAAGGCGCTATCATTATATTTAGGTATGTGATGATTCTGCATCACTATTTATGGTGAAGGCTAGATCATATTGATGTCAACAAAACCATGCATCACAGCATAAATGGTGAGTGAAGACACACTTTTTAATCCCAGTTTTTCCTGTATTTTCTTGCGATGGGTAATCACAGTAGTCAGTCCGATACAGAGTTGGTCGGCTATCTCTTTGTTGATTTTCCCTTGTGCTACCAGAGATAATACCTCTATTTCTCTATCCGACAGAACTTTTTCCTGAGTGACAGGGGGCATGGCAGGGATATGTTCGCCATGAGGGTGACCGGAATGCTGCAGGTTGAGAAGCTCTTTTATCAGGTATCCTTCTGGTATATTGACGCAGAGACAATGAAATTCTGCAAGTTGCGAATTGGGATCGTTGCTGGGTGTTAGAACGATCACATGGCGGTTCCTGTTGCCCTGTGTGAAGAAGTAACGGTGTTCCAGTACAATGTGCATAGATACAAAGCTATGAACAAAGTGGTCTGGATTGTTTGCCTCGTACTGACGGAACGAACCGAAGGTCGAGATTTTCATCATGGGCATCACCGACTCAAGCAGTTGTCTGAGTCCCATTGCGGCGAGTGTATTGCTCTCTACTATTGCCATTTCTGGCATCTGTTTGCCAGCCATGGCTTTCATCATTTCTTCATTCATCTCTGTTTATTTTACTTCTGCTAGTGAAAGTTGGGTTATACTTATATCTTGTTTTTACAAGAATGGAGTGAGTACCTTTGCGGCAAACCATCCTTTGAATCTTTGCCAGCCCGTACGCCATTCTCTCCAGTTCTTCTCATTGAGTAAGAAACTGTCTTTCTTTTCCCCATCAAAGAGCTGTACCAGTTGTTGTGTAGTACAAGAATCCACAATCACTGCATTCTCTTCATAGTCCCAGCGCAGGCTTCGGGCATTGAGATTGGCACTGCCCACGGTACAGAACTTGCCGTCTACCATGATAATCTTGGTATGGTGGAAGCCCGGCGTATACATCCAAACATTGCATCCTGCCTTCATCAGCTTGTGCGCATTATAGAAACCACAGTCAGGAGTCAGCGGAATGTCGCTCTTGGTAGAGAGCATGATTTCTACCTTTACTCCTCTTTTCACAGCATTCTTCAATGCCTTTTTGAGTTTATGACTCAAGGTAAAGTAGGGGCTGATGATCTTGATGCTGTCCTGTGCATCATTGATGGCATTCACATAGAAATATCGGATGATATCCTTTGTAATATGCGGTTCGCGGTTGATGATGCCGACCATCTTTCTGTAGGCTGTTGCTGTCGTATCTGGCTTGAGATTCTCTACCAGATAATCCTTCTTCTTATATCTCCAGAACTCAGTGCTGTGCACATTCTGTCCGCTCACCTTGTTCCACATCTTGAGGAATATCTTCTGTAGGGTATTCACCTCGCTTCCGTCGATGCGACAGTGCATATCGTGCCATTCTCCTACAACCTTCGTACCTTTTATATAATAGTCGGCAACGTTCATACCGCCTGTGTAGGCAATCTGCCCGTCGATGACAACGATTTTACGGTGATCACGGTTGAAAATTGCATGTACCCATGGAAACTTCAGGGGCTTATATTCATAAATCTCTATACCGTTGGCACGGATTTTCTTGAGATGTCTCTTTCGCAGAGGCTTATTGTTGGAAGAGTTTCCGAAACCATCATATAAGGCTCTCACCTTCACACCCTCCTTGACTTTCTGAGCTAGCAGGTCGAAGAGGAGGGAGGCGATGCTGTCGTTGCGAAAGTTAAAGTATTCCAGGTGTACACTATGTTTAGCCTGTCGGATTGCCTGGAACATATCATCAAACTTTTCCTGACCATTCATCAGTAGGGTTACTGAATTATCGTGAGAAAAGCTGACTCCTTTCCCACGAAGCTGATTAACGATCAATGAATCGCTGGTCTGTGCGCTGCACAGCGAACTGGCAAGCATCAGTGTTATCGTTGTTATTATCTCTCTGAGTCTCATGTCAACTCCTAATAATCTATTTGCTATAAATTATTAATTATAAATTGTTAATTAAAATCACACCATGCAGGCATAGTGATCTACAATGCCCTTTAAATGATTATCCTTGTCTACAACCAGTACCGTATGCACCTTATACTTGTGCATGATGCGCTGAATCTCCGAAATCTTCGTCTTCGGAGTCACCATTTTCGGAGTGGTGGTCATGATGTCGCTTACAGTCTTGTTAAAGAATTCTGCCTGCCATTTCTCCATGGCGCGTCGGATATCACCATCGGTAATAAGTCCGATAACGTGGTTGTCTTCATCCAATGAGATACCCAATCCCAGTTTGCCCTTGCTTACGTGGATGATAGCCTCGCCCAGGTGCATTTCCTTAGGAATGATAGGCATATCATCGCTGCGCATCACATCTTCTGCTGTGGTCAGCAGTCGTTTGCCTAATTCTCCACCAGGATGGAACTGTGCAAAGTCACGAGGCTTGAAGTGGCGTACCTGCATCAGGGCGATAGCCAGTGCATCACCCATAGCCAATGCTGCAGTAGTACTGCTGGTAGGGGCGAGGTTCAGCGGACAAGCCTCCTTCTTTACCTTTACGGTGATATGATGGTTGGAGTATTTTGCCAGCAGGGAATCTGGATTTCCGGTGATGGAAATGATAGGAACATTCATGTGGAGTACCATCGGGATGAAACGAAGCAGTTCATCGGTCTGACCGCTGTTACTCAGTGCCAGAACCACATCCTTGTCGGTCATCACACCTAAGTCGCCGTGATAGACATCCAGTGGATTGATGTAGAAGGCTGGTGTGCCTGTAGAGGCAAGTGTAGCGGCAATCTTGGCACCTACGTGTCCACTCTTGCCCACACCTGTAACGATAATCTTGCCTTGGCAATGATACATCATGTCTACTGCTTTCTCAAAGTTGTCGTCCAGATAAGGTATCTGGTCGAGGATGGCCTGCGCCTCGTCTCTAAGAGCCTGTTCGCCATAACCGCGAACAATCTTATCATCTATATTGTTATTTTTATCGGTCATTTCTAAATCATTTGAATTGGCTTTCCATTCGTACGCCGAACGTTGTTTCTTCATTCTTCGTTCTTCACTTTTCACTTAAAGGAGTTCCTGGATAAGTGATTCCAACTTGTTTAATTCCAGCATATTGGCTGCATCGCTCTTGCCCTGGTCTGGGTCAGGATGTACTTCAAAGAAGTAGCCGGTAGCTCCGAAAGCTTTAGCCGCCTTTGCCATTGCTGGAACGAACTTACGGTCGCCTACCGTCTTGCCGTCACCTGCACTCGGGCGCTGAACGCTATGGGTACAATCCATGATGACATTTGGCACAATCTCCTTCATGTCAGGGATGTTTCTGAAATCTACCACGAGATTGTTATAGCCGAAACAATTGCCGCGTTCTGTGAGCCAAACTTCCTTGGCACCGCTCTCCAATGCTTTTTCTACAGGATATTTCATATCTCTACCGCTCAGGAACTGTGCCTTCTTGATGTTGACGGTTTTACCAGTCTTGGCTGCAGAAACCAGAAGGTCGGTCTGTCGGCAGAGGAAGGCTGGAATCTGGAGAATATCACATACTTCGCCTGCTGCTGAAGCCTGATAACTCTCATGAATATCTGTTGTAACCTGAAGGTTGTACTTCTCCCTGATATCTCCCAGCATCTGGAGTCCTTTCTCCAGTCCTGGACCACGGAAAGAGTGGATGCTGGTACGGTTGGCTTTGTCGAATGAAGCCTTGAATATGATTTTAGTTCCTAACTTTTCGTTGATGCGGACGAGTTCCTGAGCTACTGTTTCCAATAGTTCCATTGACTCGATGACGCAAGGACCTGCTATGAATGTTGCCATATCTTTTTATAGTTTATAGTTGATAGTTTATAGTTAATAGGGAGTAAACCTGCTATTAACTGTAAACTACAAACTGTTAATTATTAACTTGTTTGATTGTAATCTCACGCTGTGGGAACGGAATCTCGATGTTGTGATCGTTGAGCGTATCGTAGATGCACTCCATGATGGTGGCATCGTCGATGGCTTGGGTAAGCACGTTCACCCATACTACAATTCTGAGTGTGATGCAGCTGTCATCGAAACTCTTCAGTAACACCTTCACCCCTTTGTCCTGATAGATACAGTCCAGTTTCATGAGGGCTTCGATGAGAATCTGTTTCACTTCCTTCACATTGCTGCCATAAGCAATACCTACCTCCAGAATATCCAGCTCATAACCATGATTCTTGGTCATGTTCTTGTAGTTCTTCGAGAAGAGCTGCGAGTTCTGGAAGGCTATGACCGAACCGTCGGTAGCCTCCAGCATCGTAGAGGTATAACTGATACTGCTTACCTTACCACGGGTGCCGTCACAGATAATGTAGTCACCCACCTTCACACGGCCCATCATCAGAGATATGCCGTAGTAGATGTTCTCAAGAATATCCTTTGATGCAAAACCCAGACCGGTTGATAAGCCGGCAAAGATAGCTAGCAGCCATGATTTACCAACTTGGAATACGTTCAGGGCTATCATCAGCCAGATACCCCAGATAATCACCTGCATCACGTTCTTGAACATCACAATCTTTGAGGCAGCCGACGCCGGGTCTGCTTTCTCGAAGTGATGACGCATGAAATCTACAGAAGTAATGTTGATGTAGTTGAACAGGAAGTACAGACAAGCTACCTCTGAAATACTGAAAAGCGATGCAGTGAAGTTGCTGGTCTTGATGTAATCCTTGTTGAATATCTCCCAAGTCGTATCACTCATGTTGAATACATCTGCTGCCCAGTAGATAGAGATGATGAACGAGAGTACACCTGAAATAGGGAGCAATACCTTATAGATAAAGCGATACAGCCATTTGTCGGTAATCGCCCTGTCTGCCAGCTTTTTACGCTTGGCATATACGCTGAGCCATCCCTCGCAGCAGGTAATGGTAAGCACGCAGGTAAGCTGCATGGTCCACCAGATGATAAGCTGGACGGCAAGCAGTGTGAAACCTGTCCAGGCAAAAATGGTACTTACTCCGAATACGGCAAGCGATATGAATGCGTATGTCTTGTCAGTGCGCAATACCTGGTTGTGCTTTCTGCCAATCACATTCCACTGCCAGAGAGCGCAGAGCAGAAGGACTGGTGGAAAGATGAGGTTTACAAGGTCGTTTGGTATCAGGATGATACGGAACACGATAACGATGAAACCTACCAGCATCAATGGCGAATAGATACGGAAGGTATTCTTGATCTTATCGTTGTCTACACGTAGCAGGATAGATACCAAGATGACGCCAACTAACCAGGAATATTCTACCAGCAGCTGGCTTGCCATAATCACGAAGTTCTGGGTAACCGCCATTCTTACGATACCGAGAATAACTGCGAAGGTTACTACCGTCATCGCCATGATAAGGCATGGTCGTTTTGCCATAAAACTTTCCTTTCTGTTCTCGAACATACCATGCTTCATGAGTTGGGTAATTACGATGCGGATGGTAAAGAGATTGAGGAAGATGGAGATGAGACCCCAGAAGATGATGATACCAAAGAGGATGAAGATGATACGAACATCCCATTGCGACATCATGCCCGGTACGGGCTTGTATTTCTCGGTTACAGACATCTTTGCCTCCTTATAGTTCATGCTGATATTACGGAGTATGCGCAGATAGTTGTCGCCTCCATTATTGAAAATGCTGTTCTGGATATCTTCGTATCTGCGGTTGGCATAGTCGTTGAGTGCCTGTAACTTACGGTCGGTTCTGTCGTAAGCCTGTACATAGGCTTGCAGCTGTTTCTGTTTCTCTACCAGCTGGCGGCGGATATTGACAGCCAGAGTCAGGTCAACGTTTCGGTTCACCTGTGCTTCTTCGCTGAGAAACATGGTGTTCATGCCGTAGAGATAGTTGATGAGCGAATCGAAACGCGCCACCTCAACATTGTTCTTCTTGATCATCTGGCGGAAAGGAACAGCCTTCGACTTAAACTTCTTAAACTGCTCTGTAGCCTCATGACAGGCATACGTCATGTCGAAAATATACCCATTGCGCTGCGAATAGAGCATGATGGAGTTCTGGTCAGCCTGTTTCACAATACTGATGAGCTCCTGAATCACAGCCAACTGTTGAGCCTTGGCAGCTTGGTTCTGTTTCTCCAAGTCTATGTGATAGTTGGTCAATTCTGTACGCAGCATATAGAGCGTTGTGTCCAGGTTGGCTTCCTTGAGCACTGCGTTGCTTGGCAGTACGAATGCCACCATCAGCAGAATTATGATGTATAGTCTCTTCTTCATATTTAGTAAATTTGACTGCAAAGTTATTAATAATTCGTGAAAAAGCAAAGAGAAAATCGCCTTTTTTGATATATTAGCACCTTTACGTTCGATTTTTAGGGTTATCTTTTGCATTTTTCATATAAATTGATTACATTTGCAACGTCAAAGGATACGTTAATTAATCAGATTGGAATATGAAGATACTCATAGCAGATAGTGGCAGCACCAAGACCGATTGGGCTCTGGTTGATGAACAGGGTAACGTGATGGTTACCTGTAAGACGCAGGGCATCAGTCCGATTCATCAGAGTGATGCCGAGATTTTGGATGTATTGTGTAAGGAACTTGTTCTGTCAGAGCAGCCTCAGGAGGTTTTCTTTTATGGCAGTGGTGTAACCGAGGCGATGAAGTCTCGCATGAAATCACTCTTGCAGCAGTCTTTCCCCGAAGCCAAGGTTGAGGCTGAAGGTGATATGCTGGGAGCAGCCCGTGCCCTGTTTGGCAAGAAACCGGGTATCGCCTGTATTTTGGGAACCGGTGCCAACAGTTGTCTTTACGATGGAGAGAAGATTGTGATGAACACGCCTCCGTTGGGATATATCCTGGGCGATGAGGGTAGTGGGGCAGTAATCGGCAAACTTTTCCTCAATGGTATCTTCAAGGGCACATTGCCTGTATCGCTAAAGAATAAATATCTTGCCTGGTCGGGTTTGGATTATCCTACTATTATTAATAAGGTGTACAGACAGCCGCTTGCCAATCGCTTCCTTGCTTCCATCTGTCCTTTTATCTCAGAACAGATAGCAGAAGGTGAGAAACACGAGAACGGGACTGACGAACTGAATGAAGCGATGGCTCTCTATCGTATGATATTGGAGAGTTTCAATCAGTTCTACGCAAAGAATCTCACACCTTATATTAAATATGTCAAGGCGAGCACCGAGGATATAAGCCAGTTGGAGCCAGGCATGAAGGCATGGCATTCATCCTTAGAAGAAGAAATCCCGATGCTTGGTTTTGTTGGAAGCATTGCCTATTACTTTGAATCACCTTTGAGAAATGTGATGGAGGATGAGTTTCATCTCAAGATTTCCCAGATTTTGAAAGCTCCGATGCCGGGATTGATAAAATATCATATTAATTAAACTATTTTTGCACCAAAATGTATTTTATGCTACATTTTGGTGCTTTTTCGTTAAAAAATGTAGGTTGCGCAACATTTTATACGTAATTGATTAACCAAAACATACCCCATTGTGTCTGTTTTTTATCTATCTTTGCCCCCGGAAAAGTAAATGTAAACAACGATAAATCGAGGCAATCCTCATAACCGAGGCTTATACCTTATTTATATAAAGGCAATATTCGACCTATGTTACATAGGACCTATATTACACCTAGAAGCAACAATTATTAATTTAAACCTAAAGTAATTATGAGAAAAACATCTCAGAAATTCTCGCAGAGTTCTATGCTCTGTAAAGTTGCTCTGGTAGCCTTCATGTTGGTGTTCCAGGCAATGTTAGGAATCGGAGCGGGTGTCCTCAATGCTCAGACGGTTAAGGGTACTGTCATCTCTGGCAGTGACAATGAACCATTGATTGGTGCAAGTGTCATGGTGCAGGGTACAAAGACGGGTGCCGTTACTGACCTGGATGGTAACTTTACCATTGAAGCAAAGAATGGACAAACACTCGAAGTTTCGTATCTGGGCTTTATCACCCAAAAGATTAAAGTTACAGGTTCGACAATCAACGTAACCTTAAATGAAGACAAGCAGTCACTTGATGAAGTTGTCGTAGTAGGTTACGGTGTTCAGAAGAAGAAGTTGGTGACGGGTGCTACCGTTCAGTTGAAGGGTGACGACATTGCCAAGTTGAACACAACTAACCCATTGTCTGCCATGCAAGGTCAGACACCTGGTGTTAACATCGTTTCTACTTCTGGTCAGCCAGGTGCAGCCATGAGTGTTACAATTCGTGGTTTGGGTACCGTAGGAAACTCTCAGCCTCTTTACTTGATTGATGGTGTGGGTGGTGATATCACAACCCTGAACCCTGCCGACATCGAGAGCATCGACGTCTTGAAGGATGCCGCTTCTGCCGCTATCTATGGTGCACAGGCTGCCAATGGTGTAGTCCTCGTTACAACCAAGAGCGGTAAGGAAGGTTCTTCCAAAATTACATACGATGGATATGTAGGTTGGCAGACTCTGGGGCGCCAGATAAGTATGCTCAATGCCTCTGAGTATATGACAATTATGGATGAGGCTCGCCTCAACTCAGGTATGTCTCCTGTTGATTGGATGTCTTTGAGGGGTATTCGTAATGCAGAGGGTGTTATCAATAATACAGACTGGATTGACCAGGCTGTAGATAATGGTGCATTGACCACAAGCCACAGTTTGGCCTTTACCGGTGGTAGCAAGACTTCTACTTATTCTATTTCTGGTGGTTATACAGGACAGGACGGTCTCATTGGCGGTTCTGACGTTTCTTATTATAAAAGGTATAACCTTCGTGCCAATTCAGAGCATAAAATGTTCAATGGTTTGGTTACTGTAGGTGAGCATGTAGGCTTTGTTTATAAGGATAGCCGTGGTATGAACACAGGTAATATTTATAACAATAACCTTCGTGGTGCTTTTACAACCTCTCCTTTGGTTCCTGTTTATGATGCCAATGGTAACTTTAATTCTACAGAGAGTTCTGACTGGAATGTGAATGATGGTAACCCTTATGGTACCATGATGATGAACCGTTACAATCAGAGCAAGTCTACTTCTGTTGATGCAAATGTATATGTTCAGATTGAGCCTATCAAGAACTTGAAGTTTAAGACAGTCTTTGCTGTTAATTACGGTGGTTCAGACTATCGTTCTTATTCTCCTGTTTATAAGTTTACTCCACAGAGTGGTAATGGTATCACTAAGGTTAGTCAGAGTGATGGTAGTGGTATCTCTCTGGTTTGGACTAATACCCTGACTTATGATTTCAATATCAAGGAACATCATATTAATGCCTTGATTGGTAGCGAGACTTCTAAGTATGATGGTAGCTCTTCTGGTAGTACCGGTTATGGCTTGACAGCTGGTTTCAATGATTGGGATCATGCTTATGTCAAGAACACCGACCAGAGTTCAAGCGACCGTACCATCAGCGGTGCTCCATATAACCCTACTCGTGGACAGTCTTTCTTCGCTCGTTTGGGCTGGTCATGGAAAGACCGTTATATGGTTAATGCAACCATGCGTGCCGATGGTTCTTCTAAGTTTGCAAGAGGCAACCGTTGGGGTTACTTCCCATCTGTTTCTGCAGGTTGGACATTGACAGAGGAAAAGTTCATGAAGTCTACTGCTTCTTGGTTGGATTTCTTGAAACTCCGTCTCTCTTGGGGTCAGGTAGGTAATGCCAATGTCAACTGCTTCCAGTATTTGGCTCCTGTTACAACATCCAAAACCAACTACAACTTTGGTGCTACCGGTGGTACAGATGCCTGGGTAATGGGTGCATACACTAGCCGCTTGGCAAATGAGAAAGTGAAGTGGGAGACTTCTGAACAGTACAATCTCGGTATCGATGCACGTTTCCTCCGTCAGCGTCTTTCTCTGACATTCGATACTTATATCAAGAACACCAAGGATTGGTTGGTACAGGCTCCAGTATTGGCAACAGCCGGTACTCAAGGTCCAGTCATCAATGGTGGTGATGTAAAGAATAAGGGTGTCGAACTTGGTCTTTCCTGGAATGATCAGATTGGCAAGGACTTTGTTTATAGTGTAGGTGCCAACTTCGCTTACAACCACAATGAAGTAGGTAATATTCCTACATTGGATGGTATCATCCATGGTGCTACCAACCAGATTTATCAGAATGCAGAAGAGTTCTATCGTGCAGAGAATGGTCATGCAATCGGTTACTTCTGGGGTTACAAGACAGCAGGCATCTTCCAGAGCCAGCAGGATATCAATAATTGGATTGCTGCCGGTAATGGTGTGCTCCAGTCAAATGTACAGCCTGGTGATGTAAAGTATGTTGATGTTAACCATGATGGTGCTATCAATGCTAATGATAAGGTTGATCTGGGTAATGGTCTTCCTAAGTATACTTTCGGTTTCAATTTTACCCTTGGTTATAAGGGCTTTGATTTGAGTGCAAACTTCACTGGCGCTGCCGGTTTCCAGATTGCACAGTCTTATCGTGATCCTAGTGGTTCACAGGGCAATTACAGTCATCGCATTTTAGGCAGATGGACAGGTGAGGGTACAACCAATGAGATGCCTCGTGTTACATACGGAGACGTAGGTAACTGGTTGTTCTCAGACCTCTATTTGCAGGATGGTGACTACATCCGTTTGCAGAACCTTACCTTGGGTTATGATTTCAAGAAACTTATCTCTTGGAAGGGCCTCTCTAAGTTGCGCCTCTATTTCCAGGTACAGAATCTTTTTACTTTGACCAAGTATGATGGTATGGATCCGGAAATCGGTTCATACAATGGTACAGATGGTAACAGTAGCGACTCTTGGGTATCAGGAGTTGATATGGGTTACTATCCACACCCACGTACTTTCATTGTAGGTGTAAATGTTGCATTCTAACTCTAAAATTGAAAGTGATATGAAAAGAAAACATATATTCATGAGTGCGTTGATTTTGTCAGCTTTGACACTTACTTCGTGCGATGATTTCTTAGATACAGAGTCCAAGACCGACCTCAACTCAGAAACTGCTTACAGTAATGCTGAGACAGCAGAGATTGATCTCGTGGGCTGTTATGATGGATGGCAACGCACCTATACAGATGCGGGTGTCGGCATGTATCTGATGGCTGAGTTTGCTTCTGATCAGGCTTTTGCAGGTTTGGGACTCTCTGATGCCAAGAATAACAATGTGATAGACCAGTTTGATATTAGCATCGCTCCTTCGTATAACGACTTGTTTAATACAGACTGGAAGAACTATTATGCAGCTATCTTTCGCTGTAATCAGTTGATTGCTGCTGAGAATACCATCAATTGGGGTGGTAATGATAAGGTGAAGGGTCGCATTCTCGGTGAGGCTCGCGCCATCCGTGCCATCCTGTATTTTGATATGGCTCGTTTGTTTGGTGATGTGCCTTTGCTGTTGACACCATCTGAGGAAAATATTCCTCGTACACCAGTTAAGGATGTTTACCAGGTTATCTTTGATGACTTCAAGTATGCCATCGCCAATATTCCTGCTGATGCTTATCCGCTCGATAATCGTGATAGCAATGATGGTCGTATTACCAAGTATGCTGCCGAGGCTATGATGGCTCGGGCGTACCTCTATTATACAGGTTACTATGGTGAGGAGCATCCTGCTTGCTCTAAGTCTGATGCTGTTGTAGCAATCAATGATGTGGTTGTAAATGGAGGATATGAGTTGGAGGCCAACTACAAGGATCTCTGGATGCCTGCTTGTACCAAGGATGCTTCTTCTAACGGAGAGTATGCATGGAGTACAACTTATGCCGGAAAATGGTATGATGGCAAGACCTGGAAGGCTGGTCAGGGTAGTCTCTCTAAGGAGATTGTGCTCAACATGAAGTTCAATTCTACTCACGACTATAACGGAAATGGTGATGGTAATACCTTCTCTGTTTATCTGGGTCCTCGTAACCGTAGCGCTGCTGATATTTGTATTGCAAGTGGATGGGGTGCCTGCACTGTTACTCCTTCTTTCGTAGAGCAGTTTAAGAACGACACTCGTTTCTCTGCTTGTGCATGGAGCTGCAAGGAAGCAGGATTCTCTCCTGACTTGAATGATACTTACGAATACACTGGTTACTATACCCGCAAGTATGCACCTATGTGTTTTGCAGATGGTACTCGCCAGGAGGTAGGTTTCAAACTCGGTGAACAGCATCAGAATATCACCTACTATCAGGATTATACCATTATGCGTTATGCAGATGTACTCTTGATGCAGTCTGAGTTGACGGGTTCTAACTCTGGTTTGAATCAGGTTCGTGCCCGTGCTGGTGAACTCCCAGAGGAGTATAGTATTGAGAATATCCGTAAGGAGCGTGCTATCGAGTTTGCTTTCGAAGGCCTTCGCTATTGGGATTTGATGCGCTACGAAAAGGATGGAGCTTTTGCTGCTAAGACAATTGCTGAGGCTCAGAATGGTGCTTCTGTCCAGAATGGTGGAGCAGCTGCAAAGACCAAGTTCGTGGAGTCTAACTTTACGACCAAGAAGGGCTTGATGCAGATTCCTAATACTCAGATTACACTTTCTGGTAATGTCTTGACACAGAACCCAGGATGGTAATAAGTATAGTTGATTTTAATCATTTAAAAATCGGAAAATATGAAATTATTCAATCATATATATATGGTACTTGCCATATTTGCTACTTTGTTGATGGCGGCTTGTTCGCCTGACGACTTGAGCATGGGCGGCAAGGCTTACTCTCCTGAGGAATTGGTGGAGGGCAAGGCTTATACCGTGACCATTAATGGCAATGTTGTGACCTTGACATCCAATATTCCTGATTGTACGGCTCTTTGGGTTACTCCTTCTGGTCGTTCTCAGAAACCGGTTCAGAAGTTGGAGTTGCCTTTCGCTGGTGACTACGAGGTTACTTTTGGTGTTGAGACCAATGGTGGTGTGGTTTATGGTGAACCATACAAGTTTAATCTTCCTCAGAACGACTTCTCGCTCTTGAACGATAACAAGTGGTTCTATCTGGCTGATCAGGATTATAAGGGTGGTCAGTTCCCTGATGCGGAGACTTTGGCTGCTGGTGTCAAGAAAAAATGGATTCCTTGCTATGCAAGTTTTGGCATCGGTCAGTGTTCTGGTCCTGTGATGTATGCTTTACCTTATGACCCTGATGGTGATGGTAAGGGATTTACAGAGGATGACAAGCTCGGCAATGTTTACAAGGATATTCTCTTTGAGAACTTTAAGCCTAACTGGGATCCTGGATTCCAGAGCTGGTTGATTCCTGAGACTGACCCTTATATGGATTCATATATGGAGTTCAGTATGGATGCCAAGAATGGTTGCGTGGCTACCATGTATCGTGGTGAGGCAGGAACAAAGGGAGCTAGTACCGGATCTAATCTCATTGGTAAGTTTAACATGAATTTAGAGGAGAAGACGATGCCTAAGATTTCGTTCTCTGATTGTTATGCTATGCACAATGTTGCCTTTGATGAAGTTTGTTCTAACTATACCCAGGATATCTCTATAGTTGAACTGACTCCTTATATGCTTCAGTTGGCTACTCGTCGTACCAACTCTGAAGGTAACTGGTATATCATCTGGAACTTCGTTTCTCAGGAAGTTTTGGATACTAAGGGTAAATGTATTCCTGCTGCCGACAAACTTTTGGATGTTGTATCTCCTAAACTTCCAGAGTATCCTAACTTGGCAACAGATTTGTTCACTATCGAACATAATGATGTTTCTTATGTTGGTAATAAGGCTACATTCATTCTCGATTCTGAGAAGCCTTACGATATCTTGTGGTGGAACAATTCTCCATTTACTTACGAAACATCGAATGCTAATGGTGTACCTAGCAAGCAGGAGATGGCTGTTCAGAATGCTGCTCGTTGGAAGTCTGTAATTGGTGATAAGTATAACGAAACATGGGCTCCTAAGCCTGCAGATGCTGTAGTGGATAACTTCCAGCTTTCTATTGAGAAGATTACGGGTCAGGATTTCTACAAGTTCTCTTGCACAGACTGCGAAGGTCAGGAACTCGAAGGAAGAATGGAAATCAAGGATGGTAACAAGTTGGTATTCAATAAGTATATCAATATCATTGCAGCTTCTAGCGATAAGCGTACTATCAAGTTGAGAACTCGTGAGTTTACAGTCTTGGGCGAGGATGCTGCTGGTCAGTTGATGATTGGTGTTCCTGAAGCAAAAGATGCTGACGGTAATGTCAATACTTATCTCGTAGCTTGCCTCAACCATAAGGCTATTGGTGGTGGACAGACAGGTCCTACTATCGTGGGTATTGATGCAACCAAGATTCCTGACAAACTTTGGACCGAGAATGGTTGTCTCCGTTTAGGCTTCTGGCATTACGGAGCTTCTGGTTCTGGTATCTTCAAGGATGAGATTGGCAAAATTAAATTGAAGAAGAAGCAGACTATCACAGTTGTCTTCAAGATTAATAGTGGTATTACGTGGTCTGCTACTCCAAAGTGTGCTCTTATTACTGATAATAAGGATATAGGTGGTATTTGGGAGCCAAAGCGCTTTGAACAATCTGATGCAGTTGAACTGAATACTAATGGTGAGACAACTGTCTCTTTGACTAATACGTCAGGTTCTACAGTTACCTTTACTGGTACTTGCCTCGACCTTTCTATACAGTTGGATGGTTATGGCACATTGGATGGTGATGCCTCTGCTGTAGGTGTGGAGATTGTTTCATGTACGATTCAATAACTTTAATAGAATTCAATTATGAAGAATAAAATATTATTTGGAATAATGGCATTTGTCATGAGCATCTTCTTCGCAGGATGCTCTGACGATGACTATTCTCCTAGCACAACCCCATTGCTGGATGAAAATTCCGTTGTTACGGGGTCTGCTGACGTTACAGCCTCTTCCGCTATCTTCCATGGTACGGTGAAGGGACTCGAAAGTCAGTCGTCCGGATCTTACACTGTAGGATTCATGTATGGTGATGCCGAGGACAATCTTTCTGAGAAGGTAACCGGCGAAAGCACCTCTGAGTTCAGTGCTTCTATCTCTGGCACTCCTGGTCAGGTGGTTTACTATCAGGCTTTCGTTACCTTGCAGGGGCACGTTACTTATACGGGTACTGTCTCCAGTGCAGTCTTAACCGATTCCAAGGCTATCACTGGTGAGGTAAAAGATCTGACAGCTACCACTGTTACTTTCCAGGCTTCTTTGGAGAAAGCTCCTGCTGATGCCGTAAGCGGTATTATCCTGTCACCTGATACTAAGACAGAGAAAATCCGCAAGGGTGTACGTATTCAGGCTGATGGTATCAACGACAACTATGAAGTAAAGACAGAGGGCTTGTTGCCTAATACTACTTATCACTATACAGCTTACCTCGACTTGGGTAATGGTGTTATCTATGGTGAGGAAAGAGAGTTTACAACTCCTGAGTCTAACTTTAATCCAGATAATGATCTTGTAGACCTTGGTCTCTCTACCAAGTGGGCTAGGTATAATGTTGGTGCTACCAGTGAAACAGAGTTTGGTGGTCTCTTCGGCTTTGGTGATATGACTGGCTTCAAAACCAGCGTATTAATGGAGGATTATGCTTCTGCTGACATCTATAAGACTGATCGTGATGTTGCCAATAAGGCTTATGGCTCTTGGTTGACAATGCCAACTGTGGAAGAGTTTGAGGAGTTGTTTAATGAGTGTAAGAAAGAATGGGTAGAACAGGCTGGTGTAGCTGGTTACAAGCTTACAGGTCCTAACGGTAATTCCATCTTCTTGCCAGCGGCAGGTTCTCGTACTCAGCAGACTGTTTCCGGTCAGGGTATCAATGGTCTCTATCTCTCTGGTTCTATCAATCCTGCTGACAAACAGTTTGCTTTGGGCTACAGCTTCGACCGTAATTCAGATCGTCGTACTTCTACTCCTGTTTATCAGGCATTGGCTATCCGCCCTGTATCTGTGGCTAAGAACGTGAAGTTTGTTAAGGAGAAGTTGTATAATACTTGGGAGTTTGACTTGAAACCAGATGAATCTCATTATAAGTTTGTTGGTCCTGTATTCTTCTATGGCAAGGATGCAAGTTGGGCTTCTTATACCAATAACCAGCCTGTTGTAGGTGAAACTACCGGTTGGGATGCAGAATATGCAAATATTAAGTCTTGGGCTATCACTGATCCTAGCCATTGTAATGGTACAATGACATTCTATCAGGATGAAGATGGCAATGATAAGGTAAAGGTTCATCAGGTTCAGGCTGATGGTTCTTATAAGGATTCTGAAGGTACATTTACCGTTGATGAGAAGAATAAGACAATCACAATGACCATTGACCCTCTGAATGCAGTTGAGTATATCGGTGGTATCACCCGTACTGATGAAACCAAGATCAAGGTGATGTCTCTTTCTGACGAGGCACTTCAGTTGGGTGTAATCCGTTCTAGTGATGGTCAGTTGATGATTTATAACTATGTAACCTCAGATGTCAAGAATGGCTATGTTGCCAAGTTGACTGCTTGGGGTGATGGTGGCAACTGGGATGGCGCTTCAACTGTCGTTTCTGGTGGCTCAAAGGCTGTTGGTCAATATACTGTAAAACTTGAAACAACTGAAGCCCGCACCAATGGTAAGGTTTACGTCCTTGATCTGGAAGGCTTTGCTGCAAAATACCCTAAAGCATTGGTTCGCATTGATGCTATCAAGGCTGATGGACAGGATTTGAAGTTTGATGCCAACAAGTTCCATTATGGTGATATCGAAGATAACGGCAACTATCGTATAGAGTTGTTCAATATCTGGGGTTCAGGTACTGCTCAGAATTCCCCATTCCGTGCTAGTGGAGGTCCTGGTGAAGCAGGTGAGCCTGCTCTTGCCTTCAATAAAACCTTGGAGGTAACATTCACTGTAGTTTCTACAACTAGTGATGGTACTGGTGTCTACACTCCTACATTCAATGCCGTTCGTGGCTGGGGTGAAGGTGAAGCTCAGTTGTTTGGATATAACGATGGTTCTACTTTGAAAGTTGTTAAGAGTGACAAGGGACAATACTCTCTCGAGAACAATCAGTTCGATATGACTTATGAAGGTTCGGGCTTTGAAGGTGGTACTATCATGACATTCGTTGAGATTGCTGACCTTTATGGTTTCTTCCCAGGCACACACAGTACTTTGGATGAGTTCTATCTTGACGGTAAGGCTGTTTCTTACGATAAGTCTAAGGTGGTTGACGCCAATGAGAATCCTAAGTATCGTTTGGAATTATTTAATTGCTATGCTGCTACAAAGGATAATTGTGCATTTGGTGTCAAGGATGGTGATTTGATGCGAGAGCTGGGCTTTAATAAGTCTATGCGCGCTAAGTTTACTGTCCATAGTCTTTTCCCTGTACCACAGTGGTAAAAATAAAGTACTACGTAAAAATATACGATTATGAAGAAAGTAAAATTGATATTTGCAACCATGCTTGCCTTATGTTTCTGTTTCGTGATGGCGGCATGTAGTGATGACGATAATGATGTTACTGAAATCTTCCATGTTGAGGGCACTGAGTTTGCCCTCAGCAACGAAGCTGCTACAGAAACATTCTCGGTGACGGCATCCAGTAAACCGCTCGTTGTGGTCAGAGACAAGGATGACGCCGGTAAGAAAGTGGATGTCTCTTGGCTTACCTTGACAGAGGGTAGTGCAGAGGGAAATGTATATAACTATTCTTTCGCAGTGACAACAAACAAGAGCGAAAGTCCACGCAGCCTTCTCATCAAGGTGACACAGGGTACCAATATGAAGGAGATTTCTATCACTCAGGCTGGTGAACCTCTTGTTGTTCCTGAAGGAGAAATGGCTCACAATGCCAAGGAACTGGCAAGCATGATGTATGCCGGTATTAATCTGGGTAACCTGATGGAGGCACCTGGAGGTGAGGGCTCTTGGAGAAATGGTAAGGTTTCTGAGGAGTATATCAAGAGTTTGAAGAATGCTGGTTTCAATACCGTCCGTATTCCTTGCGCTTGGGCTGCCCACTTTACTCATCGTTCTACAGATCCAGCATACACCATTGATACCAATTGGCTTCATCGTGTAAAGAAAGTCATCAGCTGGTGTGTTCAGAATGATATGTATGTTATCCTCAATTGTCATTATGATAAGGATGGAGATACCGAAAAAGATGGCGGTTGGCTTGAAGACCATATCTTTGATGATTTGTTGGAGCCATCTATCATTGCAAGACAGAAGGCTATCTGGACTCAAGTGGCTTCTTACATGAAGGACTTTGATGAGCACCTCCTCTTTGCAGCCTGCAATGAGCCAGGTATGAACGAAACTTCTGGTAAGTCTGATATGTGGAAAGATAAATATGCTGTGGAGCGTGTGGTTAGATATGAGCAGACCATGATTGATGCTGTTCGTGCTACTGGTGGTAATAATGCTTCTCGTACCATCATTGTTCAGGGACTCGGTGCTGATATCTCAAATACCTGCAACTATATGGACAACCCTGATGAGACTGAGGTGGCAACATTCCCTACAGACAAGGTGCCAGACCGTCTGATGGTAGAGGTTCACTTCTATGAGCCATATCTGTTCTGCTTGCTGGATAAGGATGGAAATGATGCATGGTCTAAGTGCTACTATTACTGGGGCAAGGATAATAAACTTGCTGGCAGCAACCGTAATACTCCTGACAATTATGCCGAGGCATGGGTTGACGCTCAGATGGCTAAGATCAAGGCTAAGTTCGTAGACAAGGGTATCCCTGTTATCATCGGTGAGTATGCTGCTATCTTCCGTACTTTAGGAGAAGGAGAGGATCAGGAATTGCACGATAAGTCTGTGGCTTACTTCGATGAATATGTTACCAAGGTAGCCAAGGACAATGGTTGTGTTCCATTCTACTGGGAGACTGGTGACGTGATTGATTGCACCAATGGCGTAGTGAAGAAACAGTATATCTTCGATGCCATCATGAAGGGTGCGAGCCAGGGTAAATACCCATGGTAAAAAACGAGATATTAAGTCTTTAGGTTTAATATAAAGTGTGTGGACGCATATCGGAGAATCTTTCTCTGATGTGCGTCCTTTTTTGTGCAAATATCGTACATCCTAACATAATATACCTATCCTTTTATCAAAAGTATACATTCACGCTACAGTTTTTTCGCTATCTTTGCAACATGATAACTTCAAAACCCGATAATACGTTAGATTGATATATGAAGAAGATAGTTATGATTATATTGGCTGCCGCTCATTTCGCTTGGGCTGGCGCACAGGTTAAACTAGTGGATGGCCGTATCTCGAAAATGAAACTCACGGCTACCGAACTGGCTCACTATATGGCTCCAGGAGTCAACCTGGGTAATACGATGGAGGCATGCGACTGGAACGATGTCTTTACCAATCAGGCAGGACTGAAGTCGGAAACTTCATGGCAGAATGATAAGACTACTGAGAGTTATATCCGGAGCTTGAAACAGCAGGGATTCAACAGTCTTCGCATTCCTACATCCTGGGTGGCTGGACATCTTACGGATAAGGAGAATATGACCATAGATCCTGTCTGGATGAAACGAATCAAGGAAATCGTAAACTATGGTCTCAATGCCGGTCTCTGTGTCATCATCAACGAACACTGGGATGGCGGATGGATGGAGCATGATGCCTTTACCAGTGGCGCGAATGTGGCAGAGCATAAGGATATGTTCCGCAAGCTGTGGACGAATATAGCAAAGGAATTCAAAACGTATGACCAGCGGGTTCTCTTTGCTGCCCTCAACGAACCGGGAGTGGGAGGCGCCAGTCCGCAGGTTCAAGGCGACATGCTGGCTCCTGATAGTAAGGAGTTTGCGGACCGTCTCCTGGCATACGAACAGGTGTTTATCGATGCCGTCCGTGCTACCGGTGGTAATAATGCCAGCCGTGTGCTCATCGTACAGACTCCAAAGACCGAGATTGATTTGGCTGCAAAGGATTATTATGACATTACCCGTCTGAAGGATAAGGCGAAGAACTGCCTGATGGCAGAGGTTCATTTCTATGATCCTTATACCTTTACTCTGATGGAAAAGGATGCCGATTGGGGCAAGGTGGCACTCTATTGGAAGGAACATGCGCCTGCTGATGATCAGGGGCGAACCGTAAATACCATCTGGTATAATAATAAGAACGTGGATGCCTACCAGCATATCACCAATCAGGTGATGAAGATGAAACGTAAGTTTGTAGATCTGGGTTATCCGGTAGTCATCGGTGAATATGGTGCCAACCGTAAGGATACCTCTCTCTTCGGTGGTAATCAGGAGAAGCATAATGAGAGTATGATGGCATGGTATGGTGCTGTGACTGCCGAAATGATGAAGGCAGGACTTATCCCATACGTCTGGGATATCAATGTGCAGCCTCTTCCTCACATGACCATCTTCGACAGAAAGAAGCAGGTAGTTTCCGACTCCTATATATTTAAAGGTGTGATGCAGGGAGCAGCCGAAGGGATGGAAGATTACCTGAAAATCTATCCGAAACCTTAGAAAAAAGCAGAAAAAGCAATAATAAATAAGCATAGTTTAGATTTATATGTAGAAAGGGCAAAAAAGTATCATGCTTTTTTGCCCTTATTTAGTATCTTTGCAACCGAAAATGAATCTTTAAACTGTAAACTTAAATAATAAATGAAGAAGATATTTATTTTATTGATGATGGCATTGGCTACATGCAATATCTCAGCGAAGTCAAACTTTGTGCAGGTAAAGGACGGACATTTCGTTCGTGATGGTAAACCTTATTATTATGTAGGTACCAATTTCTGGTATGGTGCAATCCTTGGTTCAGAAGGTCAGGGCGGCAACTGCGAGCGTCTCTGCAAGGAACTCGATAAGATGAAGGAGATGGGCATTGATAATCTCCGCATCCTGGTGGGCTCTGATGGAAAGCGAGGAGTGAAGACCAAGGTTGAGCCGACGCTGCAGGAAGCTCCGGGCGTTTATAACGATACGATTCTTGCCGGTCTCGACTATCTGCTGATGGAGATGGGCAAGCGCAAGATGCTGGCCGTGCTCTATCTGAACAATACCTGGGAATGGAGTGGCGGTTATGGCTATTACCTGGAGCAGGCAGGTTTGGGTCAGGCTCCCCGTCCTAACGAAGATGGATATCCTGCCTTCATGAACTTCGTCGCCAAATATGCATCCTGTGAAAAGGCGCATCAGCTTTTCTATGATTATGTGAAATTCATACTTACGAGAACCAACAGATATACAAAGAAGAAGTATAAGGATGACCCGGCCATCATGTCATGGCAGATAGGTAATGAGCCTCGTGCTTTCAGCAAAGAGCAGTTGCCTGCTTTCGAAAAGTGGCTGGGTGAAGCGAGCAAGCTGATCCGTTCGCTCGATAAGAATCATCTGATTTCTATCGGTAGCGAAGGCAAATGGGGATGTGAAGGAGAACTGAACTGCTGGGAGCGGATCTGTGCCGACAAGAACATCGATTATTGCAACATTCATCTTTGGCCATACAACTGGAGTTGGGCGAGAAAAGACCATTTGCAGGAAGATTTGGGAATCTCCTGCAAGAACACAAAGGAGTATATTGATGAACATCTTGAGGTATGCGGACGTATCAGGAAGCCATTGGTGATGGAGGAGTTCGGCTATCCTCGTGATGGTTTCTCTTTCTCAACTTCTTCTACAACAGAAGCACGTGATGGATATTATAAGTATGTGTTCAGTCTTGTTGGCGACAATGCTGCATCCGGCGGTTACTTTGCCGGTTGTAACTTCTGGGGATGGGGCGGTTTTGCCAATCCTAAGCATGAGCAGTGGCAGGTAGGTGATGACTATACCGGTGATCCTGCTCAGGAAGCGCAAGGTCTGAACTCCGTTTTCTCTACTGATAAATCTACATTGGATGTAGTAAAGACGCAGGTAGACAGAATGAAGAAGATTGGTAAGTAATAAGCTTGGTGAAATTGTTAATTGTTTTAGAAGGGTGTGCCATCAGTTCATGGTGCACCCTTTTTTGTTTGACTTTTTATAATAATACTTTTTTCAGATACATCCTGCCCAGAATCAAGTGAGCCTCATTTGAAACGAGGAAACCATAGGAATATTGGCTATAAAAATAGTTTATTTTATACTTTGATAAAATAGTATCAGAATTAGATAACAAAGTATCATTTGTTTTGCTGTTTTTGTTGTACCTTTGCCATCGAAAAGAACCAAGATTTAAATTTGATTCATAAAACATTTTTTAAACCTATAAATTAATAAAGAGCTTATGAAAAAGTTATTTACTTTAGTAGTTGCTGCTTTTGCAGCTTTATCTGTTAGTGCAAAGGAGGATATTGATATTTCCAGTATTGCAACCGACAATGTTGTGACTTTTGCAGGTGCATGGAGTTGGAAGGGTATTAATTATGGTAGTACTGATGAAGCTACCGGAGAAACTACGTATGCAGATAAATCTGCATTCGATTATATCGTATTTGAGTATTCCGCTGGTACATGTGCAGAAGTTAATTTGATAGCACAGTATGAAAAGGATGGTACGACAGGTCAGTATGGAGCAAATTATTACACAAGTACGGAAACTAGTACTGTTTTTCCGGTCGGTGGTATCTTGGCAGTAAAGCTTGATGCTGCTCATTCTAAGACGATGAATGCTGTTGCTCTTCAGAATAGAAATACTGCTGGTGCTATTACCATTAAGGCTGCTTACTTTGCAAGTGAGGCAGAATATGAAGAAGCTAAGGCTGCTGCTGATAAGATTGAAAAGACTATTGATGTTGATGCTACCGGTGGTAATCATGAGTTGAAAGCTAAAGATTGGGGATGGGATAGCAAATGGTTGGATAAGGATGTTTCTGCATTCAATACCTTAGTCTTTGAAATTGCATCTGTTGAAGGTCATGGTCAGATTGCTGTTCAGGGAACACTTGCTGAAGGTGTCAAAGCAGAATTTAATCAGGATTTGCCTGCTTCTACCGAAGCAAAGACTTATATGGTAGATATCTCAAAGTGGGGTAAGCTTACTCAGTATGCATATCAGAACCTTAATAAGCCTGATGGTGAACAGTATGGTAAAGATGATATTGAGGTTACAAAAATTGTAGTTACTAAGGTTTATCTGACAAGTAAGACAGTTGAAGAATTGACTACAGGAACAAATATTTCTAGCGCAGTAGTTGCTTCTAAGGTAAATGCTAACGCTCCGATTTATAACCTCGCAGGTCAGAAGGTGAACAAGTCTTACAAGGGAGTTGTTATCCAGAACGGTAAGAAGTTTGTTCAAAAATAATAAGAGCGTCTTCTAATAATATGATATAAAATAAGGAGGGTAGAGGATATCTCTACCCTCTTTTTGGTTGTTTTTCCTATGGAAAACGGAAAAATGTAAAATGATATGAAAAAATGACAAAAAAGTATTATGCTTTCTGATATAAAAGTAGTATCTTTGTACCCGAATAACAGAATTACTTCCCTTTATTCTAATGGGTAAACAACTAATTTTAAAATAAATATAAACTTAATACATAACAATTATTATGAGTCACAACAGATTAAATTCTAAGTGCAAATCTGTCATAGGCAGACCTCTTGCGCTCTCCTTGATGATGTTGTTGCCATTGACAGCTTCCGCCCAAAGTACGGTGACAGGTACTGTTACCGATGCTAATGGTGAAACCGTAATTGGTGCGACCGTTAAAATCAAGGGTGTTAATGGTGTGGGTACTGTAACTGACTTGGATGGTAAATTCTCTATTAATGCCAAGCCAGGACAGACTCTTGAAATTTCTTATATTGGTTATTCCAATAAGACCGCTAAAGTACCAGCTAATGGTAAAATCAGTATTGTGATGACTGAAGACACTCACTCGCTCAACGAGGTGGTTGTTACAGCTCTCGGTATCAAGCGCGAGAAGAAGATGTTGGGTTACTCTGTACAGGATGTTAAGTCTGACGCTCTTAATACCACTGGCGACCCTTCTGTAACAGGCGCTCTGGATGGTAAGGTCGCTGGTTTGCAGATGAATACCGCAAGCACAGGTCTTGGCGGTTCTACCAAGATCACCATTCGTGGTAACTCTTCACTCACCGACAACAACCAGCCTCTCTGGGTGGTAGACGGTGTGCCTTTCACTGACAACCAGAGCTCTGATGCTTCTGCTTATGGTGGTTACGACCGTGGTGGTACGTCACTCGACCTCAACCCTGAGGACATCGAGTCTATCTCTGTGCTCAAGGGTGCCAACGCCGCAGCCCTCTATGGTTCACGTGCAGGTAATGGTGTTATCTATGTTACTACCAAGAAGGGTAGCCACAAGCAGGGATTCGGTATCACTTACAATGCCAACTTCACTTGGAGCACAGTAGCCGAGACCATTCCTATGCAGAAGCAGTATGGTCAGGGCTCAAGGGGCGCTACCGTTTATAAGGAAGGTGAGGATGGCAGCAAGACCTTGTCAAGCGAGTTGGCTTTCGGTGCTCCTCTTGATGGTAGATTGGAGCCTTCTTTCTTGGGTGAGAACATCGCTTACAGATATTATGGTGATAAGTTGAAGGATTATTTCAATACAGGTTTCTCACAGTTCCACACCGTAGCTCTCGGAAACTCTAACGAGAAGGGACACTTCCGCCTCTCTTTGGGTTACAACGACAATAAGGGTCTTTTCAAAGACGAGACACTCGATAAGTTGATTGTCGACCTCAATGCAGGTAGAACTATCAACAAGTACCTCTCTACCGATAGCAAGATTTCTCTTTCACGCATGAAGGCAGAAAACCGTCCTATGTCAGGTTTGAATGGTGAGGTGGCTCAGTTGCTTTTGATTCCTGGCAACGTTCGCTTGCAGGATCTTCAGACCTATACCACCGACGACCAATTGCACCGCAACTGGTTTGGTCCTGATATGCAGTATGCCAACCCATACTATGTGCGTCATCGTTTCCAGAACAGTGATGAGCGTTGGCGTGCCTTCGGTTACTATGGTGCCAATGTGAACATCACCGATTGGTTGAAGTTCAACGCTAAGTATGCTTTCGATTACTATCGCACTCGCATTCAGACCACTGACCTGAGTTTAGGTAACTCTGCTGTCAGCACACCTGGTAAGCACTGGAGCGAGATTGTTACCGATGACAATATGAGCCGTTCGGAGGAAAACAACTTCGAGCACAACATCTCTTTCCTCTTCTTGGGTGATAACCAGATTACTAAGGACTTGCGCTTGGGTTACAACCTCGGTGCCAACATCATGTATCAGAAATATGAGGTGCTGGGTGCATCTACCAAGAACATGCTCGAGAAGGACAACTGGATCTTCAATACAGGTTATCAGTTGACAAGTGCCAGCGAGAATGGACATGAGCGCTCTATGTACTCTGTTTTCGGTTCTCTGCAGTTGGCTTTCCGTGAGTATCTTTCTTTAGACCTCACAGCACGTAACGACTGGTCGTCTACTTTGCCAAAGGACAATCGCTCGTTCTTCTACCCAAGTGCCAGCTTGAGCTACATCTTCAGCGATTTCATGCGCTCTATCGAGCATCCGCTGCCTGCATGGGTGACATTTGCCAAGACTCGTCTGTCTTTCGCACAGGTGGGTAAGGATCCTAACCCATACAACCTCTATAACACACGTCGCTATACTTTCGAGAATGGTATTCGTGTACCTATTCCTCAGACTGTTAAGATGAACAACAACCTGAAGCCAGAGATCAAGTCTTCATTCGAGTGGGGTCTTGAAATGAAGTTCCTTGAGAACCGTTTGGGCTTTGACTTCACCTATTATTATACGAAGACCAAGAACCAGGCTATGCTCGTTGATGCTTCTGCACCATGGTCACAGCAGTGGGTGAATGCAGGTAAGATTACCAACAAGGGTGTCGAGCTGATGCTTTATGGTACACCTGTCAAGACCAAGGATTTCAACTTCGACTTGACCATGAACTTCTCTAAGAACATCTCTCGTGTAGACGAGTTGGCTAATGGTGTAGATCATATCTACTTCAATGGCGATAGCAACATGCCTGTCAAGGTAGGTGCACGTGCAGGTGGCAAGTTGGGCGACATCTATGCCAACAACCTTCTCAAGCGCGATGCCAACGGCCAGATGATTATCGGTGAGGACGGTCTTCCTATGCCTGTTACCAGTGCCGATGCAGGTGGTAACTTGGAGCAGTATATCCTCGATCATCCTATCGGCAACATCGAGCCTAAGCTTCTCATGTCAGTTACTCCAAGCCTTAACTATAAGGGTGTTAGCCTGACAGCTATGTTTGATATGCGATTTGGTGGCGAAGTAGTCAGCGTGTCAGAAGGTATGGCTACATCCGTAGGTACTTCAGAGCGCACTGCTTATCGTGGTGAGTACAAAGAACTCAATGGTGTTAAAGACTACTATATGGTAGCACCTGGTGTAACAGCTGATGGTAAGCCTAATACCAAGGAGGTTAGTGCACAGGCTTACTACTCTCACATCGGTTTGTATAAAGCACAGAAGGGTTTTGCTGAGATGTTCGTACACAGCGCATCTTACATCAAGTTGAAGGAACTCGCTTTGGGTTACAGCTTGCCAAAGAGCTTGTTGAGAAAGACTCCTCTCACCAATGTGAAGTTGTCATTCGTAGCTCGCAACTTGTGCTTCTTGCTCAAGCATACACCAGGCAACCCTGACGGAGGTTACGATACCTCTATGTTCTCTCAGGCCCTCGACTTTGCTGCCGTGCCTTATACTCGCACATTCGGCTTCTCAGTCAATGTAGCTTTCTAAATCCTATTACATTTACATCAAACAGATTGACACAATGAAAAAGACAATTATATTCAAGGCTATGCTTATGTCAATGGCATTAGCAAGTTTGGCTTCTTGCTACGACATGGACGATATGAGCAAGAATCCATACGAATTGCCTGATAACACCACTGGCGGCGGTGAAGAGCAGCCTGGTGAGGATGACAAAACCAAGTATGCCGACATCAACATCGACTACAAGGTGAGCAAGGCTGATACCTTGGCGTTGAAGAGCGAGTTGAGCTCTGCCAACACCGTTTTCCGCAACTTCCTCTATGAAGGATTCTTCAACGACTATCAGATCACTACCAACCTGAGTCATGATATCTATGCGGGCTTCGTGGCTAACAATCAGCCTAAGCATGCAGGTCAATCTCCTGACTATTATTATCAGGATGGATGGAGCGGTAGACGTTGGGCTCATTTCTACAACGACCGCAGCAGCGAGTATCGTACCTTGTTGCGTGCCTATAAGTTCAACGAAAACACCAAGAAGTATAAGAACTTGTTCTATGCCACACGTATCTACTATGCTTTCTTGGCGCTTGCCAACACTGATACTTATGGCGATATGCCTTTCAAGGAGTATGTGCAGGCCAAGATTCCTGAGA
>OGKS01000307.1_pt1 | contig 28014 bp, 10 predicted proteins | sample 1572491 | NCBI WGS metagenome assembly OGKS01 (sample SAMEA2582153, study PRJEB24529) | metagenome | biome: Human gut stool | place: China | collected 2011
CTTAATATAAGTTATTGATTTACAGACGATTAAATATTAATTTAACGCAGTATTGCTCCATAAGTTTAGCAAAAAAAATCCGATAGGCGCACAAGCACTTAGTTAATCTTAGTTAACGCAGAGATATTTTTCAACAAAAATAGCATTATTTATTTAAAGTATTGTTATCTTTGCACCCAAAATAACTAACGAAAGTATCCTAACAACAAAATTTGATTCAATCAAAATGAAACTGAGCCTATACCAAAATCCGGTAAAGAGTGGTATTTTCTGCCTACATAAGCACGATTTACGGGCTTTATTTGTAGGTCAAAATTCGTTTAAGATGGCAAATAACTGTTAAAAGGAGAAATCTACACATCAGATACATCGAAACTTCTAAACAACAAAATAACAAAAATATGAGCAACCGCTTTATCAATCAATCGCGTCATGCGATGCTCGGTATATGCGCTACATTAGCCATCTCAGGCTTCTATGCATGTACTGACTCTTACGACCTCGACGACAAGGGCAACATCCCGACGAATTTGGGTAAGAGTATCTATGAAGAGCTGGAAAATCCAAGTGAAGCCAGTAGTCTTCATGGTACATTCAAAACCTATCTTCGCCTGATTGATGACCTTGGATACAAGGAGGTCATGTCAAAAACAGGTTCAAAGACTGTGTTTGCAGCTAACGACTCTGCATTCAACGAGTTCTTCAAGAACAACAAATGGAACGCCAAGTCGTATGAAGACTTGACAGAGTCCATGAAGAAACAACTGTTCTACACTTCTATCCTTGACAATGCCATCCTGACGGAAATGCTTTCCAATGTGGAAAGTTCCAACAGTTCTGTTACCCGAGGCATTGCCATGAAACACCAGACCTCTGCCAACGCTACCGACACCATCTATCATGTATGGGCTTCTGAGTTGCCAGCCAACAACTCTTATTGGACTCCTTATATAAAAGGTGGAATCGACGTAGTAATGGACAACACCCGTCCTATGATGGTTCACTTTACCCAGGAGCAGATGCTCAACAATGGTATCAACAGCGAAGACTTTGCTGCCATCACAGGAAGACCATACGAGTCGGGTGGTACCTTTATCTTCAAGAACAAGATTATAGCTAAGGACGTAACCTGTCAGAACGGTTATGTAAACCAGACTGACGGTGTCATCGTACCTCCGGGCAACATGGCACAGGTGATCAGAGAGAGTAAGGACAGCAAGTGGTTCAGCCGCATGCTCGACCGTTTCTGTGCTCCATACTATGATGCCCAGACCACATTAAACTATAATGACAATGCCCTCCTCAATGGCAAGCCAATGATTGACTCCATTTTCCAGTGGCGCTATTTCAGCGAGCGTTCTCAGGGAGCAGTTGCTCTTCAGAGAGATCCAAAGCAGGTGGCATTGGCACAGGATATGCTTCTCAACTTCGACCCGGGATGGAACCAGTATTACAGCACATACGGCACGATGCTCGCCGATATGGGTGCGATGTTCGTTCCAGATGATAAAGCAGTAGAAGACTATTTCCTCAATCCATCCAATGGTGGTTACAACATTCTTGGACTTTATGCCAAGAAGCCTCTCACCAAGGAGAATTTCGGCGAGAACTTAGACAGTATTCCTGCCAACATCATCCGTTCATTCGTCAACAATATGATGAACGCATCCTTCGTACAGTCAGTACCAAGCAAGTTCGGTACCATCATGGACGAGGCGAGTGACCCAATCGGACTCACCTTGAAAGATGTCATCAAGAAAGAGAATGCCTACGATGTACGTATCGCCAACAATGGTGCCATCTACATGCTCAACCGAGTGATTCCTCCTATTTCATATAATATCGTATCTACACCAGCATTGCTCCGCAAGGCAAGAGACTTAGGTGTGATCAACTGGGCTATCCAGGACAAGGACATGCTGAATGTAAACTACTATGCCTACCTGCGTGCCAGCTCAGCCAACTATGCGATGTTCCTGCCAAACAATACTGCTTTCGACATGTATTATGTAGATCCAGTATCATTAGGCAAGAACTACAAGGATGGTCCTCGCGTACTCCACTTCTATTATAAAGATGTGCATAAGGACAAGAATATCTCCGTATCTGCGTTCAAATACAACCCAGCTACAGGTTCTATCAGTTCTGACTCTACAATCGTTCAGTTGGGCGCTGTTACCGACCGCCTGATTGACATTCTGAACTATCATACCGTATCACTTTCACAGTCCGTTTCCAAGGACAACATAGGTGTAACCAATAAATACTACAAGACCAAGCATGGCGGTGAGATTGTCATCAACGGAGGTCACATCGGCGGAAACGTAGTAAGCGGTGGACAGATCAATGGTATTGCAGGCAGCAGCTACAGCTATCCAGTTTCAGAAATCAAGGAAGCTACCAGCTACAGCAATGGTAAGGCATTTGTCATCGACCACCTTATCCAGGCTCCACAGACCAGTGTATATGGCTGTCTCAACGACAACAGCCAGTTCTCTAAGTTCCTGGATCTGTGTACACCAGCCAATCTGAGCAATCTGCTGACCAGCATCGGTATGGATAAAGACGAACAGAAGCAGTTTACCGTATTCAGCGATGTCTTTGCCAACAACACAACAGAAAACAAGAAGTACGACTGTCTCGACCAGAACGTCAACTTCTACAACACATACAACTACACGCTGTATGCACCAGACAACAAAGCCATGGACTTGGCATTCCATAACGGTCTCCCAACCTGGGAGCAGGTACAGGAAGTGATGGACAACGCTTCAGCAAATGACGAGAATGCCAAGGCAAAGGCACTGAAGATGGCTGAAGCTATCCGAAACTTCATCCGTTATCACTTCCAGGACTTCGCACTCTATGCCGACAACACCATCGACTACGGAGATGCACAGGAAGTAGGAAACGGCAACAGATCATACATGACCTCCTGCACCATCGGTTCTGCCTACAAACGACTCAAAGTCAAAGGTGGCAGCGGCAAGTTGTATGTAACTGACGAAGGCGGTGACGACGACGACCCAGTCATCATCAATGCAAATGGCGACAAGTTGGTCAACTTCATGGCTCGTGACTACATCTTCAAGAGTGGTGCTATAGAAACATCCTCATTCACAGCCATCCATGAGATTTCAAAGCCTCTCTGCTTCAGCAGGAGCAAACGTTACGACGACGGTTTCGCCAGCAATACCCCTGAAGCCAACCAGGCACGCCTGAAGAATCTCAAGAACCTATACTATGCACAGAAGCATGGAATCAAGTTCTACAAATAATTTCACAACCAAGCTTATAACACAATGAACAATATAAGAACATACATAACCGTAGGTGCCTTATGCAGCGCTATGACAATCTCTGCTCAAGACCACCGTATCTCAGGTACCGTATCTGACGAGTTCGGTCCTGTCATCGGCTGTAATGTGATAGAGAAAGATGCCAACAACCGTAACGTGAACGCTACGATTACCGACGTGAATGGTAACTTCCAGTTAGCTATCAAGAACCCGAAGAATAAGTTAGTTGTCAGCTACGTAGGATACAAGACCTTTTCACAGGTCATCGGTTCGCAGACCAATTTCCAGGTACAGCTCAAGGACGCCAACGAGTTGGGAACAGTCACCGTAACCGCCAAGCAGCGTTTCCGCGGTGATGGTTTGAGCATCCCAAAGGACGAGGTATCTGTTGCTACCCAGACCATGAACATGGATATCGTGGATGGTCTTGCCTTCACCAGTGCCGATGAGGCATTGCAGGGTCAGATTGCCGGTCTCGACATCGTAGCCAACTCTGGTAACCTCGGTGCCGGTACTACCATGCGTATGCGTGGTGTGACCACCATCAACGGTTCTTCAGAACCTCTGATCGTTGTCAACGGCAACATCATGGACGTGCCAGATGCCAAGGATACAGACTGGTCAACCGCAACAGAGGAGACCTACAGCTCTTTGCTTTCCATCAACGTGAACGATATCGAGAGCATCGACATCATGAAGGATGCCGCTGCTACCGCTATCTGGGGTGCCCGTGGTGCCAATGGTGTCATCAGTATCAAGACCAAGCGCGGTAAACGCGGTAAGATCCGTATCGACTACAACTTCTCACTCCAGGGCAACTGGCAGCCTAAGGGTTACAACCTCCTCTCGGGTGATGAATATACCATGCTGATGAAGGAGGAACTCTACAACCCTACACAGAATCCTTCTGCTACCACCAACATCAATGAGTTGAACTACAACAAGAGTTGGGCTGAGTACAACAACTGGAACGACAATACTGACTGGGTGAAGGCAGTAACCCAGACCGGCTGGAACCAGAGCCACGGTCTTACCATCTCGGGTGGTGGTGAAAAGGCTGTATTCCGTATCTCTGCCAACTATGACCATCAGACCGGTACCATCATCAAGCAGGTATTGAACCGTTTCTCTACCCGTTTGAACCTGGAATACTACGTGAGTGACAAACTGAAGTTCACCACCGAGTTCCCACTGACTTATACCAAGAACCAGAAGAGCTATGCCAACATTTTGGGTAAGGCCCTTTCTATGGCTCCTAACATGAGTATCTACCGTGAGGATGGTAACGGCATCGACACCAACGAGTACTACATCATGCTGCCTTCAGCAGAAAAGGACGAATATGGTTCATCCATCAGCGGAACCTCTTCTCTCCAGTTGAAGTCGGTACGCGATATCGGTAACCCTGTGGCTATCGCCAACTTGGCATGGAACAACGAGAGTACCTACCGTATCACTCCTGACTTCCGCATCAACTACTATTTCTTAGGCAATGACGACCACAAGACCCGTCTCGACTACGAGGGTCAGGTTTATCTGGATATCTTCTCCAAGAGTAATCCTACCTATTGCCCAGGTTCGTTGAGCACAAACGGTTGGAAAGACAATAGCTACAACCTCTATACAATGGATGACTACAACTCATTCCAGTTCCAGACCCGCCACCAGCTGATTTTCACTCCTAAGTTCAAGAATGAAGATATTGCCTGGATGATGTTGGGCCGTTGGGAGTTGACTTCCGGTACCAGCTATGGTCAGAACGTAAGTGAGCGCAAGTTGCCATTGGGTGCACAATCTCCTACCCTTCCTGCCGAAATCTCCAACATGTCCACCAGCAATGGTGAGTGGCGTAGCATGGCAGGCGTATTCTCTACACACTTGTCTTACAAGGGTCGTTACAATGCCGACTTTACAGTACGTGCCGACGGTACTACCCGTTTCGGTGACAACAACAAGTGGGGTTACTTCCCAGGTATGTCAGTCCGCTGGAATATCAGCGATGAGCCTTGGATGAAATGGTCTCGCAAGGTGCTCTCTATGTTGGCATTCCGCCCATCATGGGGTGTGAACGGTAGAACTCCAAGCAGCGAGTATCTGCAGTATGCGAAATATGCAGCCGGCAGCCAGTATGGTAACGGCAATACCCTGCTTCCTTCTACCCGTGTAGATGGACTGCAGCTCAGCGACCTGAAATGGGAGAAGACCACCTCATGGAACTTAGGTGCCAATTTAGGACTCTTCGACGACATGATTGAGGCAGACTTCAACTACTATTATAAGAAGACGAACGACTTGCTGAACCCAGGTGTTGCCATTTCTTCTCAGACCGGTTATACCACTTTGGCATGGAAGAACATCGGTTCTATGGAGAACAAGGGTTGGGAATTCAACATTACTGCCAAGAAGTTCATCAAGGCAGGTAAGTTCTCTATGGATGCCAGCTTCAACATAGCCCAGAACTTCAACAAGATTACAGAGATGGACCAGACCGTGCTCGATGGTATCAACGAGGACTGGTCTGCAGATAGCCGCGGTAAGTACTTCAAGCGCATCCAGGTGGGTAATGCCTTAGGTTCTATCTTCGGCTTGCGCCACAAGGGCGTATATCAGTACTCCTATGACTATCTGGAGAACTTACGTCGCCAGGGTTATGTCATGGAGGGCAACGAGAAGATCATGATCAGAGACAACAACGACCTCGTGGATTACCTCAACAACCGCTTCCTGCCAGCTGGCAAGACAGCTCCTATCGCCCTGAACAGAGATGGCAAGGTGATTACAGGTGCCGACGGCAAGCCTTTGCGCATGACCTACAACTCCAAGGATGGCGGTGAGACCTACAAGTTTGACGGTGGTGATGTGATTTACGAAGATGTCAACCACGACGGTACCATCAATTCATTGGATATGGTTTATTTAGGCAACTCAAATCCTAAGTTCTCTGGCGGTTTCGGTTTCACCTTCCGCTATGGCAACTGGTCATTGCGTACCAACTTCGTTTACCGTACCGGTTTCAAGGTAGTAAACTTTGCACGAATGGGAGTAGAAAAGATGTATGACACCACCAACCAGAGTACAGCCGTAAACTGGCGCTGGCGCAAGAACGGTGACGTGACAGAAATTCCACGCGCACTCTACAACTACGGTTACAACTGGCTCGGTAGCGACCGCTACGTGGAGGATGCCTCATTCCTGCGTTTCAGCTACGTCAGTCTGAGCTATGATGTTCCAAAGAAGTTCCTCAAGTCCATAGGTCTGAATACCTTGCGATTCGACCTGAGCGGTCAGAACATCTTCGTTTGGAGCAAATATAGCGGTACAGACCCAGAGCATGCAAACAACGGTTGGAACTTTGCTTCAGACAGTTCACAGACACCACGAAGCAAATCGTTCACCCTCCGCATGAGAATCGGAATTTAATCCAACACAAAAACAGAGACTAACAATGAAAAATAGAATAAACAATATCGTCAAGAGTTTAGCCGTCGCAGCCTTAGGTTTGCTGTCGCTTAGCTCATGCAATGACTTCCTGACCATCTATCCTACCGACAAGACCATCGGCGAGAACTTCTGGCAGACCAAAGATGATGTCACACAGGTGGTAACTGGTGCTTACACCGCCATGATTAATGGAGGAATCATAGAAAGAATGATTATGTGGGGTGACTACCGCTCAGACGAGTTGAAGAAACATCCTTCACTGAAAAACACTACATTGGATGATATTTCCAAAGGAGATTTATACCCGAGTAGCGGCTACAACTCATGGGCATGCTTCTATAATGTCATCAATACCTGTAACATCGTACTGGCTCATGCCCCAGAGGTGATGGAGAAAGACCCTGAGTTCACCGAGGGTGACTACCAGACAGCCCGTGCCCAGATGTTAGGTTTGCGTGCCCTCTGCCACTTCTATCTGGTTCGTGCTTTCCGTGATGTTCCTTACGTGACAAAGGCATACGAAAATACAGACGACATGAAGCTGGACGGCCAGCTGGCACCAGATTCTACCCTCCAGCTCTGTATTGAAGACCTGGAAGAAGCAGAGAAGGGTTGCTACAATTACGGTATCTTCGGAGAGGACGACTGGCGAACAACCGGTTTCCTCAGCAAGGATGCCATCAATGCCATTCTCGCTGACGTATATCTCTGGAGAGCTTCTCTCTGGAGCGGTACAGATGCTGCCAAAAGCAAGGAGTATTACCAGGCATGTATTGACCATGCTGACAAGGTAATCACCTCCCACTTAAACTATTTCGAGGCTAACATCAAGGGCACGAGCCAGGAGTCAGTTTACCGCAACAGCAGACAGCAGTACTACTTATATAAAGGTCTGTGGGCTGACTACTATAACTTCGTAAGAGGTAACTCCTCTGAAAGCGTCCTCGAACTTCAGTTTGACGGAGAGAAGAACTCAAACACCCTACTGTGCAAGAGTTACTTAAAGTGGGAGAAGCAGGAGTCTGGCTACGGTATGATGGTAGGTACATCTACAGTGGGTGGTGCCATCGGCGACAATCCATCTCCAGCAACCAAGAGTGCTTCTACGGCAACATACTTCCAGTCTGAAAACGACTACCGCTTCTACAACAGCAGCTATGGTGTGAATGATGACAACTACTCTTCTTATGAGGTGAAGAAGATGATGAACAAAGAAAATGCCATTTACGACATTCCTACCCGAAAGAAAGGTAGTATCTATATCCAACCACTCCGTGACTTCGACAAGTTCGACCAGAACTGGATCATCTACCGCATCACAGACGTCATGCTGATGAAGGCAGAGGCTCAGATTCAATTAGCAGGTACAGAAACCAACAAACTGAAGAATCCATTTGCCCTGATCCAGGCTGTGAACCAGCGTTCTATCAGTACGACGGCACTCAAGGACACCTTGGTTTATCAAGACAACTACAACAAGGCAGACAAGATGGAATTGCTTTGCCTCCAGGAAAGAGGACGCGAGCTCTGCTATGAAGGTAAGCGCTGGTTTGACCTGGTGCGCTACTGTTACCGCCACATGACGGGTGTAGATCCTACCAAGACACTCTACGAGATAGACCCTAACGGCAGTAATCTGCCAAGTATTGCCAACAAGAGCAACACATTCAAGGACATCCTCGCTACCAAGTATAGCACAAACCTATACAAGTTTAAAAACGAGGGACATCTCTACTGGCCAATCCTGAACAGCGAGACCAAGACCAACAAGCTGATTCACCAGAATCCTGTTTGGGTAGAGACACAAAGTTCTGAGAGAACAGAAGAATAACATTCAAGAAATTCATAATTAAGTATAGCTTTATGACAAAGTTCATTCATAAGATAGGTAGCATGGTAGCAGGTGTAGCATTCGGTGCACTCGCCTTCACTTCATGCTCCGAACAGATAGATGAAAGCAACCTCTATACTTTCACCGGTGAAACCATCACCGACTACTTGCGAAGCGATTCCACTCTGTCGGATTTCGCTCAGATTACAGACTATGCAGATTTGTCAGACCGCCTGTCTGCATACGGAACCTATACCTGCTTCGCTCCAACCAACGAGGCGGTAAAAGAATATATCCAAGAATTGTGGGAAGATAAAAAGTCTGCAAATCACAATGGACTCTATACAGGTGATGTTGAAAACACGTTGGATCGCCTTTGGAAGTCCGAGAAACGTGACTCACTCTGCAAAGATATCGTAGAGGCACACCTTACGGGTCTGAAGAAGACAAGTAATGATCTGCTGGCAGGTTCAGACATCACCATGATGGGCGGTAACACTCACTCACCAAAGCGTGTAGGTGACGACATCACCATCGATGGAACCACCAAGATCATCAACAAAGACCACGAGGTGGAAAACGGTGTGGTTCATACCATCGACAAACTCTTCTACCGCTCTACCAATTATATTATAGACGAAATGGAGAACATGGGTATCTATAGTATCTGGTGCGATGCCTTGAAGCAGACAGGTCTGGATGAGGTGTTGAAGGAGCATATCCGTACCAACGGCATCAGCTGGTTTACCATCGATCCGGAAACCAAATATCCATTTGCTGAGTATCCTACAAGCTGCAAGGTGGGATTCACCGTTTTTGCAGAGACCGACAAGGTACTCCAGAATAAAGGTATTACCAACTGGAAAGAGCTGGCAGCCAAGGCTAACGAGTGGTACAAGGATTGCGCTTCCTGGTACAGCTACTTGGAAGATCATCCGGAAATCAAGATCAGCACAGGTACCGACTATACCAATCAGTGGAATACATTGAACATGTTCCTCCGCTATCATATCCTGAAATATTCACTTTCCATGGATAAGTTGGTTTACTCATACAACGAGTTGGAATATGCAGATGTATATGAATATGTACGTACCTTATTGCCATACACCATGTTCAAGCTGACAGGTGTAAAGGAAAACGGTGCCGTCAGTTCAATCTGGATCAACCGCGTATTGAACAATCCTACATTGACCAGCACACCGGGTGCCAACTCCAAGGATGCATATCGAGCAGCAAATACGCCTAAAGAAGATGGTATCCAAGTAGCTGGCGGTTCAGCACTCTCCCGCCAGGCTTCCAATGGCTGGATTCACCCTATCAATGACATTCTCTGCTACGAGAAAAAAGTACCAAACGAAGTACTCAACGAGCGTATGCGTTTCGAGTTCATGTCATTGTTTGATGAAAGTATGACCAATCAGATCAGAGGTTATTCATATCAGGAACTTTCTTCAAGATACGGTCGCAACGACCGCAAGATTGGTGCCATCCGCATCCCTGAGGGATTCTTTGAGAACATGGTCATCTACAACGGTGAGTCATCCCGTGTATATTATCTGACCAAGGACGAAGCAAAGACCGGTAACAACGGTTTTATCAAAGACTGGGATTGCTGGTTGGACTACCAGGGCGATGAGTTGTTCGTAAGAGGAGCCTACGACTTTGCCATCAAGCTGCCACCAGTTCCAAAAGACGGTACTTACGAATTGCGCTTCGGCTATGTTATCACCGGAAAACGCACCATGGTACAGTTCTCTTTGGGTCACTCTTCAGACCGTTCCAAGATGACAACCTGCGATATTCCACTCGACCAGCGAGAGGGCATCGAGTCAACCACCATCGGCTGGACAGACCCTGATAAGGATGGCGACTTAGGTGCAGCTACCGACAAGTCTATGCATAACCGTGGATGGATGAGAGGTCCTAACTACTTCAGTAATTACAAGAAGGGAGCTGAGGGTACAGCCCGTACGAACATCAGCCGTCAGCCACATATTCGCCGTGTCGTAACCAAACAGTTCTTCAAACAAGGTGAGGACAACTGGTTCCGCTGCAAGACAGCCATGCCAGAGAATACAGAAGCTGAGTTTGAGCTTGACTACATCGAGATTGTTCCAGCAAGCGTGTATAACCACCCTACTCTGACAGAGGATGTATTCTAATCAGGTGAATGTATTCTAACAAGAAAACAAACATAGAAATACAAAAGATATGAAAGTAAAATATATAATAATGACAGCAGTAGCAGCTTTGGGTTTCCAGAGCTGCACCGACTGGGATGACCATTATGACGTAACTACTGACGGCTCCGGTGCATCAGACAAGACACTGTGGGAGCAAATCAGCAACAACCCAAAGCTCAGCAACTTTGCAGCACTGATGGAAAAGGTAGGTTACGACAAGGCTTTGTCCACCAACCAGAGCTACACCGTATGGGCACCAAGCAACGACGCTTTCGACTTTGAGAAATACAATGCCATGAGCGACAGCTTGCTGAAGGCAGAATTCCTCAACAACCATATCGCCCGCGGTTACCATAGAGCTACTGGTGAGATCAATGAGCGTGTCCACCTGCTCAACAAGAAGGTGATGGCATTCCAAGGCAACGGACGCTATACATTGGGCAATATCGCAATCGACAGCACCAACATGTTAGGCAAGAACGGTATCATACATCTGATGAGCAGTTACATGGACTTCCGCCCTAACTTCTATGAAGAGTTCCTGCGCAATGAGAACACAACCAGTCTTGCCCAGCTCTACAAGAGTGCCATGAAGCGCGAAATCGACAAGGAGAACAGTATCGAGGGTCCTATCAAGGATGGAGCAATGACCTATCTTGATACCGTATATGTAGAGAGCAACAAGATGTTCAACTACCTGAACTCCAAACTGACCACAGAGGACAGTACCTATACCATGATTGTTCCTACAGACAAGGCATGGGCAACTGCTTATGAAAAGGTGAAGTCCTACTATAAGTATCCGAAATCCATCAAGCCTTTCACCGTAAAGAACAACGATAAGACAGGCGTATTGGAATACAATCAGGCTGGTGCCGTAACCTTAGATGCAGATAGTCTGACAGAATTATATACTACAACATCTATCCTGAGACCTCTGATTTACAGTCACACCATCAACCCTGCTTTCCAGAAGGGTGATATTCCTACTGGAGCTACCGACTCCATCAAGAGTACAACAGGCGACGTAATCTGCAACACCTTGAACTACAACAGTGAGAACAGCCGTTTGGTCTATGATGCCAAGGATATGTTTGTGAATGCAGAGAAGAAAGTGATGAGCAACGGTAACGCATGGATTACAGATTCACTCCGCGTAAAGCCTTGGGACAGTTGGTGCCCTATCATCCACCTGAGAGCACAGAACGGTAATTTCCAGGCTGCTGTGGATAAAGTTTCCATCAACCAGAATGTGGCAGTAAGCAGCGACAACAGAAACAAGAATGTAGAAGGATCCATGCACGCCAACCAATATTATGAGGTAACATCCAACCTGGGTGCAGTGCCAGAGGTTTACTTCTATATACCAGAAATGTGGTACACTCCATACGCCGTATATCTGACGATGATTCCTGCCAACATCACCAATGAAGAAGCAGAGGTAACCTCACAGAAGCTCCAGGTACGTTCGTTCCAGAACGATGCTGCGGGTGGAACACTGACCAGATTCTCTCCTGTACCATTGAAGAAAGACTTCAACGTTTCTTCCAACCAAGCATCAGTAGTATTCGACTATGGTACGAACGAGAAATCCAAAATTGTGAGCAAATTCATGGGTGTATTCAATCCATCATTCTGCTACCGCAACCTGAGCAACTTCACAGACCCTGCAGCATATCCAGTATTCAACATACGTAGTGGAGACCGTGCAGTCAAAAACCAGAGTGCAGTACTGCGCATCGCAGGCATCACCTTAGTTCCTATGGAAGCCGTGAAGTACTATCAGGCTCAGAAAGCATTGAACGGAGAAAGTGGTGAAGAATATAAAGATGAAATGCCAGAAATCTTCTGGGATCTCAATTCATACACCTATTAATAACACGAACTCAACAATTGAAGACAATGATAAATTTCAGAATATTGGCTATAATGGGCTTGATGGCAGTAGCTGCTGAAATCAATGCCCAAGAGACAACCGACAACGCCGAAAAGAGAGCGAAGGAAACGGTAAACAAAAAGCAGCCAAACTATCCGATGAAAGAGGTATCTGGTACCATCTACGATGCTGCCACCGGCAAGCCTCTTAGCGGTGTGCAGATCCAGGCACTTGGAAATGCACGCTATGCTGCCATGACCAACGAGGACGGTACCTTCACGATCAAGGTGCCTACCTTCACCACCTCGCTCTATCTGTTTACCTCACAATATGCAAGCCAGCAGGTATCTATCGCAGGTGTCAACAACATCCAGGCGAAGATGCTCAGCGACAAGTTCAACGAGATGTACACCAATGGTACGAAGTTGGGCAACGAGGCAAGCCTGAAAGCACAGGTAAGTACACAGACTTCTATAGAAGACCTCATCGGCGAGAAATTGGGTGCTGATGTACGCACCGTGAAGCGCTCAGGTGCTCCAGGCATCGGTTCTGCCATGTTTATCCGTGGTCTGAACTCCCTGAATGCCAACGCCCAGCCTCTCATCGTGTTGGATGGTGTGCCTATGGACATGCAATATGACGGCACTTCACTTCAGACAGGTATGTTCAACAACCAGTTGCTGAACATCAATCCTGCCGACATCGAGAAGGTTACCGTATTGAAGAATGGTACTGCCATCTATGGTGCCAAGGGCGCCAATGGTGTCATCGTACTGGAGACCCGCCGCGGTAGAACCATCGCTACACGTATCGATGCCAACATCGGTATGGGTGTCAACTTGGTGCCACGCCTCCCAAATGTGATGGATGCAGACCAGTATATGAGCTACGCTACCGAAATGCTCAGTACCTATCCTAAGATTGACAAGTTCTTGGAAAAGGGTTCTCTCAACTTCCTGACCACAGATCCAAACAACTATTATTATAAGACATACCATAATAATACTGACTGGAGCAAGGAAGTATATGAGACTGCATTGAGCCAGAACTACAGCATCAACGTGATGGGTGGTGATGAGGTAGGTATGTACAACCTCTCACTCGGCTATACAGACGGACAGAGCACCGTGAAGAAGAATGGTTTCAACCGTGTGAACATCCGCTTCAACAGTGACCTGAGCATCATCAAGAATTTCTTCTCAACCCAGTTTGACATCGACTATGTCAAGTTGAGCCGTGATGTATTCGACGATGGAGCACCAAGCGATTTCAGCAAGGGTACCGTTACATCTCCTACCCTCCTCGCGCTGATCAAGGCTCCTATCCTGAATCCATACCTCTACAACAATACAACCCGCGAGTTGACCTCTACATTGGCGGATGCAGATGACTTTCTGACTCCACTGAACCAGAACCTCTCATTGGCAAACCCAACAGCCTTGTTGGAAAATGGTAGCGGCAACAACAAGAACCGTATGGAGAACTCTATGTTCCATATCCGTCTGGCTCCTAAGTTTGAATTCAAGGGTGGATGGACATTGAGAGAGAACATCAACTATACGCTGAACCGTAACTCCCAGCGTTACTATCGTCCAAAGGGCGGTGTTCCTACCTACTATGTAGAAGGTTTGGGTAGAGTTCAGACGCAGTCAGCTTCTATCTTCGCTAAGGAAGAAACCCTGATGAGTGATACCCGTCTGGACTTCACACGCCTCTTCGGTGCTCACTCACTCAAGGCAATGGGTGGTTTCAGATACCTCAGCTACAACTATGAGATGAACAACCCGACAGGACAGTATAGTACAGCCGGTAATGACAAGTTGCCTAACGTATCCAACAGCATGGACTTCAAGGATGCCACAGGTAACGACTACAAGAACACCTCACTCACCTGGTATGCTCAGGCAGATTACAACTACCGCAACCGCTACTTCCTGCAGGTAGCTGCCTCTATGGAGAGCAGCAGTACCTTCGGTAAGAAGGCTACAAGTCTGCGAATCGGTGATGTGGCATGGGGCTTCTTCCCAAGCATTCAGGCTGGTTGGGTAGTAACCAATGAGAACTGGGCTCCAAAGAACAAGAACTTCAACTACTTGCGCCTCAACGCTGGTTATGAAGTGACAGGAAATGACAACATCAACAACAAGGCTGCCCGCACATCCTTCGAAGTGTTGAAATTCCTGCACAACAATATTCCAGCCGTACAGCTCAACAATATCGGTAACGAGAACATCACTTACGAGAAGACCCGCCGCTTCTATACAGGTTTCGAGAGCCAGTGGCTGGAGAACCGTTTAGGTTTGGACTTCACCTTCTTCTTCAACCATACCACCAACCTTCTTACATTGAAGGACTTCACCACTCCTGTGGCAGGTGTGAAGAGCTACTGGAGCAACGAGGGTAGTCTGGACAACAAGGGTGTAGAGGTACACATCAACGGCAAGCCTATCGTCAGCCGCAAGTTCACTCTGGAATTAGGAGCAAGCATCGGTCATTATCTGAACGTAATCAAGTCGCTTCCTAACAACACAACCCTTGCCCTGAATGGTCAGGAGAATGCAGCAGTAGGCTACACATCCAGCATCTACGGCAACCAGAACATCGCAACACTCGTCAATCACAGTGCAGGCGTATTCTACGGTTACAAGACAGCAGGTGTATTCTCTACCGATGCAGAAGCAAAGGCAGCAGGCAAGGACGGCTATCTCTACCAGGTAGATGAAACCGGAGCCAAGAGCTATTTCAAGGCAGGTGACATGCACTTCGTAGATCTCAATGGCGACGGCATCATCAATGAGAGCGACAAGACCATCATTGGTAATCCAAACCCTAAGTTGTATGGTAACTTCTTTGCTCACGCTACATGGGGCAACCTGACATTATCTGCCATCTTCGGTTACTCTATCGGCAATGATATCTACAACTATCAGCGCAGCATCCTCGAGAGTGGCAAAAACTTCTACAACCAGACCAGCGCCATGACAGACCGTTGGAGAGTAGAAGGCCAGGTAACCAACATGCCTCGCATCTCTTATGGAGACGAGATGGGCAACTCACGCTTCAGCGACCGATGGATAGAGGATGGCAGCTACCTGAAGCTCCGCTCCCTCAATATCAACTACAAGATACCAGTCAACTCTTCCTGGCTCCAGGGACTTCAGGTATGGGCAGAGGCAAACAACCTCTTCACCATCAGCAAGTATCTTGGCGGAGATCCAGAGATGTCTGTATCCAATGCAGTTCTTTACCAGGGCATTGACACAGGTTGCGTATCACAAGGTCGCACCTTCACTGTCGGCGTGAAGATCAACCTCTAATAAAAGTACAACAATCACAAAGCATAAAAAAATGATAAAAATTAAATATTTTATTGCAGCACTCATGGCTGCTATCACACTCAACTCATGCAGTGATATGTTCGATGATGGATCCAACCGCTACATCACCAATCCATCGCTTGATGAAAAAGTGGACTCCATGTTCTACATCAATGGTATATTGAAGGGTGTACAGCAGGCCATCGACCAGAATGTGCTTATCAACGAACTTCGTGGTGACTTATTGACCACCACGAAGGACGCTTCAACCGATTTGCAGAAACTGGCTTCTTTCGATTACTCTGGCACCAACAAGTACGATTCTGCATACGTTTACTACCGCATCATCAACAACTGCAACTACTACATTGCTCACCGTGATACCACGCTGATTACCGGTTCCAGTGAAGTTGCGATGAAGGAGTATGCAGAGGCCAAGGCTATCCGTGCATGGGCTTATCTCCAGTTGACCCACAACTACGGCAAGGTACCATTCTATACCAAGCCGTTGACTGATATCGCCGGCATCGAGAATGCAGCAAGTTCTGAGAAGAAAGATATCTATGGTATTACTGCTGAGTTGGCTCCAGACTTGGAGCAGTATGTAGATCTGCCAGTACCTAACTGGGGTAACTTTGAGGCAGGTACCAACGATGCAGGAAACAACAAGACTGTCAATACAGCGAAGATGATGATTCCTGTAAGATTGATCTTGGCAGACCTGTATCTGGAATCCGGCAACTATGCAAAGGCTGTTGAGCACTACTTCAACTACCTGAAGAAGAACAAAGAGACGGTTAATAACTATATGGCAAGACCTACCTACAGTCCTGATTACAATAGCTACCCTAATTCATTGAAGATGGGATACTACTGTATGGTTTCCAATACATCAGACTGGAAAGTCCGCTATATGAACGACTTGGAAACTGATACTTATGTAGCAATGGCTACCAACAAGTTGCGTGGTGAGATTACAGCTTTGCCAGGCCTCTTCGGTTACAATTACTATACTTCATCAGATGGTACGGTAGTAAACGAGAAGATTTCTCTTGAACCTACCAATGCCTATATGAATTTGAGCAACAGTCAGGACTTCTACTATGCAACTGGAAATGGTAACGGCAGTTCTGAATTCAACATCAAGAACCTGATTTTCGCTAAAGCCTCTATCGGTGATATGCGCTACCACTGTTCATACGAAAGAGTGAAGTTTAGTACACAGGTGGAATTGGCTAAGGTCATCCTGAAGTATTACAATGCCAATATCACATTGTACCGAACTGCAGGTATCTATCTGAAGTTAGCTGAGGCTGTAAACCGTATGGGACATCCTGATGTAGCATTCGCCGTGTTGAAGGATGGATGGAATCATACCTTGGAAGAGGACACCACCTATATGACCCAGGAAGGCATCAAGTTCCTCAAGACCACCTTGCCATTCCTGACTCCTGAAAACCGTGTCGTTTTCAATGATGAAAGTGAGACCAATGGTGTTTCTTTTGGTAATCAGGGTATTCACGCTCGCGGTGCAGGCTTTACCATGGGCAATGGTTCCGGTTATCAGTTCCAGAATGAGATTAACAAGAAGTTGGCTCAGTTGGGCCATGCTTACCCTGCTAATGCAACAGCAGAAGACAGTTTGAGAATCAACCAGGACTGTGTAGAAGATCTGCTCTGCGACGAAATGGCATTGGAGCTTGCCTGGGAGGGTTCCCGCTATGGCGACCTCTGCCGCATTGCACGCCACAAGAACACAGACAGCTATTGGGGCACCAACTACGGTTCACTCTGGCTTCGTGACAAGCTTGCATTCAAGAATCTCAGCATAGACCTCAGCAATCCTGAAAACTGGTTTATGCCATTCAAATAAAAGGCTCGGACATGAGTTATAAAACATCAAGTGGCCACACTTGATATAACAAGTTAGAAACGCTTTCTCGCCTGCGAGAAAGCGTTTCGCTTGTATAAAAGCGCCTCGCCCTTCACCACCTTTCATCACCCTTCGTCTTGTAAAAATTTTCGCCATTCTTCACCACCCGTTATTTATTTTAGCATCTTCCGGCTTTCCATGAAAAGTGAAGCAGACTTCTATGAAGAGTGAAGTAGGCTTCTATGAAGAGTGAAGTAAGCTTCTATGAAGAGTGAAGTAAGCTTCTATTAAGAGTGAAGTAAGCTTCTATTAAGAGTGAAGCAGGCTTCTATGAAGACTAAGCGCAGGCTTCTATTAAGGCAGAAATAACATTCAGATGACAAACGGTGAAGGGTGAAGATGGGTGGTGAAGGGTGAATTTTTGCCCTTCACCTCCAGAATCCAAGTGTTTATGGGGGTTTCAGGCAAAAAGATGAAGGGTGAAGGGTAAATGCCTATACGAGTTGAAGAAAAAGGACTAAGATAGAAAAAAAACTTGCCTATGGCGCAAAAGTGCCCTTACTGAGGGCACTTTATTGCCATAGGCAAGCACACGATCTGAATACAACTTATTTAACTAAATATCTCTTTCCATTGACCAATATGATTGTACCAGGAGAGACTGCATCCTTGTGGATGCGCTGGCCAGATAAAGTATAGACTATCTTGTCGTTTATACCTTTCACAGAGTCTGCTGAAACCTCCCTGATAGCAGTAGGTGTCTCTTTAACATGGAGCACAACAGGCTTCCAGGTATCCAGACGACCATCCCCATCAGCATCAACAAGTCCCGTCGTTCCATTAGGAACAAACAGATGAACTTCCTCAGCCTGTTTTTCACTGACAGGATCCGCAACCGTACCAGCACCCTTGATTACCTTAAAGGTAATTTTCTCCTGAGGCGTATCCCCAAAGATAGCCATGATGGCCACGTGATGCAGGTTGCCTGCTTTCTGCGGAAAAGGTTCAGGACACTGATTGCCCACTACATTGCCCTTCGAATCAAAAGCCACAATCTCACAATCATCCAGGAGAACATCATTCCACATCACCTGACAGTACAAGAAAGAATTGGTATTGTATATGCGATGTTCCCGCTCATAACGGTCAAGATATTGGATTTGGCGCCAGCCGCTCTCCTTCTCCCAACCAATCTGACCAAATTTCTTATATCCGTCAGACTTTCGATAAGTACCATCCTCACAAGCCTCAGACTTGGAAGAATACTTGTCGTGAATGTCGGTCTGTGCGGACATTCCCTGTACCGCACAAACCAGACATAATATTAAAAAGAATTTTCTCATAAATCTTACTTGTTAAGATGAACGAATTTCTTGTTACCACGAATGACAACAGACTCGATAGCATGCTTAGCCACACGCCTACCGTTCAAGTCATACGTTGCTTCTGAACTATCCTCATCCGTCTTGACAGAACCAATACCCGTGGTAGAAGCCAAGTCGATGACGAGAGGTTGATCAAGACTGCCCACGATAGCATCGTCACGATAGAACATGGTTCCAGGAATCACCTGTTCCATTCCATCCACGCTGACGATGAAACGCAAGTTAGCACCACTGTTCTCACCAGCAATCGTGATGAAATAAAGATCCGCATGAGCCTCATCAGTCAAGGCACGAAGTTCACCATCACCATCAATCACTCTGACTACGGCATCCGAACGGACAGCACCATGCTTATCTACCACACGGGCAATGACGTTCATGTTGCCTTGATGCATCTGGGCAATCTCAGTTTTCTCATTCACTGCATCATCTCCACCCAGTCTCATGCTCTTAGCCATAGAGGTTTCCCTGGCAGCAGAAGAAGTTGCAGATGGATAATGGAAAGTCTGCTGCTGATTACGAGTAGAATAATACAAGTAACCCTCGCCCGACTTCAAAGCCTCCAAAGAGCCTACCCATTCACTACTGTTCCAAGAAGCAAAAGCAGTCTGACTCTTGACAACATCACCTTCCTGAGGTTCGAGATCAGCAAACGCATTGCCGATAGAAACGTATCCAGGAGCCTTATAGCCAATCCAGTTCCAATTAGGTTTGATGACAACAGGATCGTTGGCAACATCAATAGCATCACCGACAACAGACAGAGATACAGGCGCATTGCCCTGGATTTTGTACATCTCGCCAGCTACCACCTCGTTGATGGAATTGCTGGTAGGAGTCCACTGTCCATTTTCACTAATCATATAGTTCACCTGATTCTTGATGCCAGCGAGAAGTTCATCAGCACTGCCATTATCAGGATTCACATAGAAGCTGCTCCATTGCCATCCCTTCTTGAGATTCAGAATCTGCTCTACCTTTTCCTGGGCATTCCAAACGTTAGGTGAAGAGATGGTACCAACGATATTGTCGGTCACAAACATGTTCGCCTTGTCCATGCTCACCTCTACCATCGGAAGAACTCTACCCGTCTTAGCCTCAAATACCTTATAGGTCAAGTCCTTGCCGTTGTCCTCAGCATTACCATATACATTCATGAGCACATAGTAAGCATCATAGCGAGAGAAGTAAGCAGGCTTAGCCACACCCACGCATCTGTCACCTCGGAAGGCAGCCACGATGTCATTCACGTCTTGTGACATCTCACCATTGATTTCAAGCTGACCATTGACATTCATCGTAAATTCGTAATCTGCAGAATTTACGCTCCAGTCTGGAGCCACACTCGTACTGTTCACCTTGATGACCAGAGGTTCTGGTACGCCCAAGTTACCAGTCAGGTAAATCGTAGCCTCCTGACTGCCGATGGCAAGAGCAGGATCAACCGCAAAGGTCAACTTCTTGCTGGAGAGCGCAGGCAGATAGCCCGTTTCATTCTCCAGAGTGAGCCAAGATGGCAAACCGCTTATAGTCCAAGACTCTGTAGTACCACTATTATTATTGATTTCAGCCTCGATGCTCACCTTTTCAGTACCATGCTTCACGGTCTCTACTTCATCCTGTTTCCATACCAGTTGGTTTTGGCGAACATAGACATCCCATGTCACATTCTCAGAATAGTTGTTGTGACTGTCACGTACATTCTTGACCGTTACAGTCAGCGTGCATCCCTCGATACGTTGTGGTTGCTCTGTGAGATTTACCAGAATCTTACGCTCGCTTGCCACATATTCGAAGCTTACATTCTGCTTATCAGGTACAGACTTCAATGCCGGTACATTATCAGAAGTAGGTGCAAGAGTTACAGGCACATTGATAGGCTTAACTGCCCCAGATTGTGTAGCACTCTGGTCAGAGAGCGTTGCTAAGATGACAGGTGAATTACCTTCATCAAGCCCACCCTCCTCGAAAGGATAGTAAGCTATCAAGCCATCACTTGCCTTATTGACACGGGCATACATATTGTTCTTGATGACATCACCCATGCGACGACCCTTCCAGATACGGATTTCATCTATCGCACCCTTCAGCATATCCGTAGCCTGAGCACCATCATACTTACCACCCAAGAGCAACTTACTTGTCTGGATGGCAGGAAGAACAGAAGCCATCATCTGCTTCTTAGCCACACCATCGAGATAAACCGTAGCAGAACCAGATGTACTCTTCAGCACATTGACAGCTACATGGTGCCACTGGTTGTCAGTCACCTTGTCAGAACCGATTGCATAATCAGCGCCATTCACATTCATCTTGAGCAAACCAGCCTCATCAACAAAGATGTCGAACTTATCCTTGTTATTGAATCCGAAGACATTCGCCTTACCATTCTGTTTTTCCTCAGCACGAAACCAGAATTCAGCCAAATAGCTTTCCTCATGGGTTGTGGCAATCTTGGAAGCATCCACAGCCACGACGGTCTTTCCGTCCAAGGCAAGTGCATAATTCTTGCTTGCCAAATACCAGGCTGTAGCAGAAGGCAAAACGAGATTACGACTACGAGCATAGTCGGTAGCCAAACCACCATGACCTTCATCCAGTCGCCAATAGCCCATCAAGCCATCGCTATAACGAGTCTTCCGCTCGTACATTTCATTCTGAGCCTCACTCCAAGGACGAGCCTGATTCCAAAGACTGACATCATGTATCTGACCTTGCATCTTCTCACCCAATGTGATAGGACCATTGCCTTTGTACTCACCAACCTTTAAATTGTTGAACAAGACAACATCAAAGGCATCATAAGCATAATTGGCATTGAGGGTCTGCTTCTCTGCATCATAACTGAAGCTGACAAACTGCCAGGTATTCTTCTTGAAAGCATTGTCGCTGGTAAATTTCTGTCCATTGACATCAACTACCATCTTGTCATCATCAGCCACGCTCACGGTCATTCTGCCAGCCTTCGTGCCATGTGAGAATACCTCACCCTTGGCAGAGTAACGCATCCACATATTGACGGCAAACGACTTATTGCTTAAATTGAAGTTGGCATTGGTCTTGGCACCTTCGCCACCTGTCAGATTCAGAGCCACATCATGAGCTACCTGTGCATCATTCAATTCTCCCTGGATAGAGAAGTTGTCAGCCTTGCTCATCGCACCAGAACGAATATCCTCGTTGAAAGTCAAGGAGATTTCGCTGTCAGCGGTAAGTACGCCATTAGATGGATTAGGATTGCTAATCACCTGTGGGCGAGCCATATCCTTATAGAAGGAAATGACCTCAGAAGACTTCGTCACCTCTTCACCACCGAAGTTGCTCACCGTAATGGTACGGATATTCCATTGTCCATCAGGATAAGTATCATTGTTTGCCATACTGAAGACATAATTGAATGTACCTTCATCAGGCAACAAGCCCTTGTTCTTATCAGCAGCCGCTTCCTTCTCGCTGACTACCCACTCTTTCACGGTAAGCCACTGCGGATTGCCCTGCTGCTGTACCTGCAGGCGAACACTCTTCATACCACGAGCATTCTTATCATAATTGCTGATGGTAAGATGCATCGAAGTACCAGTTTCCAAATTGATGGCACTCTCAGCTGACTTCAGAGAGACATCACTGCTCGTCTGCTGGAAGTAGGCACTGAGTTTCAGGATTTCCTCGATATTGCTATCACAGGTGCTTGACATACGAAGCTGCAAATCCTTATAATCATAAACATCAGGATTGGTCTGTGAAATCTGCAAAGTCTTGGTCACAGTCTCACCTGCTGGTACGAGAATTGTACGACCAGCGGTCACATCCTTACCGTCCATCTTGACAGCAGCACCATTTGGATTGGAAGAATCGACCACATTCAAGTTGAAGTAACTGTCGATATCAGCCTCACTGGTATTCTGCAAGTAGATGGTAAATGTAGCAGGTTTGCCACTTGGTACACCTGTCACAGAAGTTTCCTTGGCACTGAGATGAGGCTGCTCCACCTGAGCAGTCTTTGTCTGGATGGTAGTACCCGGTCTGTAATACTGGGTCTTCACCTCATCCTCGTATGGGCAACTGGTTTGTCCGGCACGAGTATAGAAGATAGGTCCAAATCCATCAGGAGCATCGATGACATCAATAGAAAGTGCATCGGCATCACCTGTCTCTACAAGCGAGAAGCCCACTTCACGAGAAGACTCCTCGGTGCTGCCATCACTTGTAGTCGCGCTACCTCCCTTTTCTTCTTTTGTCAAAACCTCAACACCATTTCCATCAAATGCAAATCCAAGTTTTCCACTACCTACAATCAGCAGCGAAGTCTCGCTTTCCACGGTGAAATCCTTACTGTTCACCGATTGGGTAGAACTGGACACACTTGAACCGGCATCAAAAGAATAGTTCGTACGTTTGTACTCAGCATTCTCGATGGCAGTCACCTTTGCCTTCTCATTGTTGGCCAAAACCTGTGTCCATGCAGAAATCTGCGCATTATACCAGGCGATGGTATCGCTTGCCACATAGTCGTCCTTCAATTGAGAACCATTGTATGCACTCTTTGGCAAGACCATCTTATAAGACTCACCGCTAAGTTCACCAGACTTGGAAGCCTTAGCTCCCCAAACTTTCTTATCACTATTGTTGGAGCCTAATCTGGAATCAGTATTAGACAACTTGGTGATATAAACTGGCTTGTCTGTGTTATTGACATAGCCATCATAGCTGTTCACATGTACCAAGCAAGAGTTACGCAACTTCTTGAAGTTTGGCAGCAGTACGTTCTCCACATAGTTCTGAGTATAGGAGAACTCAGTACCATATCGAGTACCCACGCTCATCACATCGCGTTTCTCCAGTGCTGGCACACTATTAGCATCAGCCGCATAGATACCTACCTGTCGGGCATTGCCGAAATTGTAGTTCACAGAAGAACCGATGAAGACGTCACCCTGATCGCCTACATACTCCGGCTGATCGCTGGTAGAGATACGCTTGGTAGTGGTAATGGTCTGGACAGTGGTATTTCCCATTCTCACCTCTTCGTCAATCTTGACTCCCACTTCCAACTCGTTCTTCACTTCTATTTTGGTATCTTTAGTTACCAAAGCACCCATACCTGCCGTACCGGTTGTAATGGTAGTTTCGCAACCCATGCTTGCCTTGACGCTCGTCTCATTGGCATATTTTATAGTTCCGCCACGCATCTTGGTGGTAGAGAAGGACTGTCCTTCCTCGATATAAGCATTTGATCCGGAACCTGCCGGGTCACGAAGAATCATAATCACCTCGTCAGGACCAGAGGTCACGAAGTTGCTACCCGAAGTCAACTGTCCCAAGACAATGCCCTGGAATCCGTTGCCACTCCAATTTTTCTCCACACCATCTATAGGATAGCTCATCGTGAGCGTACGGGTGTAAGGAGTCAGGATATTTGGAGAACCAGCTTGCCAAGAGTAGGTTCCATGACCTAAAGAGTCGAGCTCGATTTCAGTCTGAGAAGACTCATATACCTCACCGTCCTTGTCACCAGTGACATAGACAGAAGTACCAAATCCCATCTGGTTGGTGATGTTCACCGTATTGTTTGCCAATGGCACCTTTGACTCCTTGACAGGAGCATCTGCGTCATGGTTGAAATACTTTTCATACAAACTCAGGTCGAACTCGTAGTTGCCTCCCTGAACGAAGATCGGATAACCGAAGGTATAGGCATCCGCATTTGCAGTCTTTGGCAGAGTAAACGTTTTCTCCTTATTATATAGTTCTATCGATTTCTTGGTGCCATCTTCAGCAACCAGCTCATAGGTTGGTTCACCAAAGGCACCTTCAGCCTCCACATTCTTCTGTACCACATCCAGGATAGCCGGACTGCGGTAACTCTTCTTCAACGATGCTACATATTCAAACTTCTTATAGCCATCCTCTACTTCGATAGAATCGGCAGATGTAGCCTGTGGATCAGTAGCATTGATGATTTCAGCCGTATTCCAACTGATATCGCTGTTGCTGTCAATCTTAATTCCTGTCACAGTATATTGAAGCGGTGGAACCATAGCAGCAAACTCACCGGTCTTAGGGTCGGTCTTGATGGTAATGATACGTGCCTTATCGGCAGAACCGGAACCCACAGTAGTAGTAGAGTTACAAACAGCATCAGCAGGAACAGCAAATACTCTATCGGTCTTTGCCGTCACATATTCATAAGCCTGTCCATTCTTTTCCACACTCACATTCATACTATAAGTATCAGAAGCCTTCAGGGTCAATGTAGCCTGACCAATGTTGTTGACAGACTGTCCCAAACCAAGCGGTTTTTCATTCTCTACCGCACCACCCGTCACACGACCTACGATAGGTACAAGCGTGGTGTCGTAGAACATAATGGATGGAATATCTCGGATAAACTCGAATGTTTCCATCTTATTAGCATCCTCATTCTGGGTAGGATAATACCCCATACCCTTATACGACTTGCCATCTGCATTGCAGAACTCATGACCGATCTTGCTGGCACTGATATAGTGATAGCCGATAGGCACGCTGATGGTATATTCACCCTTTTCGTTGGTTTGGATAAACTCACCATCCTTGGTGCAAGACACACCATCCACGGCAAACTGCACACCCTCTACAGGGATTGTAGTACCTTGATAATATACGACACCGCTGACAGAGAATGAACTGACATCCTGGAAGTCGACACCATTGTGAACGAGCGACTGTGCACTGACAAAGCGGTTTGCCTTGGCAGCAGAGAACTTATGTTCGCCCATGGAAGGACGGATAGTATAGCTGGTACCATCGCCAGAGAAAGGCACGCCACTGATGGTGTAGTTACCATTCACGTCGGTATATGCCGACAAGGAGAGTTGATCCTCAGAAGGCACGTCATCGGTAACAGCCATATTACTGATGATACCATGGTTACCATTAGAGACACCACCCGTCTTCGAGTAGTCATAAGCTATGGTTTGATTAGTAATACCCTCATCAAACTTATAATACAAGTAGAGACCATCCTCACTGCCCGACAGCGTGTGATTATAGTTCTTCTTGATTTGGTCGTCTGTCAATTCCTTTGTCCAGAAGCGACATTCGTCGATGACACCAGAATAAGTTTGGTTATCACCTCTGCTATCTCCATACCAAAGTCCAGATTCAGGCAAGTAATCCCTATTTGCAGACAAAATGGCATCAACCATCTTATATGCACTTGGATCTGAAATCTGCACCTTGGCACTTTGGATTTTTCCGTTTTCCCCTATAACACGCACTGTATATGTCGCATTTCCATCGAAAGAAACAGATGCATTATAGAACTTGCCCGTCGCTATTGTAATTTTCTTGTCCAAATAACGGCGGTCAATCTCTAGATTGTTATTTTTAAGATAAGATAGTCCTATACTGAGATCACCTGTAGGTCCAACTGCAAAATAGAAAAAATTGGTAGCGAAGACGTGCATACCATTTTCCGGGAATTGGTCTATCTTGATATACGTCTGTGCAGTCCATGGATTACCGAACAAAGATGCCATCGTCTCTTTAGGCTTGGCAATACCCACCTGACAGGTCACATCTTTGGTAGTGCTGAGCGCATGGAATGCCGTCAGTTTTTCTCCATCAGCATTATTTGCTTCCGCTATCACTTTCACACCTTCCACTGCCGTGCCTGTATCATAAGATATACGACCGCTGACAACTCCCGTAGCAAGAGCAAAACCATCCGTTTCTTGTGATGCACCAGGACTAATAGTTCCTGTTTCCTTACACTTGCGATAACATTCCACCTCATACTGGTAGTAAGAGCCTGGTTGAGCAGAATTATCCTCGTATGTATAAGTCTCAGCCACACCAGAAGTAGTATATATATTTTGATATTCCGCATCGCTTCCTAAGAGGCGACGGCGCACATTGAAATAGGTCAAATCTGTACCTACTTGCTTGACATCCCAGTTGACACGCACTGTACCGCTGTAAGCTCCACGGCTTGCATTGACACTAGTCACCTCAGAGTTTCCATCAATACCACCATCACATATGTTACTTGTGAAAGTTGTTTCTTGTGCTGCAACTTTCATCATATATTGGTATTTCACGCAAGCATTGGCAATTTTGGTATCATCAAAGGAATGACTTGTGACGTTCTTGTCACTAATAGTTGTCTCATGGAAGACTTCTCCCCAATCCGTAGTACCTTTTGCACGGCGATAAACCAGAAGTTTATAAGGGTTAGAAGACGTAGCATTTTCGAAAGAATAGAAACTACAAGTCACTGTAATTTTATTATCCAAATTATTCGATGCCGATATAGACTTCAGAGGGTTGCTCGTTGATATAGACGTATAAGTACTCTTATACAAATTGGTAGCATCCTCTGGCTTCATTATGGAAGTATTCCATTCATTCGGTTGGAATGCCACATAATAATAATCCTAAAATCCGCAACTATCATTCAATACACGATTAAGGGTAGATTTATGAATCGTTAGTAGCAGCTTTCAGTAAAAAGCAACAGCACAACATCAATATGTAGCCACCATCCCCTTACCCCACGATGCGACTTGAGGTAATACGCAGATTCAAACCGGAAAGAAAGGATTCTTATCCGAATTCTGTTTTGAAGGGTTTTGCATAAGCTCGGTTCTCTGTGTAGATATTCAGCACGTATTGCCTTGCAGTCATGATCCACTTGGCAGGTACGGAGATGAATCTGAAGACAAAAGCCTTTATGCGACTCGTTTTCTTGAGCCCAAAAGCCTTGGTGTCAAGCCTGCTCATGATGGTCTTGTAGAAATTGTGTATCAATGCAGTAAGCAGAAGA
>OGKS01000309.1_pt1 | contig 27971 bp, 17 predicted proteins | sample 1572491 | NCBI WGS metagenome assembly OGKS01 (sample SAMEA2582153, study PRJEB24529) | metagenome | biome: Human gut stool | place: China | collected 2011
ATATCCTAAGTCACTTAAATTAGTTTTTACCTCTGTACCTTCTTCATACATCTTCTTGCCATCTACCATCTCTGGGGCAGGAGAGAGAGTCACCATATAGTCCTTGGCGCCACCTTCTACGTTTACGTCGAGTGCATAGGTGTTTACCTTCTTGTAGTTGGCAGTGAGAGTCTGGTCTTCTGTCACGGTGTATTTGAATTTGCTCTCAGTAGAAAGCACTGTGCCATTCTTGTCTGTCCAGTTGACAAAATTATAACCGAATTTATCGGCTGCAGTCAGTGTTACCTCGTCGTTCTCCTGATATTCGTCAGACTTAGGATAGACGGTAATGTCTGCGATGCCTTCAGGGTTGGTAACGGCAGAGAGTTTGTATTTGTTTACTGCAACGAGTGTTCCGTTGACGGTGCCTTCGATAGTAACAGGACCGAAAACAGCCTGCTTGTTAGAAGCTACACCGATAGTAGATGTCAGATAGAAGCCATCTGTACCAGCCAAGGCTGCCTGCTGCTCTGCTGTCAGTGTGATTTCAAACTGATGGATAGCGGTGTTATCATATGGTTGTTTTGATGTAGCCTTTCCTTGGCGCCATGCGGTATAGGTGCCCAGTGCTACCACTTCTCCGTTAGCCTTATGGGCGCTGATAACGATTCCGTTTTCAACATCTGTACCACAGCGGTTTACATAACCGCTCACCTTGGTTGGGGTGAAAGTAAGTCCTGCTGCAGGACGAACAAACCAGTTGATTTCTGTTTCCTTCTTTCCTGTGTTATTACCAATCTTGAGACCTTTGATACCTGATGCGGTACCATTCGCCTTGGTAATTTCGAGAATTCCTTTCAAAGATAAGTTTGCTCCGTAATCAAATGCAATGGTGCTGAAAGCATCAGTAGGAGCTGTTGTGTTGGCACTTGCATTACTGAGGTCGTTCATAGCAAATACGACGCTGGCAGCCTCATTGTTGAAAGTCTTGCCAGCAGGTTTGCTTGCAATGACAGGAAGGGTAATCTTCAAATAGCTATAGTATGAACCATCGCCAATGACGATGTCCACAGTTTCAGCACTTGACGCAATGGTCTGGCTGATGACTTTACCTGAAGTATATTCTGCCTGTCCATCAATTGTTGTCGTTGTGATGTTGCCGTATGCAGCCATTTCAATGGTTGCACCCTTGCAAGAAGGAACGGTGATGATGCCGTTTGCATTCATCTGTGCCCATTCGTCTGCACGACCTGCATTGTTGAACTTAGCTCCGCTTGGTGTTCCGTCGAGGTCAATCTTTACATCAATGGTTTCACCATCGACAGTCGCCTGGGTTACCAAAATGCCTTTCTTTCCTTGATAGTTGATATCCTGGGCACCATTCTTGTGTCCAAAATAGTAGGTGAGGGTGGTTGCCTCTGTGCGGTCGGCAAGCGACTTGGTGTTGGCAGTAAAGACTGGAGTCAGTGTAGCGCTTGCGCTTGGAGCAGTGATGGTTTCACCAGGCTTGTAGGTGTTGGTGCCATCTGTCCAGCCTGTCAAAGTGCTGCCAGCAACGTAAAGAGTGGTATTGACAGGAAGAGTATAACTGCTTCCCACTTCTACCGTCGCGTTTGCAGGGAGTGTTCCTTCTGCTGTTGTCGTTCCTAAAGAGTAAGTGAGGGTAATGTCACTTGCCAAGTCAGCAGCGTTTACTGCCTCAACAGCCAAATAAGGAACATAGCCTCCACCTTCTATAGTAAGGGTAGTGGCTTCTGTGCCTTTGTAAACGCAAGAGGTTACATTGGCGGTTTTGTTACCATGCCAGCAATTTCCTGCTTCTTTTACATTAATTGTTCCGATGGTGGTTCCTTGTGCGTCTTTTACAGTGGCAGTACTACCATAGAAACAATTACCCATTGTGATTTTTACGGGACCTGTTACAGGGACAGTTGCCTTGAAGTTGGTCACTCCATGTTGATTGTCATGATACTTGCATGAAATCACAGCATTAGCATCCGTTGCATCTGCCGCAACACGAGTCGCGCTTCCGTCGGTGGCTATTGAGACTCCGAAAGATGTAGCCGACTGAGTTGACATTTCATCAGCAGTAAATAAACTGCCGCTTGCCAAGTCGAGTTTAATGTCTCGGAAATCACCCGCCTTTGTAACGACTGAAACGAGTAGGACTAAGCATAGTAGTCCGAATCTTAGTAGATTTCTGTTCATTTGTTTGTTACTTTTTTAGGTTATATATACTTTATATTGTTTCCAGTAAATAAGATTAGGAGTTAAGGGTACTGCTTTTGGGTACAAAGTCTTTGCAAACGAGTGCAGAACATCAAACTTGCTTGAATGTTATGCCGAGTGCAGCTTTGACTTGGGTACAAAGGTAATGCAAAATCTTGATAGTTGTTCCTCCTTAATCTAATTAAACTCACGTAAACGTTTACGATGAATTCTTGCATTTTTGTCTTGCATTTTTTACAATTAAGTAGTACTTTTGCATCGTAGTCATATTAAAGACTAATTTCTAAAACATAAAACAAACAAAACAAACTAAAAACAAACGATTATGAAGAAATTCTTTACTCTTATTGCAGCTGTCGCTATGGCAGCAAGTGTTAATGCACAGACTCTGGAATGGAACTTTAGTAAATGGAATGCTGCTACATTCAATGAAACAACTACACAGGATGGCTTGACAGTTTATGCTGGTAAGGATTCTAAGGGAAATCCTTGTGCTGTTACCGTTGATGCCAACAACAAAACTATTGATGGCGTAAAGTATACACAGCGTTTGAAGTTTGGTGGCAAGGGTGACTTCGTTGACAATGCTACTCCTAACTACCGCGTGTTGGCTTTCGATGTAACAGGTGCTTGTGATGTTTATGTAGCTTGTACAACTTCAAACAAGACTGATGCTAAGGAATTGTACGTAGATGCTTTGGCAACAGGTGCTTCTGAAAAAACTAATGTAGGTAAAATCTCATTGGCTGCTAATGAAATTAAGGGTGAGACTGTTCACTATACTGGTGGTGCCGGTAAGATTTTCTTGTATCCTAATGGTGGCTTGAATATCTATACCATCAAGGTTACTTCTGGCACTTCTGGCATTTCAAACATCAATGCTTCTGAGGCAGCAAACGAGGGTGCTACATTCAACCTCATGGGTCAGAAAGTGGCAAGCAATGCTAAGGGTCTTGTTATCAAGAACGGCAAAAAGTTCATCAACAAGTAATTTCGTTTTCTCTTGCAGGACTTCATTCCTGCAAGTCGCAAAAAATAATAAGGTCTTCTGTTTCGGCAGAAGACCTTTTTTTATCTCGGTTCGGTGTCATGTTGATTCAGGAGGCGTAAAGCGATAAGACTACTTTTATCAATGCCCAAAAATCGCCCAACGTTTGGGCATTCTGTGCACACCGCATGGGCAATGAGTGCCCGTCCCTTGTTCTGTCGATGCCCACCGCTTGGTCCCTGAGTGCCCATCGCTTGGTCCCTGAGTGCCCACTTGACGGGCAAGACAGATCTTTACATACTGGAAGAGTAGGTGCTTAAGTTTTTGTAAAACTGGAATAGTAGACACTTCTTTTTTAGTCTTTTTAATCGACTCAAAGTAATCGGCTCCGCGTTTAAATCTTGCGTCATTCACTCCGTTGCTTTTGTAATGGGAGAAAAAAAGCCTCCTTGCTGGTAGGATAGACTTACCAACAAGGAGGCTTAGCTGCTTAAGAGTAACGAGCCTCTTGAGAGGAAGATTACTTCTGTATGAACTTCTTGCCAGCCTTAATGACAACACCCTTGTATGCCTTACCTACCTTCTGACCTGCGAGGTTGAATGCAGGAGCATTCTCCAGTGTTGCATCGGTTGTGATGTTGTTGATGCCTGTTGGTATAGGAGCAGAAATAGGAGCCAATTCTTTAATGATGTTACCGCTCAACTTAGCTGTGACTAAGATACCAGTTACGTCAAGACCTTCACCATCAGTGATGCTTGTCTTGGTTTTAAACTTGTCGTAAATCATAACTTTCTCAGTACCATTTGTAAGATATTGATCGGTATGAGTTCCAGAAGTTTCTGATATTATATTTACATTCTCTACTGTTACAAGATCGCAAAGATATTTATTTGTTGTGAGGTCTGCTACTGTAACCTTAGTAGGAACTGCTGCTTCACCATCAGTAATAGTTAACTTTTCAGCAGATGTATTTGCGGTCTTTGTAGCCTCAGTCATCTCGTTGTAAAGAGTGTACTTAACCTCTACAGTACCATTGATAATTTGATTTACATTTAATTCCAAATCTGTATTGAAGAACTGAATAGCACCTGATGCATCGCGAACATAGTACTCTGTGTTTGTTGCACCTGATTTTGTTGTGTAAACGTTCTTGTAAACTACTTGCGCATTCTTGAGAGTTAAAGTAGCAGTTGTTCCACTTGCCAAAGCCTTGAATGCTGCAATATTTTCAGCTTTAGTTTCTTCTGCAGGAGGTGTTGGAGTTTCACCGCCAGTTTCACCGCCAATTGTAACTTCTACTTTCGTTGCTCGAACTTGATTGTTTGAAGCAGTAAGAGTCAGGCTGGCCGCATTACCAGACCAAGTACCCTCTTTTCCTGTACTGGCTTTGTAATTGTCACCAGTGAAGCAACCAGGACCATGTTTTGCACTACCATTTGTGGTACAGGTAATGACCACTTTTGTTATGTTGCCTACTGTTGATGATACAGTGAATGTTGCAGATTTATAAATGCGATATTGTGCAGCTTTAGTGTTGTAGTCTGTAGCTGCGAAAGCACCATTGTTAGTCTGTATGGTTACTCCGTTTTTTGTAATTTTGTCAGCTCCTGCTCCTGTACCAGTTTGAGTTGCATCAAAACTACCTTTGTCCGTTTCTGCAGTAAATGTAACAACAGTTTGTCCAAAGCTGACATTAGCAATAAATGCCAATACAGCGATCATTGAAATGCGTAAAATTTTATTCATAAACGTAAGATTTAAAAGATTAATTAATGTTTTATTTAACTCTTATGTAAAGAAAGTGCAAACGAGCGCAATGAAAGACAACTTTCAGATTGCCGAGTGCTCTTATCTTCTTTTGCAAAGTTAGTAAAAAATTAGATAGGTTGTTCTAAAAAAGGCATTAAATTTCGATTAAAATGCAAAAAGGTCGAAAAAAGGACATAAAACATCCCTTTTTCGACCATGAACGATAGGCTTTTCTTTATTTAATTACTTTGTCTGTTGCGGTTTTGCCATTGCTGTAGGTTATCTTTCTGATACTGATACCTTTTGCTGGGGCATTGAGACGAGAGCCGTTGAGGGCATAATACGTGATGGAAGCCACTTCGCCTTTGTCGACAACCGTCTGGCTGATGCCTGTAGATATCGTAGCAGGATAATATTCATCGACCGCATTGAGGGCATCAGCATTTTCTGACTTCATGATGTTCTCTACCAGTGAGTTGGCATATACCTCTATGTTGGTATAGTAACCCTTAGCGTCGAGCGAGTAGGTGAGGGCATCAGAAGCGTCGTTTGGATTCAGGCCATTCGCCTTCTCCCATTCATCAGGAATACCATCCTTGTCGGTGTCGAATCCAGCAGGACGAGAGCCTGTGCCGAAGTTGGTTTCCGTATAACCCTTCACGTCTGACACCTTATCTATAATACCAGGCGAGTTGGTGATGCTTCCCTTGTAGGTTGCCGTACCCGTCTTGGCTTCTTCCATGTATCGCGCATCTATTTCGTCGCGATAGAGGGATGCTCCTACATAGGCTAAAACTTTTTCGTATGCTTCGGCAGCAGAGTGGGTGGTTACTTGTCCTGTAGGAGCTGGTTCATCCATCTTGATCTTGACACACGACTTGCCACTGATTGTGGTATGAGCCACAGCATCGCCATAGAAGTTCTTGGCGTCGGGACTGTAATATTCTCCGTTCAGGCTTGGAATACCCTTGTCATAGCTGACACCTTTCCAGTCTTTATTAGCAGTTTTCGAGCCTTTGGTGGTCTCGGTCGTATTACCATTGATATAATAACGACTGGTCATGTCGTATAGTTCAGGATGATTCTTGTCGGAGTTGCTCTGTGTAGAAAGTGTGACAAGGGTGATTCGGTCTTGGCTTCCTCGCTCTTTACCTGTGCTCACATCTACTTTGAGTCCATTCAGAGTTGTACCTTTCAAATTGTGGCTGGGTCCAGCCTTGTAGTAGTTGTTGACGATATTGATCTGTCCGCCACCAGGACCGCCATAGCAGGTTCCTTGTGCATTATACATCACACAGTTTCGAAAATCGACGTTCTCTGCCTGCACGGCGTTCTGCCATTTGTAGGTGCTGTATTCCTTGTTGGAAGTATAGCCTGTCCATCCATATCTGGCACCATTGAAACGTGGACCACGGTTCATGAGATGAGCCACGAAGTTGTGGTGGAAACTTGCCAACTTACCACCCCAGATGCCGCCATAGCCATGAGCACCCTTGGAGTGACCAGGGTTGGTAAGGCTCTCTGCCACGGTGCACCACTGCATGGTGAAGTTGTTGTTGTCATAGAACGAAGCCACCTCGTCGATACTCCAGCTGAAGGAGCAGTGGTCGAAGATGATACCCGTCTTGTTGCGCTGCCATGAGGCATCAGCACCGTCGTTGATGTCCTTCTCCTGTCCACGGCGAATGCGGATGAAACGGATGATATTGTTGCTACCCGGTTGAACCGTATAATAGCGCAGTGTGATGCCTGGCGAAGGGGCTGTCTGTCCGAGGATGGTGATGTTGTCTGCTATCTTCAAGTCAGACTTCAGGGCGATGACGCCCGCCACATCGAAGACGATGATTCTTTTGCCCGACTTGACAGCCTCTCGGAAAGATCCTGTTCCGCTGTCGTTGAGATTCGTTACGTGATAGATTTTACCGCCTCTTCCTCCAGTAACAAATCTACCATGGCCTTCGGCTCCGGGGAAAGCAGGAGCCTGTGCCATGGTAGATATGCTGATGAGTGAGGCTGCAATGATAGATAATGTTTTGTTCATTTGTTAGCCTGATTGTTTTTATTGAGTTACTTGATAAGTCCCTGCTGTTCCATTTCGAGACTTGCCCAGATGAAAGGACCCACGCCCTTGGCATCGTTGTCGCGGATAGGCTCGCTCATATAGTATTCGAAGCTGCCGTCGCGCTTGTAGTTGGGCTTCTTGACGTATGGGCCAGGGCCAGGGCCTAAGCCGCTTACTGCACAGCAGCGTGTCAGACTGATAGTCTTGTCGGCGTTTACCTTGATAAACTGTTTCAAGATACCATTGTATGCCTTCACGCCAGCCTTGAGATATTCCTCAGAGAGGTAGCCCTTGCGGTAGCCTTTGAGCAGCACATAGGCAAACATGGAAGAGGCTGTGCTCTCCAGATAGTTCTTGTCGCTCTTCACGTCGAGCACGTCGTACCATACGCCAGTCTTCTTGTCCTGGTACTTCACCACACTCTTCATCGCCTTGTTCAGCAGGTCGATCACCTCCTGGCGGCGTGCGTAGTTCTCGGGCATGGCGTCGAGACACTCGGTCATAGCCATCACATACCATCCCAAGGCTCTTGCCCAGCAGTGCTGGCTCTTGCCGTCTTCCTTGTTTGCCCAGAACTGCTGATGGGTCTCGTCCCATGCGTGTTTCCAGAGCTGCGTCTTCTCATCGTAGGTGCGATAGTCGGTCTTCACCATCTGGTCTACCGCATCGTTGAGATACTTCTCTGCCTTCTTGGGCTTCATGGTCTGTACGGCATAGTTGCAGTAGAAAGGCAGTCCCATGAAGATACCGTCGAGCCATACCTGGTTGGCGTAGATAGCCTTGTGCCAGTAAACTCCCTCCTTGGTGCGAGGCTGGTTCTGCAACTGCTTGAAGAGTGTCTTCAGTGCCTTCTCTGTTCCCTTAGAGGGGAAGAGGTTGTGCATGCGCAGGATGAACTTGGCAGTGCGCACATTGTCGAGGTTGAAGTCTTCGTATTTGTAGCCAGTGATGTTGCCTTTCTCATCGATCATCTTGGCAGGATATTCCTTCAGGTAGTCGAGGATGGCATTGTTGCCTTCTTTGTAGTGCTCGTAGGTGTCGAGCATTCCCTCCATCTCGATACCCATCACATAGCTCCACTTGGGCTTGCTGCTGAAGTCGAGCAGGTAAGAGTGGGGCACACGCTTCATCTCGCTATAGGTGAGCCATTCGCTGTAGTTCTTGTAGGGCTGGTCCTCCTTGTTGAGAACGAGGGAGCCGTTGATGACGAGGTTGTCGAACTTCACGTTGCGGGTCTTGCCGGTGATCTTGACAGGCTCTTTCACCACACCGTCGAACTTACAGTTCTTGATATTGATGTCGTAGACATTCTCCAAAGAGTCGCGGCCGATAATCAGCACGCCGTAGTCGCTCTTCTGGCAGGTGACGTTCTCTACATTCACATTGTTCACGATAGGTTCGAAACCACGATAGCATATCTCTTTTCTTTCGTAGTCGAGGTTGATCTTCACCACAGCCTCCTTGCACTGACCCACGACGACGTTGCGCATATTGATGTTCTGCACCTGACCGCCACGGCAGTTGTTGGTCTTGATACGCAGGATGCGCTCCAAGTGTGGAGAGTCCATCACGCAGTTTTCGGCATATACGTTTTCGCAGCCACCCGAGATTTCACTTCCTATCACCACACCGCCATGACCGTCTTCCATCTTGCAGTTGCGGATGATGATGTTCTTGGAAGGCTGGTTCCAGAGACGACCGTCGTTGTTGCGACCGCTCTTGATAGCGATGCAGTCGTCGCCGGTATGGAACACGCAGTTCTGGATGAGAACGTTCTCGCAAGCCTCAGGGTCGCAACCGTCACCATTAGGTCCTTCGTTCCATACATACACACCGTCTACCGTGATGTTCTTGGAGAGCAGTGGATGGATGACCCAGAAAGGCGAGTTGATCATCTTGACATCCTTGATAAGGATGCGCTCGCAGTGTACCATGTTGACCAGCTGAGGACGCAAGCCATAGCCCATACCGAACTTACGCTCGTCGAAAGGCACACCATCCTCTGCCATCTTCAGCAGTTTGCTGCGTGAGCCCAACTTCTGGCTCTCTTTGGTCACACCCTCCTTGTAACCGAAACGAGGGCTGCCATTCCACTGCCAGAAGGTGTCGTTGTTGCCACCTCCATCGATGGTTCCCTTACCGGTAATGGCAATGTCGGTAGCCTTGTAGGCATAGATGCAGGGAGAGTAGTTCCAGCAAGCCAGACCTTCCCAAGAGGTACGTACCAGGGGATAGAGCTTAGGCTCGAAGGCAAAGTGAAGGGTGGCGCCTTCCTCAAGAACGAGGTTGACATGGCTCTTCAACTCAATGGCTCCTGTGTTCCAGGTACCCTTAGGGATAATCACCTTTCCGCCTCCCTTCTTGGAGACAAGAGAGATGACTCTGTTGATGGCCTTTTGGTTTTGTGCAGCCGTAGCTGTAGTCTTGGCACCAAAAGATGTGATAAGGAACTGGCGTTCGGCAATTTTGGGCAATTGGATGCTCTGCTCGATACGCTTGTACTCATTGTCATCCCATCCTGCTGCAAAGGCGCAAGCTGGCAATAGGAGAGCGAGCAATAGTGTCTTTAAGTATCTCATAATTTGCTTTAAAATAGATAATGATTAATACTGTAGTTGTTATTTTCGCCACAAAGATAATGAATTTATTTGGTAATGGTTGCGTACACAATGTTAAAAAACTCATTTTCCTTCAAAAAAGCTTGGAGTTCTCAATAATAAAGTTTATATTTGCAGCATCTTTTATAAGATTTCAATTTTCTTTATTGAAATCATTATCACGAGGTTGGTGCATCCTGCACCAACCTCTTTTTGGCTCTGTATATAATAAAGAAGTTAAGGGAGTTAAGGAGTTAAGACAAATGTTTTGTGGACATAAAATTAAACACTAAACATTCCTTCAAAGGCTGTTGTCTTAACTCCTTAACTTCCTTAACTCCTTTAACTCCTCGTGGAATCTCCTCAGCCACTAATTGTTAAAAAATAGTGTGAAAGATAATAAAAAAGTCTTCTTGTTTGGTGGTTTTTGATAAAAGTACTATCTTTGCAGTGATTTTTAACATTCCTAACACAATAAAAACAAATAGCCTATAGATTAAGATTTCTACTTGAAGAAACTAAAGAGGTTAGAAAAATGAGAAAACTCGAAGAAATGACCGATGAGCAACTCGCCTTGGCTTATGTCGAGGGCGATAATCGGGCATTCGATTTGTTATTGTCTCGCAACGAGGTGAAACTGTTCGGCTATATCATGTTTGTGGTTCACGACCAGGAAAAGGCGAATGATGTCTTTCAGGAGACATTCGTCAAGGTGGTTACCAAACTGCAGCAGCGCCAGTATGTGCCCAATGGCAAGTTCTTAGCTTGGTGCATGCGCATTGCCCACAATGTGATGATGGACATGTATCGCGACAACAGATTGCAGAACATCGTGGAGACTCCCGATGACAACGATATGTCGAAGATAAGAGACGAGTACGTGGTCTTCGATAATGCAGAGAACACTATCGTGCGGGGACAGGTGATGTCGGATGTTAAGAAGATGGTCAACCTGCTGCCACCTACCCAGAGGGAGGTGGTGTATATGCGTTATTACCAGCAGTTGTCCTTCAAGGAAATCGCCGAACTGACGAATGTAAGCATCAACACCAGTCTTGGCAGAATGCGTTACGCACTCCTTAACCTACGTCGTATGGCTAAGGAGCACGATGTCTTCTCGAATATTACAATGTTTTAAGACCGTGGATGGTGGCAAGAGGGTCTTTGCTCTTGAACACATAACTGCCACTCACTAAGATATCGGCACCAGCCTCTATCAGGCGGGGAGCCGTTTCTGCCTGCACGCCACCATCGATCTCTATCAGTGCTTTCGAGCCGGATGACTTGATGAGTTGGCGCAGTCGTGCCAGCTTGCCTATGGTGTTCTCAATGAACTGCTGTCCGCCGAAGCCCGGATTCACACTCATCAGCAGCACCATGTCCACATCGCAGATAATGTCTTCAAGCACGCAGACTGGAGTGGATGGGTTCAGCGTTACACCGGCTTTCATTCCAGCGGCATGAATCTGCTGTATGGTACGGTGAAGGTGGGTGCATGCCTCGTAGTGCACATTCATCATCATTGCGCCCGCCTTGGCAGTCTGCTCTATGTACTGCTCTGGGTGGACAATCATGAAATGCACGTCAAGTGGCTTGGTGCATACCTTTGACACCGCCTCGATGACAGGAAATCCAAAGGAGATATTGGGCACGAAAACTCCGTCCATTACGTCGAGATGAAGCCAGTCGGCTTCGCTCTTGTTGATCATCTCTATGTCGCTTCTCAGGTCGATAAAGTTGGCAGACAACAGAGATGGGGATATGATTGGTTTCATTCTTTGTTCTTATTTTAGTTGAGGCAGAACGCCTCATAACGTCCATTCATTTTGATAGCGCGATAAGTGTAGGCTATCTGTTTGATCATATTGATAGTCTTTCTCGACGGTCTCATTTCATCAGAAGTAGAATATTGCTTCATAGGCGTTTTATTATATGTTAAGTTCTTGCTTTTGTTAATATAACGACGTCTTTGCCACTTTATTATATTTCAGCAGAAGAATATTCTAAAAAATGCAAGCGGCTTCGATGCCCAACGCAATTGCTTTCATTGCTCATCGAAGCCGCTTTCATCTGCCATCGAAGCCGCTTGGCATAGAGGTTGTTGTCTCCATGATAGGGGGAGGAAGAAGTCTTGTTTATTTACTTACCTTTCTGGTCTTTCCATCGGCATACTTGACGATGTAGATTTGTCCGCGTTGCATCTCCTTGCTGTTGATGCGACGGCCCAGACAGTCGTAAACTCCCATTACCTGAAGACCTTGTGTAGTAGGAGTAGAGATGCCTGTCGATGTAAACTGCAACTCAACACTATTGGATGGACTGCTTTCCCCAAAGTTTCCTGTGGCGCTTACCGCATAGGTGTTGGTACCATCCAATGGAGCAGGGTCTACATAGTCGGTCGCTGTGCTGGTGGCAATCTTGATGCCGTTTCTATATACGTTGTATCCAGTGATATTGTTGGAACCGCTGCCCAAGATTTCGAGGTTGTCAATCTGCCAGTAGTAGCTCAACCCTATGTTGTCTGTATCATAGCAGTGGAATCGGATCTGCATTTCTGCAGACTGATAATCCGAGAGGTCGAGGGTGATCTTGGTATATTTGCCCGCAAACGATGCGTCTTCGTCTGTACAAGCATTGAAAATAGGTGTCCATGACTTTCCGTTGTCCTTGCTTACTTCCACATTATAATATTGAGGGTTTGTAGGGGTCTTTCCTGCAGCCGTTGTACGAGAATAGAAGCTCAGCGTCTTGCCATATGCGAAGGTCTTAGATGTGAAATATTCATCTTGGTGAATATCCTCCCATGCGGAATACATTGTAGCAGCATAGCTTCCCTCGTATGGTCGGTAAAAGCCCTTGTTGGGGACGCCTTTCTGCCATCTCCAACCACGATCGCCCGAAGTGGTGACAACCCAGCCATTGGGATTCTCTGTGTTCTCAAAGTCATCGTAGAGAAGTGTCTCGCCAGCCGAAGCCGCAGTCCAAGACAAATGGATGCCGTCGTCTTGTATGCTTCCTGTCAGTTGCGATGGAGCCGTTACGATGTTTGACAACTGGGTGATGGTCAGTGGTGCCTCCGTGCTGGCAGTCTTCACCATGATGGTAGCCGTTCTGTTTTGTGGCTCATTGTTCTCGCTGTTTGTAGTGAAGGTGACCTCTGCATTTCCTGTACCCTCAGTCTGGCTCAAGGTAATCCATGTAGGAAGGTTCTCTAAAGTCCAAGTCTCGTCAGAGGAGATGGTTACTGTAGCCGAACTCTGTGCGCCTCCAGCCAAGGTAATCTCTTTCTTGTTTAGAGAAAGGTGGTTGGTAGATTCGTGGAGATAGAACGAGATGGTGCTTCCGCAAGTAGAAATGTTGCTGATGGCAAAAGGTGCCTCCTTGCCATTGCTATAGAAGGGCTTGGCTGTAGCCTCGCCACCAAAAGCAGTTCTTCCACTCTCGGCACTGAAGAAAGCCTTTGTAATATCGCCATCCGATGTGGTGGTTCCGTTAGGACGGAAGATGTACTGTTCGTCGAGTCGGGTAGTGCCATTATAGTTGACGTTGCCTCCTGTGTAGGCAGGGTTGATTCTGTAAATAAGCAGACCCGTACCAGGAAGACTTTTATCGAAACCCTCTTGCTTACGATATTCCACAACGAAGTATTCATCGCTTCCTACTGGCTTGATTTTATAAGCAATGTTTTCTTTGCTGCTGCCACCTACGGGGTTCAAGGTGTAGGTACCAGCTTTGGAAATCTCTGGTATCTCGTCAATCCATTTACAGTAGCGATACTTGGTGTAGGCTGTCATGTTTTGTGCTACGAGCTGATTGTCTGACATCAAGTCCCATATTCCTACTGGGTTGAGGCTTCCTGAAGCATGATACAGATCGTAGGTGCCCAATGAGTGAGACATCTCATGGCAAAGGACTCCAGTATTGAGGGCGATGCCTTCGAAGTTTTCATAACCATTAGCCTCGTCGAAAACCATGATGTAGCCCACCAACTTCTTACCTTTTATATAGATAGCCTTTTCATCAGGCAAAGCCAAGTCCTTGCGTTGTGGCCAGAGGATGCCTCGCTTGTTGCTCAGTTCTGATTGTCCGCTGAAGATGATGCACAGGTTATCTATGTAGCCATCGTCGTTCTTGTCGATGTCGGTAGCGGCAGCCACGTCTTTCTCTATATAGTTGGCTATTTCTCTTACCAATGCCTGCATGCGTGCTTCACCCTCGGTGTCTGAGTTGTAGCCAGAGGGACGCAATGTGGCATCATACTTCTGGTAGTATGCTCTTTCGTAACGTGTCTTGTAAGACACGATCTTGGTGTCAGTAGTAACAGGATAGAAGGAACTCTTCCATTCCAGCTGGTTGTAGGAAGCCTGACGGAAATAGTTGTATACCGAGTTGTCGGTAGTGTTGCTGCCGTTGAACAGGTTCTGATAGGTGTCTATCGCATGTTCAAAAATACTGGCATCCTCGTCGGCAAAGCGCACAAAGCACACCGTGTTGCCAACGGTTCCTGTGTTCTTGTTGAATGCTCCTGCCTGGAAGGCAAAGAGGAGACAAAGAATGGTTAGTGCTAAAGACTTCTTCATAGTCGTACTTGTTGGATTGTAAAAAGTGCCATATCCCATGAGACGTTTCGCCCATGCGATGTGGCACTTTATGAAATAAAATTATTAGAGGGCTACCTTGATAGCCTTGCCGTTGATGCTGACGATGTACAGACCCTTTGCAGCCTGAACATGAGCATTGGCAGAGTTGGCGTGGAAGTTAGCTACCACAGCACCACCCAAGTTGGCTACTGTTACAGCGTCGCCCTGTGAAAGTCCAGAGATAGAAATCTCATTACCTGCTGTGCTTACCTTCACACCCTGAGCTGTTACAGCGTTGATGCCTGTAGAACCTTCTACCTTTGTGACGGTAGTCTTGTAGATGCTTGTGCCAGTAAACTTGCTATATAAAGCAGAACTCATGGTTACATATACAGCTTCCTGTGCTGTAAGAAATGTAATTTTGCCGTCAGCAACTGTGTAGTCGGTGCCTTTTGTCAGAGCTGTTTTGTCTGACTTGTAAACAGCAAATTGGGTGTTCAAAGTGGCACTTGTCTGTGATGAGAGGTCGAGTACATCTCCTACCTTGTAAGATTCTGCAATGGCATAGTCATTCTGTGGAGCATAAGTGAATTTTTTTGTCGCAGTAGTTGCGTCAGGGGCAGGGAGCGTAGCCAATGTGAAGTTATTCTTAGAGATGTTCAAAGTATTCATCTTGGCACTGGGTAGTTTGATTTCTGTTAGCTGGTTGCCTATCAGAAAAAGTGTTGCATTGCCTGCATCTTGAATACCTGAAGCATCAATACTTGTCAGTTTGTTGTTGTTAAAACTGAACCTAGGTGCAGATGCTGTGTTATTACCAATCTTAACAGAGTTAAGTTCCATGTTAAGGGCATATACATTTCTGAGGGCTGGATTGGTGGATAAATCCAATTCGCCAGTAAATTTGTTCTGGCTGATTGTAAGATTCTGTAATGCCTGATTTTTGGTGATGTCTATTGCTGTCAGGAGATTATTGTTAATGATCAATTCAGTCAATTTGGTACACTTGCTGATATCAATGCTTGTCAACTGATTGTTGGCGATGGTCAGCTTCTCCAACTCAGTGTTCTTTGTCAGGTCAATGGAAGTCAGTTTGTTGGCATTGGCAGTCAAATCTTTCAAGGCTGTAGCCTTCGTTACATCCAAAGACAATACTTGGGCACCACCATCTACTCTTGATGGACATCCGAAACCAACGATATTGTCGCCATAGATTTTTACTTTTCCATCACCTACAACGGTACCCGTTACTTCTTTCATAGTCATAGTTGAATATTTACTATCGTATACAGGTAACTTTTCAGATGTGACTTTCTCGCCATTACCCCAGTCTATCTGTACTGTTCCTTCAGTGGCCAGTCCGATGGAAAATGTTCTGGTGTTGCCATCTACCTCTGCCTGCAATTCAATGGCAGGTTCTGTCTGTGCGAAGGCTGTCATTGTACTGATGACAGCCAACAAAAGTGTAAAGAATTTCTTCATACTTGTAGTGTCTTATGTTGATAAATATAAAAGTTTGCGGTCATTTATTTAATAACCTTCTTGATGTTGTTACCCTGCTTGACAATGTACAAGCCCTGCTTCTGACCCTTCAAGGTGTTGCCTACCTTGACGCCATCAATAGTATATACCTCCTGTGCGGCAGTACCCTGTGTCTGTATGTTGGCAATACCTGTAGTCTCCTGTTTAGGAGTGGTCACCTTGATGCCGTGGATGTAAACCTCTTTATTTGTGATGTTGCGGAAGTATGCATATACAGGTTTGTCGGACTTAATTGTAATTTCGTTGTAGCCATTTGTTTGTTTTTCAAGGCCTGTAACCGTGGTGTTGCCTGCACCTGCAAACTTGTTGAACATGCTATATGCTTTGCGCACTTCATAATCACCGAACATAGTGCTTGCTTTGTCTGTGCTTAAAAGTTGGCAGTAGATGGCTCCCGGGCATGAAACATTTATGCTGAATGTAGAGCATGATGGCAGGCAAAGAACAATTCCACCACCATTTGGTGAATTAGATGCACTTGCTGCAGGTAAGATGATAGCTCCTTTCTTGTAACCATCTGCACCCAACTCGCCGCCTTTTCCGTATCCAATCGCATCTGGATCAACTGTAGTCTGAGGATATGTTGGAATTTGGTCTGCATAAACCATCTGGATGATTTTGCCTTCTGGGTCTACTTTGTAGTCATCTTCATTGCAGACACCGACATACTGGTCAACAATATTCTGGCTGTTGAACCACAACCAGCCATTTTCGTCGACTACTGAAGCAGGAAAAAGATTGTACTCCTGTGCTTGAACTCCGATAGCGCTGAGTAACAGCGCCCATGCTAAGTAAAATTTTCTCATAAAGATGATGTTTTTTGTTAAGGATTGTTCTTTCGTCAGCATCTTGCTGACGAAAGAACTATTATCCGTTGTTTGTATTGAGTGTTTTATTACAGCTATATATGATAAGTGCTTTTTTATTGTTCTGTCCAGTCTGGGTTCTGGGCAATGCCGTGATACTTGATCTCGCTCCAAGGAATAGGCAGATAGTATTGTTTCTTGTCGAAGACTCTTACACGTTTAGGGAAACGGTTTACGTTGCTGATGGTGTACTTGGTGTTTACCACCTCGTTGTTTACCACAGTTACATCGACACGCATACCCTTCAGAGGATTGGTCTCGCCGTTCATCTTCTGCTCTGCCACACCCCATCTGAAGAGATCCCAGTAGGTGGTTTCCTCGAAAGCCATTTCCACACGACGCTCGTTTTTGATGTCGTCGAGTGTTGGATTCTCAATGTCTGGCATGTGAACACGCTGACGGGTCTTGTTGACATACTCCTTTGCCAAGTCTGTGTTTCCTAAGTCGTAGCAAACCTCAGCATAGTCGAGCAGTGCCTCTGCAAATCGCCAGATGATGTAGTTCTGCTTGCTGGCATAAGTATCGTTGTTGTCGATAGTCTGGCTTGGATCAACAAACTTGCCCATGTAATAACCTGTCAAGGTTACGGCAGCCGACGTAGAAGTACCATAAGGTGTAAGGTCGACACCGGCAGTACGGTTTGTATAATGACTGTCCATCACGTGGTTGCGGTAGGTACATCCATCATACAGGATGTTGGCATAGAAACGATAGTCTCTGTTGTCGTAGGGGTGCTTTGCATCGTAGGTCTTGCCAGGCTGCATGCCATACTCGTCCACATGGTTCTGGGTAGGAGTGTAGGCTGCTGTTGTACCTGTAAAGAAAGGAGAGGCCGCGTCTCTGTCGAGCTTATGACCAAACTTGTTGGCAAAGTCGCCATCATCAGAATGCTGTACCTCGAAGATAGACTCCTGTGAGTTCTTAGTGAGGAATATCTTGCGATAAGCATCGCGGATCTCATCCTGTGTGGTGGCAGAGATAGGGATGAGGCTATACTGGTTCAGAGCGAAGAGGTCTTCGTAAGCCTTCTTTGCTTTTTCCAGCATATTGCGCGACTGGTCGTCGGCAAAACCTAAGTAGGTTAGTTCCTCACCCTTGTTTTGGAATACCTTACTGGCAGCCCAGAGGTAAGTTTTCGCCTTGAGCATGATAGCTGCACCCTTGGTGGCGCGACCTGTCTCGGTAGTGGCATGAGCCTGGGGGAGATACTTGGCAGCCTCGTCGGCTTCAGACACGATGAAGTCTACCATCTGCTGATAGCTTGCACGTGGGAACTTCTCTTCTTTGATGAGTGGATTATAAGTGTGGTCGATGAGGGTTACACCACCAAACATTCTCCACAGCATATAATAGTAATAGCCTCGCATGAAGTGCGCCTCACCGATGATGCGGTTCTTCTGGTCGCCATTGCTGATATTACCTAAATTTTCCAGCAAGGTGTTGATAGACTGAATCTGAGTGAAGTAGTTGCTCCATACATTGGCAGCCCATTTGGTAATCTCCTGGCTGTTGCCTTTCAGTAAGTCGCCATAGCCGGCATTATAGTAAGAACTCTTACCCACACTAATCTGGTCGCCAAACCAAGGCATATAATATCTTGATTTGCTCTTTACCAGCGAAATGCTGGGAACATAAGTGCTGAAGCCATTGCTCATACATCTGTACCAAGAGTTCTCGTATTCGTCGAGAAGCTGAGGATTACTCCATACCGACTTCTCGGAAATCTTGTCGAGAGGAGCATCCCTGAACAGGCTGTCGCAACTCGTCAGCACACCGGTGGTGGCTGCGAGTGTAATGATGGTTATGATTCTATTGAATTGTATTTTCATACTTTCTGTGTTCTATATATATTAATGTGGTCTCGTTAGAAACCTAAGTTGAGAGTTACACCGTAAGAACGCTGGATAGGGTAGCCACGGAGTGACTCAGGGTCCATGCTCTTCAGACTGCTGATGGTGAAGAGGTTGCTTGCCTGCAAAGCGATGCTGAGCGAAGAAAGGCTCATCTTCTTGACGATGCTGCCTGGGAAGTTGTAACCGAGGTTCAGCAACTTGAGGCGCACGAAATTACAGTCCTCAATCCAGAATGTAGACTTCTTGCGGTTGTTGTCGTTGGATGTGGCAATCTTCACGCGTGGATATTTGCCAGAAGGATTGCTCTCCGACCAACTGTCGGTAAGGTGATACTTCTGATACTTAGGCAGGGTACCGTTCTCCAATGTATAGTAGTCGGTAATGTTCTGCTTGTATCCTGACTCGCCCTGGAAGATGGCATTGAGGAAGAAACCCTTGTATTGCATTCCGAAACGGAAGCTGAAGTCCATGTCGGGTTGTGAAGAGTTCTTGACGTAAATATAGTCATGAGAGTCGAGAACACCATCCTCGTTCTGGTCGATGTATTTGATGTCACCAGGAGCGATGGTTGCATTACCCTGTCCGTCCTGATCGAGTGGCCAGTTGTCGATTTCTTCCTGACTCTGGAACAGACCTGCTGCCTGATACATCTGCCATACCATGCTGCTGGTTTCCTTACGGCGAAGGTTGGGCAACTGGCTGCTCTCGTCGCCGAAGTCGAGGTATTTGTCGTTGCTCTTTGACAGGTTGATTGACATGTTGTACTTGAACTTGCCGATGGTGTTCTTGTGGCTGATGGTGAAGTCCCAGCCCCATGCCTTCAACTTGCTGAAGTTCTCAGAAGGATAAGCTCCATCGGTACCTGTCGAAGGAGGGAATAGATAGTCCGGTGCCGATGTGATCTTGTCGGTCTCGTAACGTACGAAGTAATCGAAAGACACACCGATGCGTCCGTTCCAGAAGCCCATGTCCAAACCGAAGTTATAGTCGTGGGTCTTTCCCCATGACAGATCGGTGTTAGGATAGCTCATGAGTGTGAATCCAGGACGGTAAACACTTGAGGCAGAACCCTTGCTGCCGAAGCTGTAACCATAGTTGGCAGACTCGGTGTAGTTCTTCAGATATGAGTATGCACCCACCAAACCGTCATTACCCAACCATCCAGTAGAGGCTCTCAGCTTGAGGTTGGAGATAACGCCCTGCTTCCAGGCTTTGAAGAATTCCTCATTAGAAACAACCCACGAACCAGAGAATGATGGGAAGAAACCCCATCGGTTGGAGGGTGAGAAGTTGGTAGAACCGTCGACACGGAAACTGAACTCAGCAAAGTACTTGTTGGCGTAGCTGTAGTTGAGACGGCCGATGGTAGAGGCACGCTCGTTGATCGTCTCATTACCAGAGAGAGTTGAGCTCTTGGCCACACCCATGGTCTCGGGCACAGAAGTCTTGTCGAGGTTCTTGCCTATCATATACTGATTGTTGAGTCGCTGATAGTTCATGACCAGTGTGGCACCTACGGTATGCTTTGCCGCAAAGGTGTTGTTGTAGTTGATACCAGCCTCATAGAGCTGACTCTTATAGAAACGGTCGGTCTGCTCTAAGGTTGTCTTAGCCTTAGGATAAACCGTATTCTGGTCGATGGCAAATTCTTCTGTAGTGGCATCGTAGGTGTAGAGAGTTACAGGAGTGCTGTATCTCTTTTCTATACGATGGTTGTCATCGAAGGTTCCACGTACATAGGCATTCAGACCCTTTACCCAAGGGATGTCCCATCGCAGGTTGACATTCACAGTACCCATTCTTGACAGATCTTTGATGTATCCGCCCAAGCCACGAAGGTTGATGAGCGGGTTGCTGCCGTCGATACTTGCCAACTCGCCATTGGTAAACTCATATACCTGAAGGGGAGAATAGCTATAGGCTGCATCGAGGGTTGTGTAGCTGCTGTTCTTGGCGTTAGAGTTGGCGCCCGTATAGTCGACAGACAAAACGAGACCCTTGGTGAGGGTGGCATCCAACTTCATGGAGTAGTTGATACGGTCGCGGCCTACACCACTATAGAGACCCTTGGAGTTGGCATAGCCCAAAGAGAGATAATATCTTACGTAAGAGTTGCCGCCACTTGCCGAAACAGCATGAGTAGTAGAGTAGCCTGTCTTGTCGAGATAGTCTAAGAGGTTGCTGTCGCCATAGACGTTGGGGTTGGCGTGAGTGCGGATCTCTTCCAACTGCTCCTCTGTATAAGGAGCCAGGGTGCTGGAAGGTGAGTTGGCAATAGCCTGATTGCGAAGCTTGGCAAACTCGTAGGCATCGAGGAACTCAGGCAGTTTGGTAGCTTCCTGGAGGTTGTATTGGCCACGGTAGTTGATGCGCAACTTCTGGTTGCCCTCAGCGCGCTTGGTCTGTACGAGGATAACACCATTAGCGGCACGTGCACCATATACGGCAGCAGCTGCAGCGTCTTTCAATACGGTGATGCTCTCGATATCATCGGGGTTGAGGTCAGAAAGACGAGTCTCACCATCAGAAGTGGTAGTACCGAATCTTGGCACACCATCGATAACGAGCAAAGGAGCTGAGTTAATACCACGGATATGAAGGGCAGCTTCCTTGGCAGTACTTGGGTCACCCGTAGAAGCCATGACCTGCAGACCAGCCACCTGTCCGGTAAGGGCATTGTCGAGGTTGGCGGTAGGCATCATGAGCAAGTCGTCAGCCTTGATGGTCTCAATAGAACCTGTGATAGACGATTTCTTCTGAAGGCCATAACCTATTACGACAAACTCGTCGAGATGCTGGGCGTCTTCTTCCAGTTTCACTTCTATCTGTTTGCCAGACTGAGCGCTTACCTCCTTGGTCTTGTAGCCAAGGAAAGAAATGACCAACTTACCCTGATGGGCAGGGATGGAGAAGTTGCCATCCACATCGGTGCTGGCACCTATCTTGGTGTCTTTCCACCTTACATAGGCACCAGTGACAGGCTCACCAGCCTGGTCGATCACCTTACCCTTGACGAAGTCCTGGGCGTTTGCAAATTGACATACCCACATGAAAGTAAGCATGAGTGCCCACTTCATGTAGTAGTGCAGTGTTTTGTTCTCTCTCATAAAAATATTTATTTTCAAATATATAACTTGTTTTAGGGAGTAGAGGAGAAATTGGGGGAGTTAAAGGAGTTAAGAAGTTAAGGAGTTAAGACGTATGTCTTGTTGCTTAAGAACTACGCCAAAAAGACTGTTGTCTTAACTCCTTAACTCCTTTAAACTTCTGAACTTGCGTAACTTGAATTACTTATTGTTCAGCAACTTCTCCATGAGAAGAATCTGATAAGAGTAGAAGTCGCGGGTGCTGCCAGTAGCGGTAGCACGATAAGCACGATACTTGTTGAGTACACGCTGCAGGCTTCCTGTCATCAGGGCACCAGTCTCAGCATCGCTGAGCATGCTGCCACCATAATTGATACGTACGAAGCTGTCGGACATATCGTTGGCATTGCAAATCTGCTGCGACATCTCGAGGTCGTTCTGCCACAACTGGTCGTCGGTGAGACCCTTGGTCTTCTTGCCTGTCTCGGGCTGCAAGCCAGTGCGCTGCATCATCAGATTGATGGCGTTAGACTGCAGAGCCTGCTCGGCATAAGAAAGCTTTCCACCCACAGGAGCCTTGAAGATCATGTTGGTCAGGTCGTTCATATAACTTTCGATGGTGTAGTTGGCGTTGGCATTTACCATTCCACCTTCCTTGATGCGATAGAGTGCTGTAGGGTTGAACAGTGAAGAAATGGTGCGCTTGCAGATGTTCTTGTTGACATCCAAACTCAGTTCCATCTTGTTCAGCAGGGCATGAGGTGTGAGCCAACTGTCGAAGCTGCGCATCTGTGCAAGCAGCCATGTGAGGGCTTCCTTCTGACGTGCCTTGTTGATGTAGTTCATGCTCTGAGCCTGACCGTCGCCCTGTCTGATCTCAGTATATTCGATGCCACCGATATAAGATGCCACATGGTTGATGTAGCGGGTGTACTGCTTGGTAACCTCACGATAGAGTTTCTCCAAGTCGTCGTATCTCTCGCCCTTCTCCATGGTCCAGTTCTCGAAGTTCTTCATCAGAATCTTCATGTTGCTGATACCATAGTTGCTGGCTTTGATATGGTCGTTTCCAAGGTCCTCGGTCAGGTCGGTTGGGTCTACAGTACCTAAAACCTGCTGAGCGCCAAACTGGAATTTCTTATCGTTGGCTTTTTCGGCAATCCATTTGTTAAGAGTAGCCACTTCCTCCTCAGGAGTATTGGCGCCCTTGATGATTCTGTAACCCCAGTTGATGGCATACTTGTCGTATACACCGATAACAGGAGGAGTAAGACGCACGCCTTTCTCCAAATCGCCAGGCTGGGCGATGTAGTTGTTGCGGGCATAGTCCATGATACTTGGTGTGGTGCCATACTGCTGTGTGAACTTTGGATCTCTCAGCTGCTCAACGTCGAAAGCATAGCTGGCACCCATGTTGTGCATCAGACCCAGGGTATGACCAATCTCGTGGGCTGCTGCATAACGGATAGACTCGCGCATCACATCATCATCGAAGGTGTTCTTGCGAACTCGCTTGTCTACAACTGCAGTCTGGATGAATCGCCAGTTGTGCAACAGGGATACGATGTTGTGATACCAGATGACGTCGGCAGTGAGAATCTCGCCGGTACGAGGGTCTTTATGACTTGGACCCATGGCGTTGGCGGTAGATGTGACTGCATACTTGAAGCAGTTGTAGCGCATATCGTCTGGATCGAAGTTTGGATCGTTCTTGGGATAGTCTTTAGCAATGATGGCATTCTTGAAACCAGCCTGCTCGAAAGCCTGGTTCCAGTCTTCTATACCCGTCTTGATGGTTTCTCTCCACTTCTCAGGGAAGGCAGAGTCGACATAGAACACGATAGGTTTCTGTGGCTCCACCAGTTCGCCGGCAAAGTACTTGTCCATATCTTCGGGCTTGGGTTGCAGGCGCCATCTGTTGATGTAGGTCTTGCTCTCCATCTTGTCCTTGGAAGAACTGTATATGTTCTTGTTGTTATTGAAGAAACCCACTCGGTTGTCCTGGTATCTCATAGGCATAGGATCCTCGGGCAGGACAAAGAGTGAACGGTGAACCTTCACAGAGTAAGGCTTCTTGATCATACCTGTGGTGTTGAACGACAGGGTGCTCTCTATCTCGATGTTCTTAGGGAAAGTCTTCACGAAGTCGATGCTGGAAGCATCGGCAGAGAAAGTACCCTTGATGGCATTGGCATCGCCAAAGAGTTTAGAAAAAATAGAAACCTCTTTCAGTGGAGAGATGTAAGCTTCGTTGGTGCCAAAGAATGAGGTCACGTCGATGACAACATTATTGTTATTGCGAGCCACAATCTTGAAGCCCTTCATGCGGGGATTCAAGAAATTCTTGTCGAAAGAAGCAGCGATAGGGTCGTTCTTGTCAACGACATTATTACTTTGTATGAGATTGATATATACGTTTCGTTCATCCTTTGAGAACTGTATGAGCAAAGGAGTGTTGATCATCTGCCCAGCCACAAAATCCTGTGTGTCGCTTGTTGCTGCCATTCTGTTGGCAAGGATATACTGGTGACTGAATGCAGAGTCGGGCAATTCAAAATACAGCTTGCCGCTTTTGCTATTGTAGATGACAGTAAACAAGCCTGTATCTTTCTTTCCGCCCTTGGTGACTTTAGCGTAGTCTGTTTTGGTGGAATCCGACTTAGCAGTCAGCAAGTTAAGGCTCTTTTTCTTGCTCTTGGCTTGGGTGTTCAGTGATGGGGGGGCAAAGCATATACTTACCGCCAATACCAATGTGGATAATCTCATAATAAATGTTTTTTCTTTTCGTTTTATTCTGTACGTTAATTTTTTTAACGGCGCAAAGTTACGTATAAAAAATGAAAAAACAACCATAATAAAGGAAAAAATATCGATTTGTAGTAGAATTAATAAAAAAAGTAAGCGAATTGATAGGATTTTTTTGATAAACCTTCTCTTATTGCCCTATTTGCGAAAGTTGAGTATATATAATAAGGTATAGGAACGGAAAGAGGGATGGAAAAGAGCAGAAAGTGATAAAAAATAATCGAAATTGCAATTTTTATCGACAAAAAGTTTGTAGATTGAAAGAAAAAGTGTAAATTTGCAATCGAAACAATAACGAAACAATATTATTCATAAATAATAAGCAAATGACAACATTCGTATCTTCAACAGCATGGTGGTGGCGTATCTCAAGATTGAAACAGTCGTGAGTCGATAAGCCGTGTGTGGATATGAAAATCCTAAGAGAGATAGAAAAGGCCTGCCGTAACTTGCGACAGGTCTTTTTTCTTTAAGGTCTGTTACAGGTAGAAGGAGGGTTTGAACGAAGATAACAACAAAAAATATAGGAGACAAAACTTATGGAAATGAAGGACATTTTGAACAGAATGTTGAATCATGAGGAACTTTCCCGAGAGGAAACCAAGAACATCATCGTTGGCATCACAAAGAGTGAGTTCCCTGAAGAACAGATCACAGCCTTGCTTACAGGCTTGCAGATGCGTGGTGTGACCGTGGACGAGTTGTTGGGCTTTCGTGACGGAATCCTGGCGACAGGAGTTCCTGCCATCCTCGACTGCGACAGATATATAGACGTAGTAGGAACGGGAGGCGACCGTAAGAATACATTCAATATTTCTACCACCTCGTGCTTCGTCATAGCAGGAGCCGGATATAGGGTGGCCAAACATGGAAACTATGCTGCCACATCGGTGAGTGGAGCTTCCAATGTGATTCAGAATCATGGAGTACTTTTCACTGACGATCTCGACAAACTCAACCGCTCCATCAATGAGGCTGGTATCGTGTACCTTCATGCACAGTTGTTTGCCAAGGCGATGAAGTTTGTCGGTCCTATTCGCAAGGCCTTGCAGTTTCCTACCGTCTTCAATCTCTTAGGTCCTTTGGTCAACCCCAGCCAGCCTTCGTGTCAGTTGCTCGGAGTTGCCAATCTCGACCAGATGCGCCTCTATAACCAGGTATATCAGAAGATTGGCATCGACTATGGCATCGTCAACAGTATAGATGGATATGATGAGATTTCGCTGACCAGTGACTTCAAGGTAACAACCAACGACTATGAGCGCATCTTCAAACCTCAAGACTTAGGTTTCGAGACAGCCAAACCGGAAGAGGTTAGAGGTGGAGCTACCGAAGAGGAGGCAAAGGACATCTTTGATGCCGTACTTGAAAACAGAGCACTTCCTGCCCAGAAGAATATCGTTTTGGCTAATGCAGCCTTCGGTATCCAGGTGATGGAGAAGGGCAAGAAGAGCATTGAGGAGTGTGTGGAAATAGCACGCGAGAGTATAGACTCGGGCAAGGCACTTGCCACCTTCAAGAAATTTGTGGAACTGAATAGTTAAAGGTAAAAAGGTAAAAAAGTAAAAAAGTAAAAAGGTAAAAAAGTAAAAAGGTAGAACATGGCTGATATATTAGAAGAAATCGTAGCTCATAAGCGAATAGAGATGGAGCAGCGCAAGCGCTTCATATCTCCACGCCAGATGGTAACGCTGACCGACAGGAAGATAAAGGCTGACGAGGGACTTACCCCAGGAGGCAGCATGCGTGACGCCTTGATGTCATCATCCACAGGTATTATTGCCGAGTTCAAGCGCAAGTCGCCCAGCAAGGGATGGATCAAGAAAGAAGGCAAGGCGAGCGTTATTCCTTTGGGCTATCAGCAGAATGGAGCTTCGGCATTGAGTATTCTTACCGATATCGACTATTTCGGAGGCTACGACGAGTATATACAGGAGGCCCGCCATGTGGGTGTTACCTTACCTATATTATATAAGAACTTCGTCGTAGAGGAATATCAGCTTTTGCAAGCCCGCTATTGTGGTGCTTCGGCTGTGCTTCTGATTGCTGCCTGTCTGACAAAGCAAGAATGTAAAGATCTTCTGAATATGGCGCATCAGTTGGGACTGGAAGTCTTGTTGGAGATGCATAACGCCCAGGACTTCGAATATGCTGAGTTGGAACCCGATATGTATGGCATCAACAACCGCAACCTCGGAACTTTCGTTACGGATGTGGAGAACAGTTTCCGCCTGGCAGAACAGTTGCCCAAGGATGTATGCAGAGTGAGCGAAAGCGGTATCTCCAATCCGGAAGTTGTCAGAAGACTTCGTGAGGAAGGCGGTTTCAGAGGCTTCCTGATGGGAGAGCAGTTTATGAAACAGGCCGACCCGGGCATAGCCCTGAATGAGTTTATAGCCAATTTGTAATTTTAAAAGTAGAACCGTCTTTAAAGCATCATGATTATAAAGGTATGTGGCATGCGCGATGCCGACAACATTCGCGAAATTTCTGCACTGGGAGTCGACATGATAGGACTGATTTTCTATCCTCCGTCACCCCGATATGTGCAGCAGTTCAGCAGTGGGGCTGGTATTATTCCCGACTATGCACCCGACATGGGAAAGACACCACTCAGGGTAGGTGTCTTTGTAGACGATATGCCTCAGAATATAGTGACAAGAGTCTATAATTACAAACTCGACTATATTCAGTTGCACGGCAACGAACCACGCGAGACATTGGAGAACCTGCGTACCACTATCGACCCCGATATCAAACCCAAAATCAAGATTATCAAGGCCATCAGTGTAAGTTCGGCCGAAGACATTAAAAAATATAAGGAATATGTAGGAGCTGCCGACCTCTTCCTCTTCGACACCAAATGTAAGACAGTGGGTGGAAGTGGTGAGCAGTTTGATTGGCAAGTCTTGCAGGCTTATGATGGCGATGTGCCATTCCTACTGAGTGGTGGCATCGGACCCGATGATGCAGAGCGTATCAAGAACTTTCATCATCCCAAGTGCATAGGCATCGACCTCAACTCGAAGTTCGAGATTGAGCCAGCACTCAAAGATGTAGAGAAACTCAAGCAATTCCTTGTAAAGGTAAAAAGGTAAAAAGGCTTTTTAAAGGTAAAAAGGTAAAAAAGTAAATGAAACAAACAATGAACAAGATAAATCAACTATTTGAAAGTCGTAAAGACCGCAAGCTGCTGAGCTTGTATTTCTGTGCCGGTTGTCCCACTCTCGAAGGCACGGGCGATGTCATCAAGGCAATGGAACGTCATGGCATCGATATGATTGAGGTGGGCATACCTTTCAGTGACCCTTTGGCCGACGGACCAGTCATTCAGAGTGCCGGAACGCGGGCTCTGAAGAACGGTATGACCGTGAAGACTCTCTTCGGACAACTGAAAGCCATCAAGGGCGAAGTAAGCCTTCCTCTTGTGCTGATGGGCTATCTCAACCCAATCATGCACTTTGGCATCGAGGCTTTTTTCAAAGAATGTGTTGAGGCTGGAGTGAGTGGAACCATTATTCCCGACCTGCCTTTCGACGACTATCTCAAGGTGGTGAAACCTATAGCCGACAAGTATGACATCCGTGTCATCATGATGATAACTCCAGAAACCAGCGAGGAGCGAATCCGCTTT
>OGKS01000326.1_pt1 | contig 27401 bp, 30 predicted proteins | sample 1572491 | NCBI WGS metagenome assembly OGKS01 (sample SAMEA2582153, study PRJEB24529) | metagenome | biome: Human gut stool | place: China | collected 2011
GAAAGCTCAATGACGAGGATATGGCAACCATGCAGACCCTTGCTTCCGATATTCTGCTAATGGAACGTGGGCAGACAAAAGCTGTCACAGGTAAAGAGCATCTGGAACGAAACGATTTCATCATTGAGAAGCAGAAAGCCGAACTGCAACGTATAGAAGAAACCAAGCGACACAAGGAGCAACAGGTAAGCCTTGCCGAACAGGAACTCAAACAGGTAAAAGCTGAGATACGTACAGACAAACTCAAAAGTGCAGCTACCGATGTAGCCACTGCCATAACCAGCAGCGTAGGTTCTCTTTTCGGAAGCGGTAAGTTGAAAGAACTGGAACATAACATCGAGCAGCTACATCAGGAGATTGCCAACCGGGACAAAGCTACTGATGAATTAAAAATTCAGATGCAACAAATGCAGGAACAGCACGGCAGACAAATACGCAATCTTCAAGGAATACATAATAAAGAGATTGAAGCTAAAGACAAAGAAATATCACGGCTAAACACCCTGCTTGAAAAGGCATTATGCTGGTTCCCATTACTCAAAGAAATGCTGAGAATGGAAAAATTATGCTATGTCACTGGTTTTACCAAGGGGATGGTTGATTCTCTTTTATACAAAAAGGAAGCTCTCAGATGTAGTGGAAAAATCTATTCCGAAGAATATAGACAGAGATTTGAAACAAAAAATGTAATTTTCAAAATTGAACGAAGCCCGATCGATAAGAATAAATTGATGCTGACTATAAACCAACAGCCAATCAGCGAATGGTTCAAAGAACAATGGGAGAAGTTACAGCAGCATCTGCGTAACTCAGTGCAGAAAGAACAAAAATCCAGAGGATTCAGGATGTAATATAGAGAAGTACAATTCATCATGGATTGTACTTCTATCGTAATATATAGTACAAAATCTAAGTTGTCTAACTATTCTAAAGTAAAATAAGCAATAAAAGAATATCTTATTCACTATTAATATACCATATTGTCAATATCTTTCCCTCATTTAGTCAATCGTATCTTTTCGTGGTAGAAATAATTTACGATAACCGGCTTGCCTTTTTCCGAGCGCCCGTAAGGCAAATCATTTATTCTATATGGAAACCCCTGTGCCTTGGCGTATTGGGAAATGTCCTGTTCCAATGCCTGCCAGTAATCAAGCCTCTTTTTGTTGTATATTTCTTCGTATAACGGAAAGAGGTCGGGATGCTTCTCACGGATATACGTCATTATCCCTCCCTTAAACTGCCCGCGCAGATTCAGGTTTTCGAGCCATATCAAATCGGCATATCCTTTCACTTTCTCGATAATCGCCTTCATATCGGTTATTCCGGGGAATATGGGCGATACAAAACACACGGTACGGATGCCCGCCTCATAGACCTGACGCATTGCGTTCAGACGACGTTCTATGCTCACGGCATTGTCCATATCCGTACGAAAACGCTCGTCAAGCGTATTGACCGACCATGACACCGTTACTTTGGGAAAACGCTTCAACAGGTCGAGGTCGCGCAGGACAAGGTCGGACTTAGTGCATATCATAATCTCGGCGTTGCTCCCACGCAGCTCTTCGAGCAGCCTGTGGGTACGGCAAAATTGCTCCTCATACGGGTTGTAACCATCCGTCACGGAACCTATCACAATGCGCTCTCCGTCATATTTGTGCGGATTGGCTATCGGTTTCCAGTTCTTCACGTCCAGAAATGCACCCCACGGTTCTGTATGCCCGGTGAATCGTTTCATAAACGATGCGTAGCAATACTTACAGGCGTGGGGACAGCCCACGTAAGGGTTGACCGAATATCCTCCGACCGGCAGTGAGGATTTGGTCATAACGCTCTGTACGTCTATTTCTTTGATTATTTCGGTATTCATTGTAAGCGTTTTGTAAATTGTTCCGGCAGTTCCTGAATCATCCTTTCTTCGCCCATTATAGGCAGCAAATCCTCTTTCATAAACACGGGGACGCCCTGTGTTTGGGCTTGGTCGGCAATGTGAAGCACCCATTCGGGACGGGAATCCACTTTGCCTTTCCGATGTCCGGTCTCCGTACCTATGACAATCCAGTCGATACCCTCGAAATCTATATCGCCGATTTCATCGAAAATAGGTTCGAAAGTGACATGGTAGTGCTTGGCCTTGATATTTCTTTTCAAATCGTCTAGCCGCTTTTTTTCGGAATTGCGCGTGACGGTCACGCCCATCCATACATTCTCGTCATCTGTAGAGAAACTGATCTTGTCCGGACATTTCGTAAGGAATATATAAGCGTGTTGCGGATTGCTTTTCATTCGTCTGAATATTTCCGCATTCCATTCAGGCTTCCAATCGGAGAAATCGCTCATTCCGGTCATCAGCCATACGTGAGGCTTGGGCGTGTCGATGATACGCAGCTTTCGCACCATATATTCCGGTACGGAGAAGTCGTCCGTAATATGGAAACGGCGGCAGTTGTTACGGGCATAGCAGTAGCTGCACCCGATGGAGCAGCCTACCACTATGTTCATATTCTTTATCAGGGATTTTATACAGATAGTCATCTGCTTAGAGTTCCTTTTTAGAATCATTTCGGAGAGACTTTCCATTTTACCGGTTCTTTCAGTATGATTCCGTCAGTGGCATCCTCCTGTGAGAATGTATTGCTGCAATATTGTATGCAGAGCATGAGGAGCGGAGTCGTTCCGTTGTTACGGACACTTCGTTTTCCTGCAGGAGATACCCTGACAACGCTACCTTCTTCCACTGGGAACACTGTTCCGTCTACTTGAAATTCACCTTTACCGGAGAGGAAAAAATAAAGTTCCTCATGACTCTTGTGACTATGCAGAAATCCGGTTTCTGTACCCGGGGCGAATGACTGGAAAGAAAACTCGCTTCCCGTAGTTCCGAGAGCGGTGCTGCAGAATACTTTTCCGGGAATTTTCACATCCGGGCCAAGCTGAAGTTCGTATTCATTCAGTTCATTCAACTTACCGACACTGATCGCGGCGAAATTCTGTTCTACCGCGATTTTCCTAATCTTTTTCATCTTTCTAATATTTTGAAATGATTGTTTATACAGTTATTTAAGTGTTATGCTTTCTCCGTCTTCCGGTATAATCAGTCGGCTCATATCCGTCCCGTGATGGCGAGCTTCGTTGCGAAGGATGGCACGGGTGGTCTGGCAATGATCGATGGCATCCATGTGTACGGTAATCAGCTTGATGTGTGGGGGGAGTGTGTCAAGCATCGCCATTACTTCCTGTTCATTGGGGATGATACAACCGTCCGTCTTAGAGAATTCGGGGAATACCGCACCGCCACTGTTCACCACAATATAATTAGGACGATACTTTTCCACGGTAGCAAGAGTACATTCTTCCCATTTGCAATCGCCCATGATATAAATAGTCGGAAGCCCTTCGGACATCAGCACATAGCCCGAAACAGGTCCCATCATCTGGCCTATCTGACCGAAACCGTGATGGCCAATAGCACGGTGGATGGTCAGATGACCTAAGGTTATGCTCTCTTCAATCGCTTCTACATTTGAGAAACCATCTTTCAGGATGGCGGCCTTATCTTGTGGCTGGGTGTAGAAAGGAATGTCTTTCGGCAAATGCTGCTTTACACTTGGTTCGTAATGGTCGATGTGGTTGTGGGTGAGCAGTACCATATCAACACCTTCAGTAATGTCGCTAATAGGCATTACGAGATGTACCCTCGGATTCTTATATACACCGAGAGCTGATTGCAGGGTTCCTTTGTCGGCAAATACGGGGTCAATAAGAATGGTATGTCCTGCATAGTTGATTTTCAAGGTGGCACTGCGTACCAACCGAATAATTGCTTTTTCGTTCATGATGTTATGTTTTGTATTATTTTTCGGGTACAAAGTTCGAAAGGATATCCCAATGTCTCTATGCCTTAAAAACAGGAATATATGCCATTTTGATAAAAGAATGATGTATATTTGCAGAAAGCAAAAAACAAGAGTGATGAAAGCTATAATCAATCCCGAAAGACTTGTAAGCGTTCCGTTCAATAAAACGCAATGTGGCGTAGACTTCTACATTAACACAGGCGAAAGCAAGGACATCTGTGGTGTCTTGACCGAGCATAAGGCGTTTAAGACAGATTTTTTCAGCTTCTATTTCTTTCGTCGTGCCAATGGATATTTGTTGCTGAACTTCCGAAAAGTGGAGTTACGGGATGGTATGGTGCTGCTTTTGTCGCCGCACCAGCAACAGGAATGGCACGTGAACGAGGTAGAACTAGATTACACTTTTCTTATTTTCCGCGAAGACTTTATGCGCACGTTCATTGCTGACAAGTTCTTCGTATATCGGCTGTTGTATTATTATCAGACTGATACACCGCCCTACTTGTTTGCCGAGCCGGAGGAGCTGACGGAATATATGCGCCTCTTAAAAAAGATAAAACAAGAACTACAACATCCTGTGGTAGACACTTACAACCTCATTGTGTCAGTGCTTTATTATCTACTGGTAATTATCAACCGGGCATACGCTCAAACTTATCGTCTACCTGTCGAAGTGCCAAAAAACAATTACGCATTCAAATTCAAGGACTTACTCGAAAAACATATCCGAACGACACAGCGCGTTCAAGAATATGCTGATATGCTTCGGGTAAGTCGTATCACCTTGAATAATTCTGTCATGGCGCAATTTGGTGTATCAGCCATTCACTTACTCAAGCAACGTCTTTTGGAAGAGCTGAAAAATGAGCTACTGTTCTCCAATCTGAATGTGAGCCAACTGGCAGACGAGTTCCACTTTTCCGACCCCAGTCACCTCATGCGTTTTTTCAAAAAAGAAACAGGCAAGACTTTTACCCAATATCTAATGAATTACAAAAGAGGAATATATGAATAGAAATTTCATATTTGGCAAATGAATTCCATATTTAAGATATTTATTTTTTTGAATAACTATATTTTTCGTCATAAAGGTTCATTCTGCCAGTCCATAGAAATACCAATCGCTTTGTAATTGACATTCTTTTGAAGAATCTTAAAAAATACAAAAACACCCAATTTTACATTCTTGGGTGTAAAAAAGGGTGTAAATCTCGCAAATGCTTGATTTACACCCTTTATTGCGGAGAGAGGGGGATTCGAACCCCCGCGTCCTTTCGGGCCTGACGGTTTAGCGAACCGTCCTCTTAAACCACTTGAGTATCTCTCCAAACGGGGCTGCAGCCGCGCCCCTAATCGTCAGCCTCCCGGCTGTCTGCAATTAGTTCAACTATAACCACTATCGACATATAAATGAAAGGGAAGCAAATGAACCACGAATAGCTCTTTACTGATATGGCAGCTATGGCCAAGGCCACCAATCCGACGATAATGCTTACGGCAATGATCATCGCCCTGTATGCTGCTCTTTTCATTTCCTTATTGATGATATTCGTTTCTCTGATAGAGTCTGGGCATGATACAACAGATTGCCCCAAGCCTGAAGCGTCATCCCTTCATAATGCTCTATTTCCTTGTCGTCCTGGAACAATGTGACCTCACTGTTCACTTTGCTCATTCTGACTTTGATGCCACCGGCGAAAGTCTGGATGATTTCATCATCCGTATGTTCTGTCCGGCAATTTGGCATAAAGTCTTCCTCCTCAATGGAGCCGCCATTTTCAAGCGCATAACGCCTGACCTCATCGGATAGTTTACTGTGCGTCAGATAATTTAAGGCCGACCAGACACTGACGCGTGAAATCCTGAAATGCTGGGCGAGTTTGTTACGGAGTGAGTCCGATACCTTGATGTATGTTCTCATATTTATGATGATTAAGAATTTTCAACTTAGCTGTTACGCCATTTTCTATATTTTTTCTTAATTGTTTCCAACTTTTCTTAACTTTGTACGGGCTTAACCGCGTTAAGTTTCTGCAAAGATAAGAGAAATTTTCTTATTTGAGCAATAAAATTGAGAAATTTTCTATTATTCATAGTAATTGCGTAATTTTTATGACTGGGAATGTAAAAGATCGACTGATCTCATATATTGAGGCAAAAGGCTTGAGCAAGAATAGATTTGAGCAAATATGTGGCTTTTCAAAGCGATATGTTAGCAACATCAGCGTATCGTTACAACCGGATAAGATTGAGAAAATTTCTCTTAATTTCCCAGATCTTAATATTGAGTGGCTCCTAACAGGAGAGGGAGAGATGATTAAACAGTCAACTCCTGTTTCACCGGAAAAGACATTCCCACTCAGAACAGACCGTAATCTTGCCATACAGGAAATACCACTCTATGACTTTGATGCGAGCGCCGGTCTGGTTGCAATATTCAACGATATGAACGCAGAACCGGTTGACTACCTCAAGATCCCGAATCTGCCTGCCGTTGATGGAGCTATTTATGTCAGGGGAGAGTCAATGTCCCCTCTCCTCAAAAGTGGGGACATCGTTATGTATAAAAAGAAAGACCTGACAATCGACAACATCTTCTGGGGAGAAATCTATCTCCTGTCGTTCAATACCGACGGGGACAGCTACACAGCCGTCAAATACATCAGAAAGTCCGATAAGCCAGGGATGGTGTGTCTTGCGAGCTTCAACCCACAGTTCGCACCCAAAGAGATCCCAATGGAATCAATCATAGCCCTCGCACTCGTCAAAGCATCCCTGACCTTCCACACAATGGAATGATTGTTCCCATTTAAGGAACTCTTCCAGGCTCAGGTCGTCAAGCAATTTTCCATTTATATATAATGGAATTGGCTTGACTTCCTTAATCACATTCCCATTGGGACCAATGAGCCTTGCGTATCTCCCATCACACTCCACTATTCCACCTTGAGTAAGGTCAAGGATGAGGCCATTTTCTCGAATGTAATTGCTTAACCGAATATCCATTATGATAGAAGTTGAAAATGAAATTGTTATAGAATTATTAAATCAGGGGATAATCATTGATGTCAGTCCTGGTGGAATCATATTTGGAAATAGGCATCACGAGGGAGGTATAAAAATGCTTCAGTTAATCGAGAATACTGTTTACTTAGTTGGTGAGATGGAAGGTGGGGAATTCCTTGTTAACTGCCTTGCCCGAGAAAAATATCTTGCACGGCTTAAAGAAATCATTTCTTATAAAGGAACAGAGGAAGGAATCAGTTGTGAAGAGGTCACTCATGTAAGGCACTACATTGTTCCTTCTGGTCATTATGTTTACGTCGGGCGCTATTCCGGTGCCATAATCAGTCGCGCAGGAACCAGAAAATTTTTGGACGAATTGATAGAGATCAATGAATCCACTGCAGATATCTTTGTTCCTTAACAATCGCCATTTCATAAGCACCATTTTCACAAAAATACCCATCAGAATCCATTCCGCACACTTTTTTTAACGGAATTAAGACCTTTTGTCGTATCTGACAACGACTTACAGGCTCAAAAAAGGCTGTTTTCAATGTCATAAGGGGGTGCTAAACCCTCATTTTCGTGCATAAAGTGGCTATTTTTTGTCATTAAACCCCTTCTAACAAGGGTATAAATGTCGGAAAAATGGGTATCTAAATGGGGGTTTAACCCACGCATTTCGTTTTGGAGTATGGGTATCTAACAGGGTATCTAAATGGGGTTTTACTGTTCAAAGGTTAATAATCTCAAGGACACAATATACCCCAGATTTGAAAGGCTGGCATTCATCATTTGAAAGGGCTAAATTTCAGGTATTGAACGGTTCTGCTCCAGTCGGAAATAAATTGGCAAAAATCCCCCTCCTGAGCCCTTAAAACCAAGAAAAGCACATTCCCTCACAACAAGAAAATGCCTCCGAAATAGGGCGTTTCTGACCCTTTTCAAAGGCATTGTAACATTCACTCTCAAATACAACCGTTCAACCGGCCCGGAAAGTAACGCAAAAGTAAACCAAAAGTAACATTTCGTTTTGCCCCCTCATCCCCTCAAATTCCTCCCTAACTCTCTAACACTCACCACTATTCACCATAAACTATCCTCTACAGAATTATCACATTTCGTTTTTACCCCCATAATTCTTGCACATACAGGCCAGAACTACGACTATAACCTTAACGGCATTTTCTTCAAAGACTTGAAGTTGGAAGAGCCGGAAGTCTATATGGATGCAGTAGGTGATGACCTCGGCGCTACCTGCGGTAATATCATCAACTGCTCATATAAACTTTTCGCTCAGACAAAACCTGATGCAGTACTAGTCCTCGGAGACACTAACTCATGCCTCAGCGTAATCGGAGCCAAACGACTCCATATACCTATCTTCCACATGGAAGCCGGCAACCGCTGTAAGGACGAGTGTCTTCCGGAGGAGACCAACCGTCGCATCGTAGACATCATCTCAGATGTGAATATGGCCTACAGCGAACATGCCCGCCGTTACCTTGCAGACTGTGGCCTCCCAAAAGAACGTACCTATGTCACAGGTTCGCCGATGGCAGAAGTCCTTCATAACAACCTCGCAGAAATCGAAGCAAGTGACGTTCATAAACGTCTTGGTCTGGAGAAAGGCAAATACATCCTTCTATCAGCACACCGAGAAGAGAATATCGACACCGAAAAGAACTTCCTCAGCCTTTTCAATGCAATCAACAAGATGGCCGAGAAGTACGATATGCCGATTTTGTATAGTTGTCACCCGCGTAGCCGTAATAGACTCGCATCAAGTGGATTTAAACTCGACCCACGCGTTATCCAGCATGAGCCTCTTGGATTCCATGATTACAACTGCCTCCAGATGAATGCGTTTGCTGTAGTGAGTGACTCGGGAACTCTTCCTGAAGAAAGTTCATTCTTTACGAGCATTGGTCATTCTTTCCCTGCCGTCTGCATCAGAACCTCAACCGAGCGTCCTGAAGCCATCGACAAAGGCGATTTTATCATAGCCGGCATCGATGAGAAATCACTTCTCCAGGCCGTAGACACCGCCGTGGAGCTTTGCAAGAATGGTCAGAATGGCCTTCCGGTTCCAGACTATGTGGATGAAAACGTCTCCACGAAAGTCGTGAAGATAATTCAGAGCTATGTCGGAATCGTCAATAAGATGGTTTGGCGAAAATTCTGAAAAATAAAAGTTGTTGTAAATGTAATTCACTTCGGAAGTGATAGGAAGAATTGTTAAAGGAAAATCCGAAACGAAGTTATTAAAGGGACCAGGCTCTGAACTACTTCAACCACTTCAAGGAAGTCTAATTCATGTATCGCAAGGATGGAAGGTATCCGATAGACAACAACCTGGCCTAACGTCATGTCCGACCATTTACGGCGTTGCTAAAAGCTATACAACACCACGGAAGTGAAGCTAGTGCGGAAATGGTAGCAGTATATCTGAGCGTAGTGAGTACAGTGAAGTTTGCCTGTCAATCGGTATGGCGGTTCCTCGGGGACTTCTTCGAGGATATGATGACAGGAGGGAAGAAGCATCTTTCGCTTCTAAGCCTGTCGATCACATAAAATAACTAGCAAAACATACGGAAAATAGTTAAATATTAACTGGGCAACCAGTTAAGTGTCTGCAATGCACTTGATTTGTGGTTTAGTTCACAATTATCTACAAATCTCCTGTACGCGTCCACTTTTCCGCATTGTAGTATGAAATCGAGTGAATATCTTTGGCCAAAAACAAAAAGATTGGTTAAAGATGAAAGAAGAAGCAAAAGTAAACTACGCGTTTGCGCTTAAGAACTACCAGCAAAATGGGCGGGGTCGTTCGATGAAGAAATTCTGTGAGGAAGAAGGTTATGACTACGAGAAATTCATGCAGTATTCGAGACGCGGCCAAAAAGAATACAGTGTGCTCAAAGAGGCAGATGCTCGTCAAACGTCAGACAAGTTTATCCCGCTAGTTGTTGAAGGTCCGTCAGAGAGTGTTCTCGGAATCCTAGACGTGCGGGTCCGCTTCACGAACGGGATGGAGTTGTCTCAGAGTGAAGGCGATCTCAATGAGCTATTCGGAATGGTCAGAAAGATGTTGGGGTAGGGTTATGGTAACGATGTCGAGTGAATATTCAATCTATCTCTATCGCGAGAAGGTGGATCTGCGCAAGGGGATATCTGGATTGAGTGGAATAGTTCGTTCTGAAATGAAGATGAATCCGAATACAGCAAAAAGCATATATGTGTTCAGCGGCAGTAATCCGAGAATCAAAAAGATCCTTGTTCGCGAGCACAACCGCTTCGAACTGACACAAATTCGTCTTGATGCCGGAAAATTTTTCAAGCCTATAATGGACGAAAGTCGTCGCTTTGGAAAAATTTGCTGGTCTGATCTCGTTATGCTCACAGAGGCTTCCGTATGCGGAAATATAAGGATAAAGTACGTTGACTAATCGTCTGTAAATAATTGTATATCAATAAAATAAGTCTGATTTTTACTTGCATTATTCGGGAATTATGAGTAACTTTGATGATATGAACGTAGAGACTCAATTGCAAGTGGCGTACTCGGCAAACGCCCAGTTGCGTGATCAGATAGATGCCTTGAATAGGACGGTCTGGTCGCTTGAGGAGCGTCTGCGTATATCTGATGAGGGCAAGGAGGACTTGAAGAAGTTCTATGAGAATCAGATGGATATTCTTCGTGTTGAACATCAGAAGTCAATAGATGCAGCTGTGTCTAGGATTACCAAATCCTTTGAAGAGCAAATAGCGAAGCTGATCAAGGAACGCGACGCTGCGTTGTTGTCTGCAAAGAGCTGGCGAGGAAAGAACTTCGGACGCAAGTCTGAACGAAATGCGGGCAAGGGAAAGGATGACGACAATAATGGTGCAGGAGAGGAGAATCGTGAGTCTGAGAAGGCTGACTATGTGGATGCTGAAACTCAGAAGGAGAAAGATAGCAAAAAGCGGTCAGGTGAGGAGAAAAGCACAATGGATGCCGAGAAACTTGTCAAAAAGTTAAAACGCAGGTATCCGGGTGCAGATGTGATCGTCGAGAGAGTTGACTATAGCAAGGCCTCTCAGTATATGTCTGGTGACAATGTTGTGGTGCATACGCTAGATGAGTACTTTACATTGTCTGAAGGCGAATACTTCCGTACGGGCCATAATGGTGAGATTGAAACGAGTTGGTACAGGGTAATAATCCGCTATCCCGAGAGTTATGAAGAGCATCTGTACGAAGCTGCCCATGTACGTAGCAATGACAAAGACGAGTATAAGACAACCGATATACTTGAAGCCGGTCGCCCTGTTCCGGGCTGTATGTTCAGCGTGGAGATGTTGGCTCATATCCTGTGTGAGAAATACCAGTATCATACGCCGATAGATCAAATAGTCGAGAAGCTTCACCATCAAGGTTTGAAAATACCAAAGAGTGTAATAGGGGAACATCTCCACAGAGCGATAGAATGGCTGTCCAATAAGCTGGAGGCATTCTGGCAAGCGGAAGTCCGCCGCTCATGGATTCTGATGCTGGATGAAACCCGCGTGTTGGTCGGATGTACGGACCCTGAAACGAAAGAACGTACTTACAAAGACAAGTATATGTGGGGAATACGAGCAAATAGCGTAAATCTATCTTACTTCATATATGAGGATGGTAGTCGCGGCGCGAAGGTCATCAGGCCGTTCTTGGATGGATTCCTTGGTTTCTATACGACAGACGGGTATGTGGTCTATAAGGTGTTTGACAGTAAGGATGAGGCGGATGAGGACGCAGAGAAGCAACAGAAGAAAGGTCGCCGTTCTGCATGTCTGGTTCATATCCGAAGGGTGTTTGTAGATGCGATAATAGAAAATGAGCCTGAGGCGATGTGGTTTGTGGATGAGTTCGGAAGGATGTTTGCGATAGAACATTACTGTGCGACGAGAGGCTTGACAGGCGATGCACGATTGGTGGAGAGACTGAAGCCCGGGAATACGGCAGACATCATGAAGAGGATAGAGGAACGGCTGGAAACGTTCAGGAAATCGGACTTTGCAGGGTGTGGCCAGATGTTGAAGAAAGCATTGAAATACGCTATTGGCGAGTGGCCGGCGATGAAGCGGGTGCTGGAATGTGGAGACGTTGAATTGTCAAACAACTTGAGCGAGCAGATGATGCGTAGGATAAAGATGAACTTGAAGAATGCCTGCAATATAGGAAGTGAAATATCTGCAAAGCATAATGCATTCATGTTCTCGGTGATCGAGAGTTGTAAGATGATAAAGCGAAATGTGGAAGACTATCTGAAAGCACTTTTCCGTCGACTGCGAACAGCGAAGGAGGGCGAAGACTTGACGTGCTGCCTACCATGTTACATGTCTTTTTAACAAGAAACTAAAAAATCACAAAGAAATATTATTAACAAAACCGCTGGAAATCAGCGGTTAACAGCGGTATGCGGAAAAGTGGACGCGTACTGTTTGATATATATATTCTTAAGGAAGATGAAGAACGCTTTAAGGATATCCTTTGGCTGATGATAGAGGTGGGTTTTAAACTAGTTCGTTATGAGCGTAGAGGTCTATATATGCTTGAACGCAATAGCGAATACATCAAAGTTTTTGTGCTGCATAAGATAAGTAGTGATGTGCGCCATACTGGAGGCTCAGACTTCATTCATGAGAAATATTTGCAGAATACAGTTAAGTGGGAGTTCAAGGGCATACAACTTAATGTCCCTGCAGAAGTGGACGAGTATCTTACTTTTCAATATGGTAAGGACTGGACAACGCCAAAGCAGACAGTGACGTATTCGAGAGGTGTCTTTGCACGTATTACCCATTGGATTCAAACTAAGTCACAAGATATGATGCCAGATAGCCTATATTACTATTGGCTCTTGCATCATCGTCAGAAAGATTTTCGCAAATTTAAGACCCGTTGTGAAAATGCAGGTATTCCTCTTCCTGAGAATGTCCAACTTGCCAGCATGCGACCACGAAAATATAAAAAGGTGCTTACAGTTGGAGTATATGACCTTCTGCATAAAGGACATGTTGAACTCTTTCGTCGTGCAAAGGGACTTGGTGACTACTTGATTGTAGCTGCACAAGATAGTGACTTTATTCTTAAGTATAAACCAACAGCTAAGGTGCTTAACTCGACAGAAGACCGTAAGTATATGATCAAGTCGATTCGCTACGTTGATGAGGTTATCACTTATACCGATGTTGATAAGATTGTGCAGGATGTGGGTTTTGATGTATTCGTTACAGGGCCAGACCAATGCCATGCTGGTTTTAAACGTGCAATTCAGTGGTGTGAGGCAAATGGCAAAGAGCATATCGTCCTTGGCCGTACCGATGGAGTGAGTTCAAGCGAATTAAAAGCAAAAATAGCAGAAAAAACAAAGAGTAAAGTATGATTGATAAGATTCAACAAAAAGAATTGCGAAATAAATTCAATCCAGATGGTTCGGAATTGCGTATATATCAGGAGCGCTTAATGGAAATGCTCTTATATGTTGATGAGTTCTGTAAGAAAAACGATATACATTATTGGCTGTCTTCCGGAACATGTCTTGGAGCAGTTAGACACGAAGGCTTTATTCCTTGGGATGATGATGTGGATATCGAAATGTTACGTCCTGATTATCTAAAGTTTCTTAAACTGTTTAAGGAAACGTCTGATTATGTTTTACAAACAAAAGATAATGATATGTATTATACATATCCATATGCTAAGTTAAGAGACAAGCATTCCATCGTAGAAGAACAAGGACAAGATCAATTATATAAATATCGTGGTGCATTTGTAGATATCTTTCAGATCGAACAAACAACAAAATGTGGCGCAATTGTATGCTCTTTCTTTATAGCATATACTGCAAATTTTTTAAGCAAAGGTGACTCTTGGATAAGAAAGATACTTTATAAGGTTCTTAAAAAAACATCATATACTATTATTTCGTTAACGAGACTGTTTTCCTATGTATTTCCGAATAAACAACTTAGACATACTTATGGAGGAGGGGCGGTAAATAATATTCGCTACAAAGAAGACGTGGTATCTGTTATAAATGCGAATTTTGAGAATAGCCTGTTACCAATACCCAAAGGATACGATCATTATCTAACTTGTCTTTATGGAAATTATCACTTAGTACCTAAAACTGTCACTCCACATATGACTTCATTTCAATTGTTAAAATAGTATGCAGACTAGAACAAATGCAATAATAAATAACGCGATTTTTCTATATATTAGAATGATTCTTGTACTTTTAGTGAACTTAGTGGTAACACGAATCATTCTTAAGAATCTTGGTGTTGAAGATTTTGGTATTTATAACATCGTTGGTAGTGTTGTTATATTTTTTAGTTTTCTGCGTACAGCCTTAACGAATGCGACTTCTAGATATTTAACTTATGAACTTGGAAGAAACAATAAAGAAGGATTGCAAAATGTATATTCTATGGCTATCAATTGTCATATTGTTCTTTCTGTATTTTTGTTTTTAATTCTCGAACTTGCAGGACTTTGGGTCCTAAATACACAATTGAGTATACCTGAAGATAGGATGTTTGCTGCAAATGTATTATTCCAATTTTCAATAGTTACATTTTGCATAAGCGTTATTCAAACACCATTTCATTCTAATATAATTGCTCATGAGCGCATGGACTTTTATGCGTTTTTAAGTATTGTGGAGGTGGCGTTAAAATTAGGTATTGCATTTTATCTCGCATATACATTTTATGATAAACTTGTGGTTTATGGCTGTTTACTTTGCTTTGCTGCGATTGTAGTGCTTGGATGCTATATTGTATATTGTAGGAAGGAATTCGCTGATACTCGTTATGTGTCAAATTACTGGAATGGGAAATATGTAAAGGAGTTTTCAGCATATTCGGGATGGAGTATGCTCGTTAATAGTGCTGATGTTTGTACACAGCAGAGTATAAGCATCTTCTTCAATATGTTCGTGGGCTTGGTAGCAAATGCGGCTTTAGGTATTGCAAACCAGATAAATTCGGGGTTGTTATCATTTTCTTCAAGTATTGCTCAAGCCTATCAGCCTCAGGTTGTGAAGTCTTATGCTGCTGGTGATATGAATTATTTTTATAAATTACTGTTTGCAGCTTCCAAAATATCATTCCTCATGATGTTTATCATTGCTGTACCAGTAGTCATTAATATAGACTATATATTGACAATGTGGTTGGGAGATTATCCTTCAATAGCATCCACATTTGTAAAAATAATCATGGTTTACTATATATTTGACAGCTTTCAAACGCCGCTAATTCAAGCAGTGCATGCAACAGGAAATATCCGTACCCACCAAATTTTTATCAGTTCGATTAAATTTACCGTTATTCCACTTATTTATCTAGAACTTAAATATTATGGTTCTGCCAACTACGCTCTTGCCATATGGGCATTTGGAAATGTTATGGGAGCAATTGTACGAACTATATATATGAAAAAGTTAATATGCTTAGACTTGAGAAAGTACGCAACTGATGTAGTTTGTAAACTCGCTATAATATCAATATTTGTGTTAACAGCAACTTCGTATGTTAGTAATCTTGTGAATCAAGCTTTACTATCTTTAATTATTAGCAGTGCATTATCTATTGTGCTGACTTCATTGTTGTCATTGTGTTTTCTGTTTAATAATTCGGAGAAAGTTTATTTGGCTGCAATTCCATTGATTGGAAAGTATTTTAAAAAGAAATGATATGCCTAAAGTAAGTGTTATTGTTCCAGTATATGGAGTAGAAAAATATATAGAGAGATGTGCTCGTTCTTTGTTTGAACAGACACTGGAGGACATGGAATTTATATTTGTAGATGACTGCACAAAAGATAAGAGCATGGATGTTTTATCAGAGTTAATTGATCAATATCCACATCGAAAGTCTCAAATAAAAATACTCAAACATAAAGTCAATCTGGGATTACCAGCTGCGAGGCAGACTGGTATACGTGTTGCAAAAGGTGACTACATAGCCCATTGCGACAGTGATGACTGGGTGACTAAAGATGCTTATCAAATTATGTATGATGAAATAGTCCGAGCAGATGCAGATATGTCCATCTGTGATTTCTTTATAAGTGACGGAGTATCTCATCACCCATACTATACGGTTCTCTCTAATACAGAGGAAAATAATCTTTTTGTATATATTAATATCTGGACAAGATTAGTGAAACGCTCGCTATATGAAAATGATATCCACTATCCCAAATATGCAATGTTTGAGGATCGAGTGCTTAGTATCCAGTTAACTTCTTTCTCAAAGAAAATTATTACAATTGATAAACCTTTATATTATTATTATTGTAATGCAGAATCAATTTGTAGAGTTTTTTCGGAGGAAAAGTGTTTGCAAAGATGGGAACAAGCAGTTGCTAATACAAATATTATATTAAAGGCAATTAAACCTTATGGTATAATTGAAAAATATCCAATTCAGGTGTGCCGTCAAAAGTATGAAGCTCGTCATCAGATTGCTCCAATAACAAATAAAAAAGTCTTTTATAAAATGTGGGAATCTTGTTATCCTGAGATTAACAAGACTATGTTCTTTGCAAAAGGAATTAAGGCATCTGAGCGAATACGTTTTGTGTTGACATATTTTAAGTTATTCGCATTGTTGCGTAAATGATATATGGATCAGTTTTTTATTATAGTATATATATTTATACTGCTGACATCTGCTAAAGTATTTAAGAAGAAATATGGATATTTGTGTAATGCAACCTTTTTAACAATAGCTATATGGTGTGTGTGTGCATCGATTGCGGCTATCAATCCGATAGGCTTGAGGCAACCCGTTGCGATGGTTCACGTTTATAATGGTTGTATACGGCAACGCTCATAAAGCGTTTTGCTATTGACGGATTTTTCTTTATCCCGTTTTAAGAATGAGAATGCCGTTATTATTCGCATAGCATTAGTTGAAGTATTGTGTTTGATAATTCTTGCACCTATGCTTATTTTAGGTATAGGGGCTATATTATCTGGAAATGCAGGTGAGTATAGATTTTCTGTCTATTTTGGATCTGATGCGGGTTTCTTTACTAAGACAATTCCCGTAGCTATTCTTAATGCAATAATGATTATGTCACTTTATATTTACTTTAATACTAAATCTAAGGGGCATCTTCTTAATTCGTTAGCTATAGTTATAGTCTTGTCAGCCTTGTCTTCTGGCCGTGGATTCATATTTTGTTTTCTGATGCTCTATTTATTTATGAATGTTGTATATAGAAGTTTAAATATTAAGACTTCTAAACTCCCAATATATGTAGGTTTGGTTAGTATGATATTCATGACAGTTTCTGTGCGTGGTGGCAATTTGTTAGGGTCTCTTATAACTTATTTTTCAGGTTCATTTTCTTTTTTGGACTATATTTTGGCGAATCCACGTGATTATGGTCTAGAAACGTATCATTACGGGATGATGACTTTGTCACCTATAGCAGAACCCTTGATGTACGTATTGAAGGCGGCAGGATTGACAACAGAGAAGATTCCTAGTTATTATCTTAATCTTTATGTCCAAGATTTCGTAGATATAGGTGCTAATAGAATTGCCATGTTTAATAATAACACAACTGCTTTACTGCCATTTATATTGGATGGAGGTTGGCTTGGAGTCCTTTTTGGTGGGTGGTTCTTAGCTTTTCTTTCCGCTAAAACATATTCTTTCTTTATAAGTCGTAATATGGTCGGGAGTATTATGTATCTATATGTAGTGAATGGCATGTTTATGACAACAATATCCTACCAGTCGTTTATAAGTATTACACCATTCTTAGTATTCGTGGTTGTTTACTTTTGTGCTAAACCGTGTTTTAATAAATAATTAATATGGAACCACTTATTTCAATAATGATGCCCGTGTATAATGGTTATCCACTGATTAAGGCTTCAGTGGAGTCTCTAATTAGGCAGAATTATAATAACTGGGAATGTGTTATTGTCGATGACGGTTCTACTGACGGGACATCCAGGTATCTTGATTCTATAAGTGATCGAAGATTTCAAATTCGTCACTTGGAGAGAAATTCTGGACGTGCTGTGGCACGACAGGAAGCATTAAAACTATGTCGTGGCAAGTATATTGGTATGCTGGACGCAGAAGATTTGGTGCATCCTGATAAATTCAGGCTGCAGGTTGAATACCTTGAACAGCATAGTGATGTGTCTCTGATAACATGTGCTCTATGTTCCTTTGGTACGAAGACTGATATGTTGTTGGTTAGGGGTGCAAAGAAGGACTGTGATGTTGTTTTTACGGGAAATAATCATCCGGTTCACGCATCGTCACTCTATAGAGCTGAAATAGCTAAAAAGTGTAGTTATAATCCTATCCTAAGATTAGGTGAAGACCAAGACTTTTTGGAAAAGTATTTGAGTTACAATCCTAAGTATCATGTTTTCGGAAAAGTTATGTATTACTATTCGGAACTGGATTCTGTGACTAAGAATAAGATTGTGCAGAGTTACTATATATATATATCAAAATATCATGAACAAAAGAACTATGTGAAGTCTTTCGTTTTTCTTATGAAGTATATCTATGGAAAGATAGTATTTCCATTTATTACGATTGATAAAATTTTACGAAAAAGAGGTCGTGAGGCGACTGTTATTGAAACTGTTGAATTTGCAAAATACTGCAAGCCGATAATTGATGCTTGTGATAATTAAGAAACAGCTTGTTGGATAGATGTGTGTATATTGCCACCGAAAAATGAACAGTTTTGCCACTGAAAAGTGAATAGGTAAAGACCCGAATGCAAAGACGTGTGCGATAGATAACCTGAATCCTCATCAGTGGTTGACGTATGTGTTGAACAATATCAAGACCGCACAGGCGGACCAGTTGCCGAATCTGCTGCCTCAGAACTTTGACAAGAGTCTTCTGAATCTTGTCTAAACAAAAGAAAAAACAAATCAGAAAAATACGGCTAAAGACATTAATGTATGGACTGTGCTCCGCAGCCTTGGTGTTACTTTGTCAATATGGGCGTGTGGGGACGGTTACTATACAACACTACGGAAGTGACGCGGGTGCGGAAATGGCAGCAGTATATCTGAGTGTAGTGAGTACAGTGAAGCTTGCCAGTCAATCGGTATGGCGATTCCTCGGTGACTTCTTCGAGGATATGGTGACAGGAGGGAAGAAGCATCTTAAGCTTCTAGGCCTGTAGACCAAAACATAAAAGTCTAACAAAAAACGAAAAATGGTTGGAACTTGGCTTGGTGACGGGTCAAGCGTATGCTATGTGCTTGATTTATAGGCCAGTCTAAAAATATGCCACTAACTATTTATTGATAAATACGAGAGAATACATCACAAAAAGCATTAATTATGGAGAAGAAAAAGATTGCATTCATTGTTGCTACTCCAGGCTCTGCTCATTCATTTTTGATTGATCATTTCCGAAAGTTAGTTGAGTTGTATAATGTTCACCTTATTGCTAATTTTTCATCTGTAAAAGATAAAGAAGAGTTTGAAGAATTAGGTATAATATGTCATAACATTCCGATAAAACGCACTATAAATATATTTCAAGACATTAAAGCGTTAAGTATGTTGCGTAGAGTTTTCTCGGAAGAAAAATTTTCAAGTACACATTCTGTAACTCCAAAAGCAGGCTTGTTGTCAGCTGTTGCATCTTGGGCAGCTGGAATCAAAGTTCGTATTCATATTTATACAGGACAAGTATGGGCAACAAAAAAAGGATTTATGCGTATACTGTTGAAACTGATGGACAAAATGATTGCTCGTTTTGATAATCACTTGCTTGTAGATGGAGAATCACAACGTCAGTTCTTGATAAGGGAAGGTGTTATCAATTCATCGAATAGTCGAGTATTAGCGAATGGTAGTATTTGCGGCGTCCATTTGGAGCGGTTTAATATTTCTGATAAGATTCGTTATGATGAGCGGGCTAAATTCGGATTTTCAAACGAGAGTGTTGTGTACATCTTTCTTGGACGTCTTAATCATGATAAAGGTATAGGTGAGTTATACACGGCTTTTAATAGGCTTGTTATGGAATGCCCTGAGGCAAAGTTAATACTTTATGGTGTAGATGAAGAAGGGTATGAGGCTAAGTCGACTAACTTCAAAAATATGAAGAGAAATGAAAATTTCTTTTATCCTGGTGCTACTAGTAATCCATTTAATACGCTACAAGTAGGAGATGTATTTGTTTTGCCTACTTGGCGTGAAGGCTTTGGGTCCTCTGTTATAGAGGCTCAAGCGTTAGCTCTCCCCGTAATTACTACCGATGCTTACGGCGTGGTTGATGCAAGCGTTGAAAATGAGACTGGATTAAGATGTCATGTGGGTGATGCGGATAGCCTTTATGAGTGTATGAAGGTATATTATGAGAATCCAACGATGAGGCGAATTCATGGTACAGCCGGACGTAAGCGCATTGAAGAGAAATTCGATAATAACCTTGTGACTTCCGCGTGGATAGAATATTACAAGGAATTGGTATAATTTTCTGAGTTTTTCAATTTCTTGTGCCCAAAATTCCTAAATATTTGAAAATTAGTAACTGCCCTCGCAGCTCCATCTTGATGTGATTGCGAAGAGTTACACCTTCGCGCAAAAACGGAAAAGATGAGAAAGTAACAGGAATCAAGTTCAGTCGAGAGACGCGGCCGGAAACCGGCATTCGCCGATGTCGTGTTGTCAGACGCAAATTCAAGCAGTGTCAACAAAAGTAGCAGCATCGAATTTTCGTAAATGAAGTTCGAATCTTGTTGCCTTAAGGGATATTCGACGCAGAGGAACTGATGTGCTACGCATGTGATACCTGAGGGTCAGGGCGTTATGAATGATTTGCACATTGATTATTTCAGCAATTTGCCGACACGTCCGACTGCGTTTCCTGCGGCTGCACCCGCCACGCTGCCCGCCATGCTTCCGGCTCGTCCCGCCATCTGGTTCACGTTGCGACCGTAACCGCCCATGCCTCCGGCTTGGATAATCCAGCCCGCAACGGTGGGAATGGTAAAGTAGCCGATGATGCCGATGCAGAGGAATACGATATACACCCCGTCGCTCGAATCCAGCGAGAAGTTCGGGTCTGCCTGCATCCGCTCGATGTCGTTTTGCAGCATCAGAACCTGTATCTTCGCCAGTATGGTGCTGAACATGTCCGATACCGGTAGCCACAGATAGACCTGTATATAGCGGCATATCCACTGCGTGAGCGTGTTTTGGAAACCGTCCCATACCGACAGGGCGAAGGCTATCGGACCGAGAATCGCCAGCACCACGAGAAAGAAGGTGCGGACGGTGTCTATCACGAGGGCGGCGGCTTGGAACAGCAGTTCGAGTATCTCGCGGAAGAAGTCGCGGATGCTCTTCTTCATGTTGTACATTCCCCGGTCGATATACATTCCCGCCATCGTCACCATGTCGGAGGGCGACCAGCCGAGTTCCTCCAGTTGCTTGTCAAATTCCTCGTTGGACACGAGGTAGGCGGTTTCGGGGTTGCGTACCATCGCCTCGTATTCCAGTTTGTCCTTCTGCTCCCGGTATCGGTTCATGTCCAGCGTTTCCGCCTCCAGCATCTTTGCCGTGCCCTGTACGACGGGTGAGAGGATGCTGTTTATCGTGCCCAGCACCACAGTCGGGAAGAACATGATGCACAGACCGATGGCAAAAGGACGGAGCATCGGGAATACGTCTATCGGTTCAGCTCTCGCCAGCGACTGCCATACCCGGTAGGCGACGTAGAACAGCGCACCCAGCCCGGCGATGCCTTTCGCCACACCAGCCATGTCCCCACACAGCGGCATCATCTGCTCATAAAGTGAACGTAAAATCTGATGAAGGTTGTCGAACTTCATAGGCTACCAGTATCTTTCGTTCATGTTCCCGTACAGCCCCATGATGCGGTCGAGGTCGTTCTTCTTTTTCGCACGCAGGTAACTCACGGAGATGTTCTTGTTCGTGTAGTAGCTCACGAGGTTGCGGTAACGCTTCATCTTCGAGTGGCAGCGTTCCACCACGTCCATGCGCTCCTTGTCGGTCATGGAGAGCGTGGTGATGTTCACCACGTTCCTGAGTTCCGTCAACACTTCGTTGCTTTCCTCCAGCAGTTTCGTGTAGCCGAAAGCGATTGCGGAAAGCTCTTCGGGTCTGAAATTCCCGTCACGGAGCATCCGTTGGAAACTGTTCACATAGATGTCTGTGATGTCGCCCACCATCAGGATGGTCTGCTGCACCTTGCGGGCGTCCTTGACCAGATTGTTCACCGATTTGAGGGGTAGGCTAAGCATCCAACGCCCTGCCGTATTACTACGGTGGGTTTTCGGAAGCTCGCCCCCAAACCGGACGTACACGTCTCCGCGTATCCGGCTTTCTACTAATAATATCAATCTATTCATTGTTACTGAGTTTTTTGTAACACTTACCACATATGGCAATAGTCTTTCGTTTGCGAGCCATCATTTGTTTTTCGCAGGTAGTTTTCCCTTGAAGATTTTTTAATTTTCTCACATGGTGCATCACTAACTTATCGACTGCTCCACATAATTCACATTTTTCCGCTTTCAGCCTATCTATAAGACTTGTGTTTGTAGGATGATATGTGAATTTGGGCAAGTTGTCTAAATCCTTAATGTTCATTGGATTTTTCTTTTTGAACCCACCATGATAAAAGGTCAAGTCTTTGGCAGTACCGTTCTTTAAATAGTATCTAACTGAAAAAAGTCCATTCTTGGTGTACTTTTTTCGGATTTGCGACATCGTTGTCCGATATTTCTGCGCAAATGTTTTGTACATACTATATTTCATGATATACCCAAGTTTTGACAGACTACTACAATTATTAGCCAAACAATAGTAATTGTAAATGCCCTTTATTTCCTTGTTGTACCTGTCAAGTATCTCAAAGTCATTGTTGTTTGAAAGTTTGGGACGGGATTTTGCTTTCCAATACTCCTTGCCGTTGTGTATCTTTATTTCTAAAACACGATATTCGAGCAACTTTTTCTTAAACGTATCCTTTCCAAGTGCCAATTGTATCCTCTTATTGAAGACACGTCTTAGTACTCCGTATTTGCTTCTTTTGGTGTCATTGGATTTCCTTACAAAAATCTCATATCCGAGAAATTTTGCAGCGTTTTCAGCATGGGTGATAAGTGTTTTCTCATCAGACAGTGTAAGAGCTAACTTTTCATAGAGGAAGTTCTTTATGTCCTCTTTGATGATGATAGCATCTTGTTTACTGCCAATAATTCCAATTAGAAAATCATCCGCATATCTCACATATTTGAGTTTTCTGTAGTTCATATCCATTTCGTCACCATCAGAATACTGCAAACCTTCTTTTTGATAAGCCTTATATTGTCTTATCAATTCTGACCTTTCACTTTTGTCTTTTACCACTTTCAACTTTTTCAGAATACGGTGTCGTTTGCCTTCAAGTGATACTACCTGTTTAGTTCTTTTCCGTTCTTTCCCCTTATCAAATTTTCCAGTGTATTCCTTCATGAATTTATCCAACTTATCAAGGTATATGTTTGCCAAGATAGGGCTGACAATTCCGCCTTGCGGTGTTCCGCTGTAGGAGTTATGAAAGTTCCAGTCTTCGATATATCCTGCATTCAGAAATTTTCTAATCAAGCGAATAAATCTTTCGTCAGCGATACGTTCTTTCAGAATACCTATCAGTATCTCATGATTGATATTGTCGAAAAATCCCTTAATATCACCTTCTACGAACCATTTCACGCCCGAAAATGTCTTCTGAATATCAGACAAGGCAGTGTGGCAGCTTCTTAGAGGTCGGAAGCCATGTGACGTTTTTTCAAACTGTCTTTCATAGATGGCTTCCAATATCATTCTGACCACTTCCTGCAATAATTTATCATTAAAAGCTGGTACACCTAATGGACGCATTTTCCCATTTTTCTTTGGGATATACATCCGTTTTGAGGGTTGGGGCTGATAACTCTCATCTTTCAACGATGTTATCAGTTGTTCAATTCGGTTCAGGCTCATTTGGTCAATGGTTTTCCCATCTGCACCTGCTGTCATATTGCCCGGTTTCGCATATATGCGTTGGTAGGCAACGTAATACATTTCCTCATTGAAAAAGATACGGTACAAGCGTTCAAACTTGTAATTCAAATTTTCACTGTGTTCCGTTAGACTGTTTAATACATACTCTGGACTTCTCATAATGTCTCTCACATTTTCCGTTATTTGCATTAAAATTATTAGCTGCTTCCCTTCGCCATGTACAGGGCTTTCCCCTGCTCAGACTACTACGGAAGCTCCGTTGCCTTGTCGGATTTTCATAGGTCTGTACCTAATAGCCTTGCGGCGTTCCGATTTAGGCAATCCCCGTTTACGATATAATAACATGGCTATGATAGATTGTCGGATATGACTTCCGCCCGTTACCGCTTACTGCGGTTGTGCCGTAATTTGTTCCTGCCTCTACTACACGACGCTCGCAACAGAGGTATTACGGTATAGCGAGTTAAGTTATCTTTCACTATAAAACATACTGGGTTCACTTGGACTATCATTCAATCAGTTTGGATTTTATCCTCGTATCTATCTGTTTCATCTCACCATTCAGTTGCAATTTGATAACTAATTGACTTATGGCTTTCCAGCGTGCTATACTCCCTGCCGTCCTTTCGTGGGCAGATAAGCTGGTGATGATAGGTAAATATTGGAACACTTACCTAATAGCTTGCCAATGCTACATTTATTATATCGCCTATACGGGCGCACCATCGTAATACTTCTTGCCCTGCTGATAGATTTTCACCGTCTCCTGAAAGTTGCTCACCATGTTCGTGGCGGTCTTGGAGGTATGGATGATGTTTTTGGAGGCATTGATGATGCCCTGCGCTAGATTGCCCGGATCGCTTACGACCCACTGTGCGCTTGCCCTGCCCGCGAAAAGCAGGCACAGGCAGATAATCATTGTTATTCTTGTTCTCATGTTACTTTGGATTTTAGTGGTTGTTATTCTTCGGTCGGATGTCCCGGCTGCGGCTTCACCCGCACATAGTCCCCGTTTGGCGAGAAAGTCAGCACATCCGTGGCCTCGTTGTAGGACACGTCGATGCGGAAGCCGGTGTTCATGAACAGGTTGCCGTTCTCCTCCTGCAAGAGATAGGTTTCCGGCTTGAGCTTGCGGCGCAGACCGCTACGACGGAACACCGTCACTTTGTAGGCTTCGCCCTCCTTGTAGATAAGCACGTCAGGTTTTCCCTCCACGCTCTCCCAGTTCCCGCACAGCATGTCGCGGCGGTTGTCGGCCACGTCGCAGGATTGCAGCATCATGACCGCCAATCCGATAAGGCACTTGCTGACTTGCAGCATTTTCACTTTTGGTAAATTCATACGCGTTTTTCTTTTTTGGTTGATACATTCTGTTTTTTAGTTATTCCTTGTTTCTCCGCCTTTCGGCAAGCTGCCGGATGGCGGCTTCGATGTCGTCGCCCAGCTTCTCCGCCAGACGGTAAACCTCCACTTTCTCCGTTTCCTCGGTGGTGTACGCCAGATACTCTTCGGCACTGACCTCGGTGGCATAGACCGCCGACTGCGTGCCGCCCAAGCCTATCCACACCTCCTTGTAGAGCCGTGAAGGGTTGTTCGCCATGTTGATGGAGAGTATCTGCCCCTTCTCCTTTTCCGTCAGTCCGAGCAACGCCTGTATCTGGTCGAACTTGTTCATGTACTTGCGCTGGTCGAGAAGTATCTTGCAGTCGGAGTTATTGATGATGCTCAGCACAGCCCGGGCGGGCAGGCAGGTGGCCGTCTGGTCTTCCTCGCTGAGCCAGCCGAAGGACTCGCAGATGTGGTCAGGGCAGGGCGAATCCACAAAGCGGGCCGCGCCGTCCTGGATCCTGATGTGGACGGTGAGGTAGCCGGTGTCCACATCGTAATCGGCGTCTTTTTCGAGGGGAAAGGTGAGCCTGGTGTTGCTGTCGCCGTAGATGAGCTCTGCGCAGAGAGGCGCACCGGTCTGGTTTGCTTTCCGCACCAGCAGCAGCACGGCGGCTGCGGCCAGAATGACGGCAGCAAAGACCAGATTCATCAACAGTTTTTTGTGTTGTTTCATAAAAAATTATCCTTTGAGCGGGATCTGTTCCAGCTCGGCCAGCCAGAGCGCGGCGGCTGCGTCGCTGGGCATCCGCCAGTCGCCCCGGGGCGAGAGGGTGACGCTGCCCACCTTGGGGCCGTCGGGCAGGCAGCTGCGCTTGAACTGCTGGGCGAAGAACCGCCAGTAGAAGTTGCGCAGCCACTTGTAGAGCACTTCGTCCGGGTACTCGGCCCGGTCTGCGAAGGCCGCTTTCGCCAGCCGGAATATCTTCGACGGGCCGAAGCCGAAGCGGAGAACATAATAAAGGTAGAAGTCGTGCAGCTCATAGGGACCCACGAGGTTTTCCGTCTTCTGAGAGATCTCGCCGTCCTTGGCAGGCAGCAGCTCCGGGGAGACGGGGGTGTCGAGGATGTCCAGCAGCACCCGGCGCAGCTCGGCGGAGGCGGCAATGTCGGCCTCATACTGGACGAGGTGGCGCACCAGCGTCTTGGGGACACCGGCGTTGACGCCGTACATGCTCATGTGGTCGCCGTTGTAGGTGGCCCAGCCCAGCGCCAGCTCGGAGAGGTCGCCGGTGCCGACGACGAGGCCGCCGGTGCGGTTGGCAGTGTCCATCAGCTCGAGGGTGCGCACACGAGCCTGTCCGTTCTCGAAGGTGACGTCCAACACGCTCTCGTCCTGTCCGATGTCCTTGAAGTGGCTGTGGACGGTGTTGGCGATGTCGATCTCGGTAAAGCTGACGTCCAGCTCGTCGCATAAGATTTCTGCATTGCTGCGGGTGCGGTGGGTGGTGCCGAAGCAGGGCATGGTCACGGCCAGCACATCGCTGGTGGGGCGGCCCAGCTGTTTCATGGCGCGGACGGCCACCAGCAGGGCGAGGCAGCTGTCCAGACCGCCTGAGATGCCGATGACCGCCGTCTTGGAGTGGGCATGCTCGAGGCGCTTGGCGAGGCCGTCGGCCTGCATTTTCAAAATCAGCTCACAGCGCTCGGCCCGGCGGCGCTCGTCGTGGGGGATGAAAGGCGTGGGGTCTACCCAGCGGGAGAGCTTCGTCTCGGTGAGGGCAAGGTCGAAATCGACGGTCAGATACCCCTCAGCGCTGGGCTCGAAGCTGGTGTTGCGCGCCCGCTCCGACTCCATCCGCTGGCAGTCCAGCTCCGTCTCAGCCCAGCCGCCCTCGAAGGGAGATGTCTCGGCGAGGAGGGCGCCGTTCTCGGCGATGAGGTCGTGGCCGGCGAAGACCATGTCCTGGGTGCTCTCGCCGTGGCCAGCAGAAGCGTACAGGTAGCCGCAGAGCAGGCGGGCGGACTGGTTCGACACCAGCGCCCGGCGGTACTCGGCCTTGCCGACCGTCTCATCGCTGGCCGAAAGGTTCGCAATGACGGTGGCACCGGCCAGCGCATGGAAGGTGGAGGGGGGCAGAGCGCTCCACA
>OGKS01000327.1_pt1 | contig 27325 bp, 25 predicted proteins | sample 1572491 | NCBI WGS metagenome assembly OGKS01 (sample SAMEA2582153, study PRJEB24529) | metagenome | biome: Human gut stool | place: China | collected 2011
CCAACGAGTGCAGAGCCAAACTTGTTTGAGCTATGCCGAGTGCAGCCGAAAATCATGAAATAAATCGGATTGGCACTATGCCAACATTTTCGATAAGTGAGAACAATGAAAGCTTGCTTTTAAATTGTCGAGCGAAGAAAATGTATGAAATAGTTAACAAACAAGTGAAAATTTTAACAACTCAATATATAGGCACTTGCAAAAGTGCCTATACAAAGGGCTATGCCCTAAATTGAGTACTAACTACAGTTGACATAATAATAAAGTAGATATGGCATACGGAGAAATAATTGTTACTCAAGGAACATCAGACTTTCTGCAAGGGAGTACAGACTTTGATAAGAATTTAGCTTTGCTGAAAGACAAGATAAGAGAATTCTTCAATCTTAAGAATGTGAACTTTCTTTTTGGGTCAGGGACAAGCAGTGGGGCAATTCCTACAATGTCTAAGTTATACAAGAATTTGTCATTTGACAATGATGAAGAAGACATGGAACGTGAATTCAAATGTATTGTCAAGAAAGAGGGAGAAAATCTTGAGAAATGTCTGAACGTAATGTATTCGGCAAGAAATTATTATTCTGGCTTAGAAGATTCGGATGAAAATGAACAAAAGAATATAGAAAAGCAAAAGCAACTGTATAACTCGCTTATCAATAAGATTGAGAGACACATATTCAATTCTATAAATATGCCGTTTGACGGTGAAGACATGCAGAAGGTATTGGAGTACTATAAGACTTTCTATCAAAAATTGGCATTACGTAATAAAGACAATTCAAGAATTCGAGTCTTTACCACCAATAACGATTTATTTAGTGAAACAGCATTGGATGCTTTGAATATTCATTATATCAATGGTTTTAGTGGAGGATTGCACAAATACTTTAATCCTGCAATCTTCAACTATACTTGGTCAAAAAGAATGGATACTAGCATTGATAAGTATGAGCCTGTAGAGAATATGGTATATCTGTATAAAATACATGGTTCGGTAAATTGGAGAGAGTCTAACGATGCGGAAAACAACTATTTTGAGATAGAGGAAGTAGTACCCTCTGAAACGAAGGCAGACGGTTCCGTGCTAATATATCCAACTCCTACGAAGCAAGACAAGAGCTTAGGTTCTCCGTATGTTGACTTGTTCCGTGAATTTCAGAATAAGCTACTTGAGCCTCATTCTGTATTATTTGTGATTGGATATAGTTTTAGTGATCGCCATGTCAATGACATAATCTATCGTGCTTTAGCTACAAATTCAACTATCAATGTTGTGATATTCGGAACCAAACCAAATGAAGTAGAGCGAAAGAATAAGCCTATTTTCTTTATTGATGACAACAGAATATTCACCATTAGCGGTACGGAATATGATGATGAAGAAAAAAAGAAAAAAAACGGGACTGTCAATTATTTTGACTATATCGTCAATAACCTTATTCCTAATCTTGATGCATTCCGTAAGGATGACGACTTGCTGAATAAATTTGTACATAGTTTGAAAGAGGAAACCAAGAAAGATGAAGATAGGTAAGATTATATCTGTAGAATATGACAAGTTTCGAGTTAGATTGTTTCATACAACGAGAAATTCTACAGTTAATATTGAAGGTAAGGTATATTATTTCGGCAATATAGGCAGTTATCTGAAGACAGTAAACTCTTCAGGTGAATATATTATGTGTGAGGTAATTTCTATTGTAGATTGGGTAGGTAAAGAAAATCAAGTGTATAGCACATACAACCTCGATAGTTCGCGCGAAATCATCATCAAGCCTATAGGAACACTCAAGCATGATACATTCAACATGGGTATAGGCATATTTCCTTCATTATACAGCGATGTTGAAATTGTGACCTACTCGGATTTGGATGCAATATTGTCTTGCACTAATGAAAAAGCAGAGGAAGGAATACATTCTGTTATAGACATAGGTAAAAGCAAAAGCCTTATAAATTATTCTATTTCGCTTGACATTAACCGATTGTTTAATATTCATACAGCGGTTTTAGGCAATAGCGGAAGTGGAAAGTCGAATACGATTGCTCATATTCTGCATGAAGTATACAGGAAGAAGGAAAATATAGCTAAAGGTGCAAAGACTATAATATTTGATGCCAATGGCGAATACCCAAAGGCTTTTGGAAATGATGCATTTTTAAATGTGAAGCCTATATTCTATAAACCAAACATAAAAGGGAGTAAAGATGGATATGAACCATTTAAACTGCCATATTACTTGATGAATTTGGATGAATGGCTCTCGTTCTTAATGGCATCAGAAAGAACGCAAAAACCTTTTTGGGATAGGGTGCTTCAAGAGAGTTACAAATTCTATCGAATTTTCAATAACAATAGTCCTGAAGATACTGCAAAGTTTGCCAACTATATAAAGTGGAAATTACGGCAGATGCTTTTTAATATTGTCACAAGGATAGATAGTGACACTTCTAAAATGACAGCAGCCAAAGGAGCGATTGCTATGTTGCGAAATACTTGTAAGAGTAATCTTGGTGCGAATGTTGACGAAGATGTGTTAAAAGATTTGGTTGACTTTCTTGATATTTGCGATAAACTGTGTTTTGTGAACTATGGAAATAATAACGATGCGCTTTCAAACGCCTTGAATTTATTTGTAGCCAATGATGGAGAAAGACTGCAATATGTTCATCTGAGTGTAGCAGGTGGAATAAGTACAGCAAACTTGTCGTCGTATAAGAAAAACAAATGTTTTATTCAGATTGATGAAGAAATAGCCATAGAAGTTAATCAGAACAAGTTGAAGCCTGGAGAGTTTTTTGACTACCACTATTTGCAAACAGCAGTTGAAATAGTGTTAACAGAAGAAGAGTCTAGAGGAAATTTGAGAATAAGAGATTTCGTGTCAACACTGATGAGCAGACTTGATTACTTCCTCTATAACAATGAGTGCGATTTTATGCGTATAGATCAGGCTGAATATAGGAATGCAGCTGATTATTTGGATAAAGTACTTGGAATAACTGATGATAAGGAAAGGCAAAAACAACTCATAACTATAGATTCGAGCGAAGTAGGTACAGATGTTTTGGAACTAATGACAAGTGTTATCAGTAGGATGATGTTCGACTATAGAAAAACAAAGATCGGCGAAAAACGCCAAGAACGTCCTATTCATCTTATTCTTGATGAAGCTCACAGATATATACGTAAGGATGCCGACTACATTATGCGAGAAAACATCTTTGAAAAGATTGCGAGGGAGGGAAGAAAATATTCTTTATACTTAATAATTTCCTCACAACGTCCTTCAGAATTGTCTCAAACAGTGCTTTCACAATGTGGAAATTATATTGTTCATAGAATTCAGAATGAAGTTGATATGAAATACATCTATTCTGTCCTGCCTTATTTTTCAGAAGATTATATAACCAAGATAAAACAAGCTGTTCCTGGTGAAGCGTTGGTGTTTGGAAATTGTGTGCCCATGCCAATCATGGTTAAAATTGAAGAAGCGAGTCCAGCTCCGAATAGCAAAAACTGTGATATAAGGACAGAGTGGTTTAATTTGGAGAATTTAAACAATGAAAATGATGCATTATAGGAATGAAAGTGAGGTGATGTATGCTATAAGAAAGTTTCTTGATGAGCATCAGATTCCTTTTAATGTAGAGGAAAAATCTCAATACACAAATTATATATATGACTTTTATCTTCCAGAAGGCTTGAAAAATGCCAAGTTGCCATTAGGAAAAGGTTATGTAAAGTATGAGATAGGAGGACCTGTGGCTATTGAGGTTAAGGGACGTTTACTCTTTGATACGATTCAGCGATATGTCACCCTGTTTACGGAAGTGCTTGCTCCTCAAAAGGAAGTTTCTTCTTTCCTTTTAGTTTATGTTGAGGGAGAACTACCTTCATTTTCAAGACACAATCTTGGGAAATTGAAGAAAAATGGATTTTGTGTCTTGTCACTATCTCAATTTCTTGGTTTGCAGATAGATACAGTAAACCCCAAAAAGGAATTTAATGCAGATGAATATGATTGGATTAAAGACCGAGATAAAACTTTGGAAATAGCAAAGGCAAGTCTCCAAGATAAAGACTTTTCTTTTTTCTTTGGAGCAGGTGTTAGTATGTCTGCAAATTTGCCATCATGGTGGAAACTCTTAGATGGCTTGGTGGACAAAAGTAAGCAGAAACAGTTGGACAAGACTGATATTGACCAACTTCAGCAAGTCTGCTATGACTCGTCCATTGTATTAGGTCGTTTTATAAGAATGATGATGGATACTAAATCAGATGGAGATGATTACTATAATGCGGTGCACGATGCCCTTTATGCAGGTAATACATCTTATTCTTCTCCTCTGATAACTGAAATTTGCAATCTGATTTTAGCTAAAAGACAGTTTGCAAAAAGTATCATCACATATAATTTTGATGATGTTATGGAAAGAGCTTTGAAAGGGGCTGGTATAAATAATTATCCTATATTTGGTATGAATCAGCCTCGGCAAGCTTTCCCTATTTATCATGTTCATGGCTTTATCCCTTATGATAATTCTCAGATAATTAAGTCTGTGCCAATATTGAGTGAAGAGGAATATCATAGAGTTTATGCCAATTCTTACAATTGGTCTAATGTAGAGCAGATTCATGCTCTTAGCAGAACAACTTGCATATTTATAGGTTTGTCTATGACAGATCCAAATTTGCGCCGATTACTTGACATCGCAATTCGTGATAGTGAGAATGAGGCAAGGCATTTTGTCTTTTTGCCTCATATTACAAATTTCAAGAATGTCAAGGATGCAGATAAAAAGAACAATGAGGCGATGAGAATCCATAAAGAAATATTTCTGGAGCTTGGTCTTAGAGTTATCTGGTATACTGACCATAATGAATTGCCTAATTTGGTAGCTAATTTAAAATGACGAACAAGGGTATTTATTTTTTTTGCTTATGTGGGTCTTATTCTTATGAGGCAGATATGTTGTATTAGTTCTTATTATGTAACTTCAAGCATCAAATAACAGTAATCCCTCAATTCAGCTCTTAAATTAGAAAGAGTATCTTCGCTGCTGAACCTAAACATTGAATTATGTACAGCAGTGAAGATCTGGAACTTTTTCGATAAGCCATGAGCAGAGTCAAGCTTGCTTGAACTTTGCCATGGCGAGAAAAAGTATGAAACATTTTCGATAAAGGATAAAGGCAATTCAATATTGCCAAGGCAACCCATTCAACATTGACAAACTCTTAATCGCATGCGTAGCAGCGAATAACTCAACGCTCAACATTCAACACTCAAAAATGCGAAGTCTGCCATTGGTTCTTTCTATGACAAGCAAGGCAATGAGACGGAAATGGTAGCGATGAAAACAGGAAGTGAGACGTCTGGTATAATTATGAATAAATGGCTAATAAATCAGATAGATATCAAATGTAGGCACTAACAAAGGTGTTTCTAAAAAATAACGTCAAAAACATACAATTTTAATGACAAATCAAGCATCTTCAAACAACAACACACGAATAGCCAAGAACACTTTACTATTGTATGTGCGAATGCTATTTACAATGGCTGTGAGTCTTTTTACCTCACGAGTAATCTTAAATACACTCGGTGTGGAGGACTATGGTATATATAATGTGGTAGGAGGAATTGTAACTATGTTTTCTGTACTTAGTGGTTCTCTTTCTGCATCTATTAGTCGTTTTATTACATTCGAGTTGGGTAAAGGTAATATTGAAAGGCTTAAGACAATTTTTTCTACAGGTGTTAACATACAGATAGGTATGTCGGTGTTGATAATTGGCATAGCAGAAGTTGTTGGTATTTGGTTCTTGAATACCAAGATGAATATACCACATGAAAGAATATTGGCTGCCAATTGGGTGTTCCAATGTGCTATCTTCACATTTGTTCTTAATCTTTTGAGTGTGCCTTACAATGCAGCTATTATTGCTCATGAAAAAATGTCGGCTTTTGCATATATCAGTGTAATTGAAGTAGCATTGAAATTAATCATTGTTTATATGCTTTTGATTTCGCCATTCGATAGATTGGAAACGTTTGCTGTTTTATTACTCTTGGTTGGTGTTGCCGTTCGTTTTATATATGGATATTATTGTAAGCGGCACTTTGAAGAATGTACCTATCATTTTGTGATAGACAAGCCAATATTTAAAGAGATGACAGGATTTGCTGGATGGAATTTCTTGGGTAATGGTGCTTATATGCTTAATACACAAGGAGTGAATATTCTTATGAACTTGTATTTTGGTGTAGCTGTTAATGCAGCTCGTGGCATAGCAACTCAAGTAGATGCTACCTTAAAGCAATTTGTTAATAATTTCACAACAGCTGTCAATCCTCAGATTACCAAGTCGTACGCACAAGGTGATTTAGACTATATGCATAAGCTTGTATGTCGTAGTGCTAAGTTCTCTGCGTTCTTGATGATGTTTTTTTCTATACCAATTATCCTGGAAACGCAAAGCATTCTAACGATATGGTTAAAAATAGTACCAGAATATGCCGCGGTATTTCTACAATTGATAATCATTTCCTCCTTTGTAGATACTGTCCTTGCTAATTCTTTGGTGACTTCAATGTTCGCAACAGGTAATATCAAAAGATATCAAGTCATAGTCACAACAATAGGATGTCTCGTTTTCCCATTTTCATGGATAGCGTTTAAATTTGGATATCCACCTGAAATATCTTATATCCTTTACTTTATCATTTATACCATCTTACTTGGAGTACGATTATACTTGTTGAAAGACATGGTTAAACTTCCTGTTATGATGTATGTGCGTGATGTTTTATATCGAGTGCTTCCAGTTATGGGTATAAGTTTTATTATACCCATGATAATACGTTTCTCTATGCAGGAAGGGTGGAAAAGATTGGTATTGCTTTGTGTGGTAAGTACAATAGTAACAGCTATAGTGGAATTTCGAATAGGTTTAACGAAAAAAGAACGAGCTTTTATATATAACAAAGTGAAAGAAATAACCAAAAAGATAAAGAAATAATGGAAATAAAATCTAAGTTGAAGCATGCAGTTTCTTTCTTGCTTCATGGCGAGGCTAAGCCTATTTATGCCAATATTCACTATCTTGCTCCAAATGAACATTTAAAGGATAAGAAGATAGTCATAACTGGTGGCGGTCGAGGTTTAGGCTTTGCTATGGCGAAGAAGTTTATAGTTGAAGGGGCTGATGTTTTAATTGCTGGTCGTAACGAAAAGACACTCAAAGCAAGAGCTGAGGAGTTAAGCTGCAAGTATTTAACATTAGATGTTTCTAATCCTACCGATTTCAAGGCATTCATAGACAATGCTGATAAAATATTAGGAGGGGTAAACGTATTGGTAAATAATGCAGGTGTTTCACTTCATGAGCCTACATTTTTTGATGTAACTCCTGAGACTTTTGATAAGCAAGTTGACACCAATTTCAAAGGTGCCTTTTTCCTTACACAGGAGTTTATCAAGCACCTTAAGGCAAACGGATCTACTGGCAATGTCCTTTTTGTATCTTCAGAGACAGGTGATACCATGGATTTTCGCCCCTATGGATTTACCAAAGTTGCAGTGAATAGTATGGTGCAAGGACTTGCATACCTTTTCCGCAAAGAGGGTATTCGTGTCAATGCGGTTGCACCTGGTATTACAGCGTCAGATATGACAGGAGTTAAGGCTGATGGTAATTTAAATGCTGGAGAATATGCTACAGGCAGATATTACCTTCCAGAAGAAGTAGCAGAAACTGCAGCTTTTCTTATCTCTGATGCATCAGGTTGTGTATCGGGACAGATAATAACATGTAACAATGCTCAAACAATCAATGCCCGTTGGAAATAAAACAATAAGACAATGGAAAAAAGATATTATACAAACGAACGTAATGTTCAGATAGTGATTGCCCTTTTGAAAGAGTATGGCATTCGTAAGGTGATAGCGTCTCCTGGCACTACTAATATGACATTTGTTGCCAGTATTCAGAATGATCCTTTCTTTGAGATGTATTCGTCGGTTGATGAGCGAAGTGCAGCCTATCTTGCTTGTGGACTTGCCGCTGAAAGTGGCGAGCCGGTTGTAATTAGTTGTACAGGTGCTACCGCCTCTCGTAACTATATGCCAGGACTTACAGAAGCTTATTATCGCAAGCTTCCAGTACTTGCAATCACATCTCATCGTGGTGACGCCAGCATAGGTCATCTATGGGATCAACAGATTGATCGTCGTAGCATACCGAATGATATAGCTAAGATTAGTGTAACAGTACCATTGGTGAAGGAAACTGCCGATATTCGTTACTGCATTAATGAGACGACAAAGGCAATCCTTGCTCTGACACAGCATGGAGGCGGACCGGCTCATATCAATATGCATACAGGTTATAGTCAGGATTTTTCAGTGAAAGAACTGCCTAAAGTACAAAAGGTTAATCTGCATACTGCTTTTGGGGAACTTCCAGAGTTGGCAGAAGGTAAACGTATTGCTATTTTTATAGGCTCTCATAAGCCTTTTACAACTGACGAAACCAAAGCAATTGACGATTTTTGTGCAGCACATGATGCAGTTGTATTTTGCGATCATACGAGTGGTTATCATGGTAAATATGAAACTCATTTTTCTATTTTCTTTACACAAGACAATTATCGTTCTCCTTTGTTGAACGCAGATATTTTAATTCATATTGGAGAAGTTAGTGGTGATTTAGCTCGTATGAATATTGGTGGAGTATGGCGAGTAAGTGAAGATGGTCAGCTTCGCAATACATTTGGCAATCTTACTCGTATCTTCGATATGCCAGAGAAAGTATTCTTTAGACTTTACACCCCTGAGAAATTTGAGGTTCGTACCAATTATTATGATGCATGTCAGCAAGAGTTGAATGAGGCTTTTGCCAAACTTCCAGAACTTCCATTCAGTAATGTATGGATGGCTCAGCAGGTTCACAACAAGTTACCAGAAAATAGCTATTTCCATATGGGAATCTATAACTCGCTCCGAAGTTATAATTTTTTAACATTGCCTAAATCCGTAATATCATCTTGCAATGTAGGTGGATTTGGTATTGACGGTGGAGTTTCGAGTCTTATAGGAGCTTCTTTTGCATGTCCAGATAAGTTACATATTGGAGTATTTGGCGATTTAGCCTTTTTCTATGATATGAATGTTTGCGGTAATCGCCATGTTGGTAATAACGTTCGCATTCTTTTGGTAAACAACGGTAAAGGCAACGAATTCCGTAATTATGGCCACTATTGTTCTATTCTTGGCGAAGACGCAGATGAGTATGTAGCAGCAGCTCGCCACTATGGCAATAAGTCAAATGCTCTTGTGAAGCATTATGCAGAAGATCTTGGGTATGAGTATCTGCATGCCAAAACCAAAGAGGAGTTTTTGGAATGTATAGATACATTTCTAAATCCCCTTATAGGCAATAAACCAATGCTTTTTGAAGTATTTACAGACACCGAAGGTGAAAGTGGAGCAATCGAAATTATGCGCTCATTCCTTAATGACAGCAAAACTGTGCTTAAGAATAAAATAGTAGGATCTGTGCGTACAGTATTAGGCAAAAAGGGAATAGAAACAGTAAAGAGAATATTAGGTCGTTACTAAAATAATGAAGATAGGAATACTAACCCAACCCCTTTATTGCAATTATGGAGGTCTTTTGCAGTGTTATGCACTTCAAAAGACACTTCAACGCATGGGACATGATGTTTTTGTACTTCAGCGAGAGTGGAACAGACAATACACTTTAAAAGGAGCTTGTGTTTATTATGCAAAGCTGTTGGTCAAGAAATTCTTGGGACGTAAAGAGTCTTGGCACTATTATGTAGCACAGGAGAAGCGTGATTGCATAGCACGTGAAACAAATAAGTTCACCAATCGTTGCATTAATCCCCGTTCTGAGCGTTGTTATACTACAGAGCAACTGCGTCAAGAGGTGGAGCGTCTAAAACTTGATGCGATTATAGTGGGAAGCGATCAGGTTTGGAGACCATATTACTCTCCATGCCAACCAAACTATTTTCTTGACTTTTTGCCACATGATAGCCAGATAAAGCGTATTTCGTATGCAGCCTCTTTTGGAGGTGATGATTGGAACGAATGGAATGAAAAACTGACAGAACAATGTGCCTGTTTGTTGCAAAAGTTTGATGCTGTATCTGTTCGAGAACTATCGGGAATTCGTCTCTGTAAGGAGCATTTTGATGTGGAGGCTGTGCAAGTGCTCGATCCTACGTTGTTGTTGGATAAAGAAGATTATTTGGCAGTTATAGGTAAGCCTCTTCAAAATCGAGGATCACTTTTCAATTATGTCCTTGACCGTTCTGATGAAAAACAATACATCATTCAAAAGATAGCAGAACGAACCCAAAAGAAACTATTCGATTCTATGCCTGAGTTGGACGATAGTGTCTACAATCTCTATGGCGATATCGAAAGAGCTGTTTATCCTCCTGTTGAAAAATGGCTTTCTGCTTTTGTCGAGGCAGAGATGGTGGTGACAGATTCTTTTCATGGAACCGTATTTAGTATAATAAACAATAAACCTTTTTGGGTTGTAGGTAATGAAGGGCGTGGAATGGCTCGTTTCGAGACATTGCTTTCTTTATTCGGGCTTGAGAATCGTCTTATTTCCATAAAGACCCTTGATAAAACCGATTTTAATGCCCACATCGATTGGGACAAGGTAAATGCCAAGAAAGCAGAGATGCAAAAAGAATCATTAGATTTTCTAAAATATGCAATATGAAAAAATATAAAATTCTATTCTCAATCCCAGTTCATGAGAGATTTGAAATCGTACTTGACCAAATTGCAAACATATTTACATTAAATGAGGATTGTGCAATAATTCTTCATTTGTCTCCAGTGTTTGATTACAAGAATAGTATGGTTAGTCTCCATAGCTTTAAAAAACACATCACTGAATTCTATTCGGGGGGGGTAATTATTAATCCCGAAAGTGTAAGAACCGGTTTCTTTGATATAATTCAAGCCCATATATCTAATTTTAGATATGCTTGTAGTGTTGTTGATTTCGATTATATAGCACTATTGGCAAGTAACGAATTATTTGTTAAACCTAAGCTTTATGAGCATATAAAATCATATGATGTAGGTATTAATGATGGTATAATTCCAATAACGTCAACAACGAAAACAGGTAAAAGCTCACATAAGGATCCTGATTTACGCAAGATGTTGCAGTTACTTAACACCAATGACATCTATTGGTCTCAAATAGAAGGCTCTTATTATAAAAAAGATATTTTTAATAACGTTTGTGATGTTATTACTCGTTGTTTTGACTATAGACAAATAAACACAGAAGACTTGTATGCCCGTGAAGAGGTCTACTTTCCGACGGTTTTTTGGGGGTTATACGGACAAAGCAATAATATTAATGTAGACAAGAAAGGAATGTTTACATATGTTCCATGGTGTCGAAAATCATTAACAGTAAGTTTAAAAGAGGCAATTAGAGAGTCAGAGAACAGCTCAAATATTTATTGTATAAAGAGAGTAACGCGAATTATTACCGATCCAGTACGAGTATATCTAAGACATAAATACGGCTATAATTATACTGCGACTGATTCCAACTCTATAATGTTTGTACTTTATATAAAAGATATATGGAAGGAATATATGTGGAGGATTAATAATTTAATTAGGCGGATCAAGAAAAAATTATGAATAATACAATCACATTCACTCGTAACCACACACAAATTCTCAAGGGAATAGCGTTGGTATTGATGTTAATTCATCACACATGTACACCATCTTACTGGGAAACAGAAGGCTCGTATATGTATCTTCTGTTGCAGTATTTACAACATGCGACAAAAATGTGTGTATGGATATTTGCTTTCCTTGTTGGCTATGGCTTCTTTTTTTCTAAGAACAAAACAATCCATTATAGCTTCAAGCGCATCCTATTATTAGTTGTCCCTTTTGGGATTATGCTCTTTGGTATGTTTATACCAGCAGCATACACTTCCAGCGAATTGGGCAATGCACTAAATTCAAATGGGGGGGGGTAAAACAATCTGCATACAACTGATATACAATATGTTCGGTTTAGTTGAAACCTTAAACTGGTATAGCTGGTTTGTAGGGTTCTACTGCATCTGTATATTGATAATGCCATTCCTTCATAAAGTATTAGACAAGTATAAGTATGGTTGGCTTGTATCAACCATAGGGTTTTATATTATTGCAATCGGATTGCATACAATACCAAATTGGGATAGTATACCCATGATAGCTATACTGTTTACTTCATTTAGGCTTATACCCTTGATAATAATCGGCTATATGTGTGCAATGTGGAACGTTCAGGGCAAACTTCCGCATTGGTTTGAAGGCAAGAAGCGTATACCATTGGCATTATCAACTATTGTGGCTGTAATAGTATTGCAGTCTATCGGTATACCATCAGCAGGTTTTTGTATTCAGGCTTTCTATATGCCTTTCTTCATCTTTGCTGTTGTTGGTATATCCAACAGCATCGAACAGAAATGGCTATCGAAAGGTTTAATCAAGGTTGGCGACCAGTCAATGTACATGTGGTTCTTTCATGCCATATTCTTTACGGAGACGGTCAATCTTTATACAAAGAACCTTGTGTTTGAACCATTCCATAATTTCTTTTACACTTTCACCATGACTTTTGTTCTTACATACTTAGGTTCATGGATTATTAAAAACATAGTTTCACCAATTATAAATAGAATAAAATGAGACATTTGCATATTGTTATGCCAATGGCTGGCGAGGGTTCTCGCTTTGCCAATGCGGGTTGGACAACTCCCAAGCCGTTGATAGAACTTAATGGACAGCCACTGTTTAAACATGCGATAAGTAGTGTGGCTGCTGATGGTATCCAAATGAAGTACAGTTTTATTGTACGTCACGAACATATAGAGAAGTATGGCATTGATGCTGGCATAAAGTCGTTTTTGCCTGAGGCTAATGTATTTTCTGTTATGAAAACTACTCGTGGTGCTGTTGAGACATGTTTGATGGCAGAGAGTGCTATAGCTGATGATGATGCGGTCATAGTAATGGATTGTGATTTGGAGTTTCGTAGTGTTAAGTTCATTGAGATAATCAAGCAGATACTCTCTCTGCCAATGGAGGAAGCCAATGGCGGTGCCCTTGTAAGCTTTGAATCAAACCAGCCTAAGTATAGTTATGCAGAGGTAGGGGATGATGGCTATGTTGTACGTACAGCAGAGAAGGAAGTCATCTCCAATCATGCTCTCTGCGGAGCTTATTTCTTCAGTACAGGCAAGCGTTTCAAGGAGGTTGCCCATCAACTGCTTAATGAGCCAGACTTCAAGAAGCCGGAATACTATGTGTCTTTGCTGTACAATTATTTGTTGGCTGATGGAGAAAAAGTAAGGTTAGCACCAATGGAGGAGTATTATTCATATGGCACTCCAGAGGAACTGAAACGTTATATGTAATCATATAAACTTATGATAAAAGCATTAATAACCGATTTTGACGGTACGCTTGTTGATACTTTTGATGCGAACCTTAGAGCTTATCAAAAGGCATTCGCTGATGTAGGCATCACTTTGACGGCTGAGCGTTATCGTGAGTGTTTTGGCTACCGATTCGACCGTTTTATGACGGCAATGGGGATATATGATGCTGAAACAGCTTTAAGAATAAAGGAAGCAAAGAAAGAGTATTATCCTCAGTATTTTGAGTATCTCCGTCCTAATCATTCACTCATTGGTTTATTGCGTTCATGGCATCTTCTTGGTATGAAGACAGCTATTGCATCAACAGCCAGAAAAGAAAATCTTATGAACGCTATTAATCATCTTGGTATAGCTGATATTTTCGATTTGATATATGCAGGTATAGATGTAAAGCAAGGTAAGCCATCTCCTGAAATATACAATAAGGCAATGGCAACGTTAGATGTTAAACCTGAAGAAACACTAATATTCGAGGATTCAGAAGTTGGAATAGAGGCTGCCAAAGCAAGTGGTGCAAAATGTTTTATTGTTTCCCAAATGCAATTTCAATAAATAAAGCTTAACAATTATGGAAATAGAAGTTAAAGGTCATAGTGGCTGTCAGATTGACGTGGTACCGGAAGATAACGGTATTTATGTATATAAGTCGACAGCCGATCCAAAATATTTAGAACGCCTGATATTACAAGGCGAAAAGCAGCAGGCCGCCGGCCAAAAGGAATACCAGCACATACGTGTACCTAAAGTTTATGATATAAAGCGTGGTGATGGTATTGCAGTTGTAAAAATGCAGTATGTATATTCAAAGAATTTTATAGAGTTCTTTGAACAGGCAGGTTTTGAGCAGATAGAATATCTGATTGGCGCATTGGAGTATTTCATTGAGCACGAAATAAGTCAAAGTAAATTGCAGACAGTATCAGCCAACATTTTCCAGGAAAAGTTTGCAGATATCAGTGGAAAGTGCAAGGCTAACACTCTCTTTCAAAATGACGAGCGTATCACCGCCATACTTAGTCGTTCGGAGCAGGTGTTTGCAGACCTCAACGAAATGCTCATTCCTGTCGGTTTATGTCATGGCGACCTTACATTCAGCAATATTCTATTTAATGGTAACAATTATTATTTGATAGATTTTCTTGACAGTTTTATTGAGACTCCATTACAGGATATAGTAAAGATACGTCAGGACACCTGCTATCGTTGGTCGCAACTGATGTACACCAAACGCTATGATGCAGTACGTCTACATATAGTTTTGGATAAGATTGATCGTGAAATAGACACTTACTTTAGCAATAAATATGAGTGGTATCGAACTTATTATCCTATTATGCAGCTAATGAACATCCTCCGCATATTGCCTTATGCACATGAGGAGAAGGTCATAGAGTTCTTGAAGAGTACGCTTGAAGAACTGCTGGATAAAGTTGGAAACAGTTTGGATGTTCAAGACAACACAGGCACAGAACATAATACAACAAGTCTTAATGTTCAATCTTCAACTCTTGGCACGCAGAGAAGTTTGCTTGTACCTGTTGCCGCAGACAAACCAGAGTATGAGAACGGCTTGCCATACGTCTTTGGTTTGGACAAGGATGGTGTACTAATATGTATCAATAGCATTATGGGGTTGGACCTGAAGAAGTTTGACAATATCTACTTCACCATCCTTCGCAAACACGATGAGCGTTTCTTTGTCAGCGACACTTTGAAACTTCAGTTTAAACGACTTGGTATCAACAATGCAAAGGTTGTGGTGCTTGACGAACGTACACAGGATCAGGCCGAGACTATCTATCGTACAATTATGCAGGAACATATTCAAGGTAGTATCTTTATAAAGGATGCCGACAGCTATTTCCGTACCGATCTTAATAATGAGAATGCAGTAGCGCTCTTTCCTATTGAGCAGTTGGAGATATTGTCTCCACAAGATAAGAGTTATGCTGCTGTGGATGATATGTACTACCTCACCAATATTATAGAAAAGACCGTGGTGGGCCACTATATCAGCGCTGGTGGTTATTATATTCGTAAAGTAGATACTTTCCTCCATTATTATAACCTACTTCGTCCGTATGGTCGCTTGTATCTTTCTCACATTATCTACGCAATGCTTCTTGACAAGAAAACATTCCGTCCGATGATGGTTGAAGAATATAAGGACTGGGGAACTCGACGCGATTTGATGAGATATGAGTAGAAATGATTTAGTAGAACCCCAGAAGATTGTTTAAGATTATGAATAACAACCCATTGGTGTCAATCCTTTCTCCATGTTACAATGTGGAGAAATATCTTCCAAAGTGTCTTGATACCATTATCGGCCAAACATATAGCAATTTGCAGATTGTTTTGATAGATGATGGCAGCAAAGATGGCACTTGGGAGATTATGCAGGAGTATGCAGCTAAAGATAGTCGTATAGAAGTTTATCATCAAGACAATAAAGGAGTAGCAACAACTCGCAATAATCTATTGGATAAAGTCAAGGGAGACTTTGTGCTCTTTGTAGATTCTGACGATTGGGTGGAATTAACAATGGTAGAATCATTGTTGGGCATACAGAAGCAATCGGATGCTGATATCGTTGCTTGTGATATGGTGAAGAATGACAATACCTCAGATTTATCAGATAAGTCATACATATCATATAACAAAGAGCAAATAGTAAAGGCTTTTCTTGAGCATAAATGGCTTAATGGTTCGTTGTGTAACAAACTCGTCAAGACGAGTTTGTTACACAACGAAAGATTTCGCTGTGGAATCTCCTACGGAGAAGACGCTTTGTTCTGTTGGCACTTGCTGCAACATGTAATGAGTGTCGTTGTATGCAAACTGCAACTTTATCATTATAGGATGAATGATGCAAGTTTGTCGCATCAAGTATGGACGCCAGAGAAAAAAGGATCGGGTACTGTAGTATGGCATACTATTACAAGTGAGACACAAAAATTGTACCCACAATATGTTGACATTGCTCGTGCCAGATGGGCAATAGAAGATTTTTGGGGATTGTACTATGCGTCTCTTTCCAACTATCCGTATGACAGACATATAAAAGAAAGACAGATTAATATAAAAAGGAATCTAAGGCTTATAGCAAGTTCTGGTCTTGTTAGTAAAAATAAAATATTTACAGCTTTTGCCTTGGCTTATTGCTATCCGTTGGGACGATTTCTTAAATATATGCGAAAATGAAACCTCAATAGAATACTTAATTTGGAAGCATTTATAAACCAGTTTTCAAATTTTAAATAGATAGTAAAATATAAATATGATACCCAAGATTGTTCATTATGTTTGGTTTGGAAAGAAACCTTTTCCTCCCAAAATCCAGCATTGTATTGATAGTTGGCAGAAATATCTACCAGACTATAAGTTTATGCTGTGGAATGAAGACACATTTGATGTCAACTCATGCAAATTTGCAAAAGAAGCATTCGAAAATAAGAAATGGGCATTTGTATCGGATTATGCTCGCATAGAAGCTTTATATAAATATGGAGGTTGGTATCTTGATACAGATATAGAGATATTAAAGCCATTATATCCTTTTGAGGGCAAAAGACTTGTAATGGGTACAGATGAGGATGGTGCTATTACGGCAATGTATGGTACAGAAAAAGGGCATCCTTATTGGAGAAAAGTATTAGATTATTATAATAATATGCCTTTTATAAAATCTGATGGTTCTTTTAATATGGCAGTTATAAATGAACATTTACAAGATGTGTTAGCAGAATATGGATATGTTCATGAAAATAAATATCAAGAACTGAAAGATGGTATTTTTGTGTACCCTGATGACTATTTTCATGTAGTAAGCTTGGAACGTGGAACCAAGCACTTGACAGAAAATTCTTATTCTATTCATTGGCAAACAATGACATGGACTTCTAATACTAGTCATTTTGCACGTTGGATCCGTATTCACATTCTTATTCCATTATTCGGAGAAAGATTTCTTGATTTTTACAGAAAAATACGCAAGTTTACAAAGATAAAATAAAAATGCAAAGAGTCATATTTATAAATCTGCACACAAGCTGGATGCTTGTTCGCAACTCTCAGGTAATTTATTTCAAGACCTCTGCTGCGCTTAAGCACAGATATATCTTAGATTATTTGCTTGAGAGCCCTGATTATGAGGTGTGTAATTATATTACTGATCATGGTTTTTCACTTGTTCCAAAGGATGGAGGTGTACTTAATAAACTTCATTGTCTAAGGTTTTTAGAAAATAAGGTTATCCTTAAGAAGAATGGCATAGATCCAAAGAAGATAACAATAATCACAAAAGCATCTGATATAAAGCCAGATGACATCGTCATTCTTTACAATATAATGGGTAAGAGCAATTATGAGGTCGCTCCAGAGATTTGTGGTTTTAAGGCATTGAGTATGCTTCATTTCCACGGCAGAAAGACAGAGAATGCTTTGATAGAAAAGGCCGATATAAATTGTTACTTCAATGAAGTGAATCTAAGTCTTTCATCAGATTTGTTCCGTAAATATTACCATGTGGAACGTCCTTGGATTGTTATCCCATTTGTATTTGCAGAACGCTTTAAATGTATAAAACCTTTTGCTGAAAGAAAAAATAAATGCTTTTCAACAGGAACTATAACCTACAAGGAACATGAAGAATTTGTGAGTGTTTATGGTGATCCTTGCGACCAACCTGCTCGTAAGTTTGTAAAGGATAATCCAGATTTCTTTAAGGACACGGTTGACTGTTATAGCAGTGACTATCTTGAGGATAATGCTGGCTTAGCGTATAAAAAAGGCGAGAGCCCTCTTATTCGTTTGTATAAAAAGTTCTACAACTTGACACATGTAGGTAAACAGAAAAAGTACTTCTCTTTTAATATGGTTGAAAAGTTCAACGATTATAAGATGCACTTATTAGGAGAAGAGATTCTTGGTGTGCCAGGTATTGGATATGTTGAGGGCATGGCTTGTGGAAGTGCATATATAGGTCTGGATTCACCAATGTATCGTGATCTTGGACTTATCCCAGGTGTGCACTATATTACATATGATGGCACAAAAGAAGGACTCCGCAAAACTGTAGAGTATTGGCAGAGACCAGAGAATCAAGATGAGTTGGAGCAAATTGCCAAACGTGGGTGCGAATATGTCAGGAAGAATTTCTGCGGAAAGAAGGTTGCAGAAAACTTGATGACCGCATTAAAGAAACAACAATCGGAATGGAGGAAATGTAAATGATACCAGCGACAGCTTATTTTGCTATTTTCTTAGTATTAGTCACATTTTTCTCCATACCTGTTATTGGTAATTATAATAAGACTTTGAATTCTAAATATTGTGACAACAAAAACATAGCATTAGGATTGGCTCTTTTCCTAACATTGTTTATTGGGCTAAGACCAGTTCATCCGGTTTTTGCAGATATGGTTGGATATGCTGCTAATTATGATTATTATTCTAAATTAGTTTGGTCTTTAGATTATAATAGTGAAAATCTTTTATTTGACAATATGACCACATTATTTGCTTCTACAGGGGTCCCGAAAGATTTTTATTTTATATTTTTAGCAGCTTTGTATTTTATAGGAACATACATTGCATGCCATAAGATGTTTCCGTCAAACACATTAGTTTCATATCTTGTGTTTTTAGCTGCGTTTTCAACTTTTTCATATGCTGTAAATGGAATGAAAGCTGGAGTTGCAGGTGTGCTGTTTCTTTGTGGTGTAGCATATAAGGAAAAATCTAAATGGCTTTCTTTTGCATTGGTAATTGCATCGTATGGTTTTCACCATTCCATGTCGTTGTGTGTATTAGCTTATATAGCAGTATTCTTATATAAGAATCCCAAATGGTATTTTTACTTTTGGTTATTCTGTCTTGCAATGTCAATAGCCCATGTCAGTTTCTTTCAAGTGTTATTCATGCGATATTCTGATGCAAAGGGAGCAACATACTTAGACTCTGGAAATATGGCAGGTTGGGACGGTAAAACAGGTTTCAGAGCTGACTTTGCATTGTATAGCGCTATGCCAGTATTAGTGGGATACTATGCTATATATAAAAAGAAAATACAATCGGATAGCTATAGTATGCTTCTCTGTCTTTATTTGCTGACCAATGGGGTTTGGCTTCTTTGTATGTATGCAGGATTTACAAACCGAATTGCTTATTTAAGTTGGTTTATGTACCCAATGGTGTTAGTATATCCGTATTTGCAGAATGAAAATATTTGGAAAGGGAGACGTTATAAAGTGTTAGCCACAGTAATCTCTCTTCATTTATGTTTCACTTTATTTATGTATACAATTTATTATTGATTAAAACTTTAAATTGTTTTGGTTGAAATTATGAAATATAGAATATCTGTTATAATGGGCATTTACAATTGTGCTCCCACTCTTCAAGAGGCATTAGATTCTCTTTATGCCCAAACCTATCAAGATTTTAAGATTATTCTTTGTGACGATGGCTCAAAGGATGATACACTAAAGATTGCAGAGGAAAATGCTCGTCTGCATGATAATGTGATTGTGATCAAAAACGAGCGGAATATGGGATTGAACTATACGCTCAATCATTGTTTGGAATATGCCGACACGGAGTATGTTGCTCGTATGGATGGTGATGATTTGAGTATGCCAACCCGTTTTGAGAAGGAGATTAAATTTCTTGATGAGCATCCTGAATATGCTGTTGTAAGTGCGCCTATGGTATTTTTTGATGAGAATGGTGATTTCCGTTGGGGAAATGGTATTGGCGAGATTACTGCTAAAGATTTTGTGCATGGCACTCCAGTTTGTCATGCTCCGTGTATGGCTCGTACAATGATCTTTAAGGAAGTAGGAGGATATTCTGTTGATGATCGATTGTTGAGAGTAGAAGACTATCATCTGTGGTTTAAGATATTTGCGGCAGGGCATAAACTGTACATGCTTGATGAACGTCTTTATAAAATGCGTGATGACAGAAATGCAGTTGCTCGCCGAAATTGGCGAAACAGATGTAATGAGGCTTATGTTAAACACATAGGTTATAAAATGATAGGATTGCCGTTGTGGTATCAAGTATATACAATAGTGCCGATATTGAAGTGTTTTGTTCCTAAAGAAATTTACAAAATAATGCATAAGAGATAGCTAATAATACTACAGCTTGCAACAATAAAAAATAGCTCCGTTACCGTATCAATATCTTTTATCTGTTTAATTTGAAAACATTTATCTCAATGATAATGCAATATTGAATTGAATTCGTTATCTTTGCATTAGATTGGCTGCACCTCAGCAATTCAAGTACACTTGATTGCATTCGGTTTGCACAATCTTTGCATCAAATAACCTCTAAACATTAAATTTATGCGACACACAGAAGAACGATATATAAGTTTGCTGACCGATTTTGGTTTCAAGCGAATTTTTGGTACTGCCCCCAACAAGGAACTGCTTATTGATTTCCTAAATTCCATGTTTGATGGAGAACAGGTGGTAAAGGATGTTACTTATCTTAACAGCGAGCATGTGGGCGATGTGCATTCCGACCGTAAGGCGATATTCGATGTGTATTGCGAGAACGAGAAAGGCGAGAAGTTTATTGTTGAGATGCAGAATGCCAGTCAACAATATTTTAAAGACCGTTCTCTGTATTATGCTACATTCCCCATTCGTGAACAGGCACAAAAGGGAGCTGAATGGAATTACGAGTTGAAGCACGTATATGTAGTGGCATTGCTCAACTATAACATGTCTGAACCTGCTTTTGCAAAAGATACTATAAACCACGATGTAGGTTTGCTTGACAAACAGACACACCGAGTGTTCAACGATAAACTTACATTCAAGTATGTGGAAATATCTAAGTTCGACAAGAGAATAGAAGAACTTAAGACCAATTATGACAAGTGGCTTTTTGTTCTTCAAAATCTCTCGCGTCTTAACAGTCAACCTAAATATCTACAGACAGCTGTATTTACCCGTTTGTTTAAACAGGCCGAAATAGCAGGCTTTACAAGAACCGAACTTCGTGAATACGAGGATAGCCTTAAGGCTTTTCGCGACTTGAGGAATACATTGGACAATGCAAAACAAGAAGGTCGTGCAGAAGGTCGTGCAGAAGGGGAAAAAGACAAAGCTATAGAGATAGCCAAAAATCTTCTTGAAATGGGAATGCCTATTGATGCTATTATGAAAGCGACTGGCCTTTCTTCTGAAGAAGTAAGAAATATCTAAATTAAACATCCCCGTCCGAGTGGCGGCGTTAGCGCAGAGCGATACTGCGACGGGGAACAACTTTTTATTTTTATTATTTGTATTCTGTTGGTGGAGTAGGGTTTTATAATTCCACTAACGCATACATATAAATACATATTTTTATAATAGTTTTAGGGGTAGGCTTTTCTGTATAGGAGAGTCTGCCATAAGGTGTATTGTTTTTATGAATATCCTTCACGTAGTTAACATCTACTTTGTTCTCCCTTATTTTATCGGAGACCAATTTACGTATTTCAAGGAACGTGGCTATCAGATGAATGTTGTCTGTAGCCCAAGTGAGTATTTGGCTGACTATGCCAAGCAGCAAGGCTTCGACTATATTGAGACTCCAGTTAATAGGAGTATTTCAATAAAGCAAGACTTGGCGAGTATTAGGAATATTTGCAAGTTTATCCGCAAAAAGAAGATTGACATCGTCGTGGGGCATACGCCTAAGGGGGCGTTGCTTGCGATGATTGCCGGATGGCTGTGCAGGGTGCCTAAGCGAATCTACTTTCGCCATGGTCTTGTATATGAGACGAGTCATGGATTGAAGCGGACTATTCTAAAGACAGTAGACCGTATTGCATCGGCTTGTGCTACACAGATTGTTTGCGTAAGTCCGTCGGTGCTTAAAAGGAGTATCGAGGATAGGCTTGCTCCTGCAAAGAAGCAGATGATATTGAGCAAGGGTACTTGTAATGGTATTGACACGCAGGGACACTTTAATCCTGCAAACATTGACAAAGCACGATTAAATGAACTGAAAGCGAAGTATGGCATAAAGGATGATGATTTCGTTATTGGTTATTCAGGTCGTATGGTGCGCGATAAGGGTATCATTGAGCTGGTGCGTGCTTTTGATAAACTGAAAGATGCTGACAACTGCAAGCTATTGTTGGTGGGTATGTTTGAAAAGCGTGACGCTCTGCCCGATGATGTAAAGAATAGGATTGAGAATAATCCTCGCATAATATATACTGGTTTCATAAATGGTGGTATGGAATACTATTATGCCATGATGAACGTGTATGTGCTTGCATCGTACAGAGAGGGCTTCCCGACTGGTGTGCTTGAGGCGCAATCTATGGAGAAGCCTGTTATAACAACTCGTGTCACGGGATGTTGCGACTCGATAGTTGACGGAAAGACTGGTTTATTTATAGACAATGATGCTGATGACTTGGCTAAGAAGATAGACATGATAAGACGCGACAATGCTATTGATGGCATGGAAGGTCGTAAATGGGTTGTAGAAAATTATGACTGCAGAATTATCTGGAAGGAAATAGAGAAGTTGTATTAACATAACAATATAATAATCGGGATGAAGAATATACTGATAACAGGTGCCAACAGTTTTATTGGCACTTCGGTAGAAGCATGGTTGCTTCGCAATAAGAATGAGTATAAGGTTGACACAGTAGACACTATGAATGATGCTTGGAAGAAGGCAGATTTCACTAAGTATGACGTGGTGTTTCATGTAGCTGGAATCGCTCATGTAGACCCAAAGCCAGAGATGGCTCCATTATATTACAAGGTAAACCGTGACCTAACGATAGAGATAGCAAAGCACGCTAAGGCTTCGGGTGTGAAGCAGTTTGTATTTATGAGTTCACAAATTGTTTACCATGCAAGCAAGTCGTTGGCGGGAACTGTTATTGGAAAGAATACCAAGCCAAATCCAAATGACTTTTATGGTGACTCGAAGTTGCAGGCTGAGAAGGGACTGAACGAATTGAATATAGAGGATTTTAAGGTAGTCAATTTGCGTCCTTGTATGATATACGGAACTAATGGTAAGGGTAACTTCCAACGTTTGGCTCGTCTGGCATTGAAGACACCAGTCTTCCCTCTGTGGCACAACAAGCGCTCGATGTTGTACATTGACAATCTGTGCGAATTTGTGAAGCAGGTTATCGACCGGCAACTGGCTGGAACTTTCCATCTGCAGAACAAGGAGTATGCAGATACTGTAGAGATTGTGCGCTATTATGCCAAGGCTAACGGTCACGCTCTGTGGTGTACACGTTTGTTCAATCCGTTGGTATGGTTAGGCTCTTTCTTCTTGACTCCTCTGTGCAAGATGTTTGCCAACCAATACTATGAGCAGGACTTGACAACGTACGACTTTGAATATCAGATTGTGTCGTTTGAGGATTCTTTGAAACGTATCAAACTCTGATGGATAAAACTAAAGAGGCTCTGTATGGACTGATTCGAATGGCATTGATAGGGGAGGTGCCTATGGCGTTTCCTGAATCAGTGGATTGGAATGTTCTCTACGACTATGCCAAGATGCAAGGTGTTGCAGCCATCGCTATGGATGGACTGCAGACCTTGATGAATAAGACGGGCTTTGCTCCTGTGGGGCTTGATGTAAAGACAAAACTGCAATGGTATGCCTTGGCAATGTCTATTGAAAAAAGGCATACCAAGCAGTTGGAGTCAAGCAAAGAGGTTGCGTCTGTTTGGCACGGGGCTGGTATACGAACTTTAGTGTTGAAAGGGTTTGCCTTTGCCCAATATTATCCTAAACCTATGCAACGTCTGGCTTCGGACATGGATTGCTATCTGTGTGGAGGTTATGAGGTTGGCAATAGTGAGATGGAGCGCTTGGGGATAAAGGTGAACCGTGAAGACTATCGTCATTCTACTTTCCTGTATAAGAATGTTTTTGTTGAGAATCATAAGATTTGCACTACAGTAAGAGGAAAGAAGCAGCGTAAGTGTTTTGAGGCATATCTTCGTTCGTTGCTTGAGAATGAACCGACTGTATGTATTGACGATTCTTATTTAGAAAAGGCTTGCGACCGATTCAATGCCCTTTATTTCCTGCAACATTGTCATAGGCATTTCTTGCGTGAAGGTATCACGTTGCGGTATATCTGTGACTGGGCTATGATTCTGCAAAGGGCTGATTGCTTTGATTCTGATTTCTGGAATGAATGTGAGAAGAATGATTTAAGACCTTTTGCCGAATCGATGACACGTCTGGCATACGTAGTATGTGGGGTTAAGGCTCCGTGGATGGACGGTGATGTTTTGTTGCAGATTCAAGACAAAATGCTCCTTGATGATTGCTTCAGCATTGCCGACAATGCCATAAAGTACGGCAACAGTCTGAAGGCTCACGTACAAATGGTTAAAAACATGTTGGGCATGCGCTGGAAATATAAGTATTTCTCGCAACGGTCGATGGAGGTTGAGCTGATAAGCTCTGTTTGGAGTAATTGGGTGGAGAAAAATCCGAAGATAAATTAGCACCTTCTTAGTCACGAATTATCGTGAATTATCCATGAATTGTAGCCTGTTAACAATGTTGAGTTTTGAGTGTTGAATGTTGAATTGTTCTCGGCTAACGCCTGCGATTTTGAATTGTTCAATTTTGAATTATTATGGCTTGAATAATATTTATTTCGCGAATAATGGCTATCTTTGCAATATGTATAAAACATTTAACAGGAGGGCATATTATGAATACAGTAATTTTATCAGACGGAACAAGCTATTATATTCCTAATTCAGATTTAAGTTTTTTCAAGGAATTGGCTTTTAGGATGAAATGGCAGGTTGTTGACAAAAAAAAGCCGACAGCATCAACTGCTACTGCAAGCAAGTCGTGGGTTGATGAATTTGCTGGTAAATGGCAGGACCAGCACACTACTGCCCAAATAGTTGAAGACATACATAAAGCAAGAACTAATAATTCAGAAATAATATTATGAATGGATATAAACATTAAGGCTATGCGATATACAGAAGAACGGTATGAGGACAGTCTCAAGGCCTATCGCGACATGAGGAATACGCTTGACAATACTAAAAAAGAAGGTCTTGAAGAGGGTCTTATAAAAGGAGAGAGAAACAAAGCAATGGAAATTGCTACAAAAATGAAGGCAAAAGGCTTTTCTGTAGATGATATTGTTCAGATGACTGGTTTGTCTGCTGCTGAGGTTAAAAAAATAAAGCATTAAATAAGATTTAAGGTGGCGTAACTACTTAACCTATATTTATTCTATATCGGTACACTCTTTATTTGTACCATACATTTTTTAAAAAGCACATATAATTTTTTAGATATTACATAAGTGACTTAGTCAGCAGGGGGTTGCCCTGTTGGCTAAGCCACTATCTATTATATTCTTTCGTTTGTAAAAAAATCAATTTATTTATGACAACTTATATTATTATTTTCGTTCTGCTATTGGTGGCGGAACTCGTGTATTTCCGCATTGCGGACAAGTGTAACATCATTGACAAGCCCAACCAAAGGTCGTCGCACTCAACGATAGTGTTAAGAGGCGGTGGCATTATCTTCCTGATTGGGGCATGGGTATGGAGCGCATTCTTCGGATTTGAATATCCATGGTTCCTTGCAGGTGTGACACTTATAGCAGGAGTGAGCTTTGTGGATGATATTCGCTCGCTGCCCGACTCGGTGAGACTGGTAGCACAGTTTGCTGCTGCAGCAATGGCGTTCTATCAGTTGGATATCCTGCATTGGAGTATGTGGTGGATTGTGTTGGTGGCACTAATCGTTTATGTGGGGGCTACTAATGTGATTAACTTTATGGATGGTATCAACGGCATTACGGCTGGATATGCGCTGGCTGTGTTGGTGCCATTAGGACTTTTGAACACGAATTATCATGAATTATCCATGAATTTAGCCACGAATTGTTCTTCTGTTTTTTCTTCGGATGGGGTGTTTGTGGATCAGTCGCTGATTGTAGCTTCAATTATTGCTGCAATAGTGTTTTGTATATTCAATTTCCGACCGAAGGGTAAGGCTAAGTGCTTTGCTGGCGATGTCGGGTCAATAGGTATAGCATTCATTATGTTGTTCCTGTTAGGTAATGTTATTATCAAGACAGAAGATATAACATGGCTGATATTCTTATTAGTCTATGGTGTGGATGGTTGTTTGACAATTATACATCGTATTATGTTGCATGAGAATTTAGGTGAGGCACATAGAAAGCATGCTTACCAGATAATGGCAAACGAGCTGAAGATTGGACATGTAAAAGTAACGCTGTTGTATATGGCTATACAGTTGATTGTTTCGCTCGGATTTATATACCTCTGCCCTAACACTGTGCTTTGTCATTGGATGTATTTGATTGGAGCATTGGCTGTATTGGCTATCGCCTACGTATTGTTCATGAAGAAATACTATCACTTGCATGAGGAATACCTTGCTGAATTAGGAATTTTGAATTAGGAGTTAGGAGTTGGTTGCCAGAGGCAATTGGGAATTTTGAGTTTTGAATTTTGAATTGTTCTCGGCTAAAGCCTGCGATTAGGAATTACTCAATTTTGAATTTGGAATAAGGATTCATGGATAATTCGTGGTAATTACTTCCTTACAGTCAGTGGGTCCAAGGACAAATCTCGTGACAAAAAGATTGCGTGGGTCTTAGTCATAAATTATCGTAAATTAATCATAAATTCTATCGACATATTCGTTTGATTCGAGTGATTCGTGTTCTATAAAAGAGTTTTGAATTTTGAATTGTTCTCGGCTAAAGCCTGCGATTAGGAATTACTCAA